>Ga0315314_1003607_pt1 | contig 11994 bp, 13 predicted proteins | sample TDP9_MG_FD_203631 | JGI IMG/M metagenome (GOLD analysis project Ga0315314, IMG submission 203631) | Freshwater sediment microbial communities from Lake Towuti, South Sulawesi, Indonesia - TDP9 | ecosystem: Environmental > Aquatic > Freshwater > Lake > Sediment | place: Indonesia: South Sulawesi...
ATGAGGTAAAAATCAACTGCTTGGTGATGCCAAATTTTATTAAGGTGTGGCTAATGCATCCATGTAGTATGCATGAGGTAAAATTATGCCTGTCGACAAATACAGGGGAATAAGCCTCCAAAGAGAGCTTGTGGACAAAATAGAGGAGTACGTTAAGACTCATCCAGAGACGGGCTACAAGAGCACAGCTGACTTCGTGACCGACTCTGTCAGAAAAAGATGCGAAGAACTAAAAATCCTCATCCCAATGCCAGCTGAACCACCAAGGCTTGAGCACTATAACCTGAATCAAGACCATGTTACGATAATTGACCGAGCCCAAAAAGCATTCGCAGATGTCTACTTCCGCAACAACCACGTATACTGCGAATACTGCGCCTCAGAAAACTGTGAACACATTGAATACGCATTGAACCTGCCAAAGATACAGGCGATTCTGAGCAAGAAAGGCTGGGTAATAGAAGAAGGAAAAATCATAAAGAAACCATACTAAGTTTGAGGAGAGGATGTTATGAAACCTGAGGATGTTGCTGAAAAGCTAAAGTCCATAACTCCTGAAAGGCAGCGCATAGCAAGGATATTCAAGGACTATGTTGAGAAGGCAATTGATGAGTTAGGGCCTGGCTACACAGTTGATTTGAAGGGAGATTTTTTCGACACGCCAATCCGCATTATGATTGAGATTTCTTCGATGGAGAGGGAATTTTGATGGATCAAGTCTTCTCATAAATGAAGCAAGGTATAGACTGTGCATACCCGGGAATGAAGATGGGTTTCATAGATTTATTGCGGGCGAACTGGATAGGCTTCTCTGCCTCACCTTCGTCAGGATGGCATTATAATCTGCCTCAGGGATTGCTGTGATTCCCCCTTGAAGATAAGCTCCGTAGTGCATCTTGTCTTTTACGAACGAAAGATCGTTGACGACATCCTTCACGTAGAGGCATCTGTCCCATAGCTGGACATTGCCGACACGCACATAATATGGATATCTCCGACCTTCCGCGGACTGAATATCCGAATGCAACTCTGCATTCCCCACAAAGGCTTTCACTGGCTCGCCTGCTTGATAAAGCAGCAGTTTGTCGCCGCGGGAGATTTGTTTTCTAAATCGAGTGTTTTTTCCGATCGGCCATATGCCACTTTGCTTAATTTTGTTTATAGTCTCTTGAATAGTTCCAGCATTGAAATCACTGTAAGGAAATGAGACAAATATCCAGTACCGAGTCATAACCATTCTCTCAACCTCGAAGATAAAAAAAAGTTATGATTCCCAATGCTTGTCCATTCTCCTTTTGTTTTCGAGAAAAGAGCATGTTGCATCCGCTTCCGAGATGTTGGCCCAACTGCTCACTTGCCATGCTTTGGTTCAGGTTTTCTCAAAGAGGCTAAAGGGCAATTGGAGCAAGAGGATATGGAGTGTTTGCACAGCATGGCTCCTAAATCCAGTAGACCCAAGTTGTATTCCTTAATTCTTTTGTCCGGAAGCAGTTTTGTTGCAAAAACCCAAAGATCATTGTCGAGGTATGCGGGTTTGTTTGATTCAAAATGTAAGCACTTGGTGAACACTCGTCTAACACTCTCATCGACTAAAGGGACTTTCTGACCGTACCCCAAGCAAAGAATAGCATTTGCGGTGTAGCGCCCTACCCCCTTCAGGCTCATAAGTCTCGTCAAATCGTTTGGTATTCGGCCGTTAAATCGACTGACTATTTCCTGTGAGATATTCACAAGGACTTTCGCCCTGCTGATAAGGCCGAGTGGCCGTATCATCTCTTCTAACTCGTTGACGTCGGCTCTTGACATTGTTTCTGCGCTTCCATATCTTGCAATAACCCTCCGATATACAGCTTCCGCCTTCCAAGCACCTGTGCGTCTGAGGAGTATTTCTGCGACCAGAATTCTAAATGGATCTTTCGTTCTCCTCCAAGGATATCTTCTGCCATTTTCTAAATAGAACCTAATAGTTCGTTCTTGGAATTCTCTCTTAAGACGATTCTCAGCTTGAGACTTGGTGATCATCTGCTCCATCCGACCCTGAGGTTTTGTAACTCAATGAAATCCATTCTGAAGCGTGAACCCAGACTTCCAAATAATATATATTAATCGCCTCCAGATAAATAATCGAAAATCAATGAGAACAGTCAATACTTTGAGCTTGTTCACTGGTGCCGGGGGTCTCGACATCGGTTTTTCGAAGGCTGGTTTCAGGATCCTGGCATGCATTGAGATAGATAAGACAGCATGCAAGACTTTGGAGTTGAATAAAGGAAGATACTTTGAGGATTCGTGCAGAATTATCAATGGGGACATTCGGACCATTGAACCAGATTCTTTGGAATTTGACAAAATAGATTTCATAATAGGTGGACCACCATGCCAAAGCTTCTCTGCTGCTGGAAGAAGAGCAGGAGGCACATTAGGTACTGTAGACTCGAGAGGCAGTCTCTTTTCGCATTATTGTGATTTCATCAGGTACTTTCAACCACATGGTTTTCTTTTTGAAAATGTTCGAGGGATACTTTACTCAAACAAACAACAAGATTGGGATCTGATACTTTCTGCTTTCTCTGGTCTTGGATATCGAGTGTCTTATCGAGTACTGGACTGCGCCGACTATGGAGTCCCCCAACACAGAGAGAGACTCATACTTATCGGATCAAAGGGCAAAGAAGTGCTGTTCCCTTGGCCCACACATGGCCCTGACTCGCCTTTGGGAAGATACGTGTCACCATCAGAGGCTGTGAAGGATTTGCAGCCTCCTAACGAACCGGAGCACTATTACAATGGCAAGTATGGAAAGCTTCTGGCCGAAATTCCACCCGGAATGAACTATCGTTACTTCACGAAAGAAATGGGATGCCCCCAGCCCATTTTTGCATGGCGATCAAGATTCTCTCACTTTCTCTGCAAAGCAGACCCAGACAAACCCGTTCAAACCATAGTAGCCAGACAAAGCAAATTCTGTGGCCCTTTTCATTGGAAGAATAGGCGATTCACAATAGACGAACTCAAAAGGCTACAGACATTCCCAGATGACTATGTGGTAGTGGATAGCTATTCCAAAGCGCTCAGCCAGATTGGCAATTCCGTTCCCCCAAAGTTCGCAGAGCAACTGGCTCTTGCGGTGATTCAGCAAATATTCGACATAGACAAAGGAATGAGACTATTGCCCAGAGATCAAACTTTGTCTTTTGACAAGCAGAAAGGGAAGAAAGCGAGAAGAACGCGCAAACTTGTTTCGATGACGGCTTCCAATCCACGACCTTTGACCTTCTTTGAGGTGACCGAGAACAAGCGTGGGGAAGTAGTTGATATGAAGAGAAGGATCGAGGGGACTCAGATAAACTTCTGGGAGTATCTTTCCGCCAACAAAAGAGTCGAAAGCGATGGTAGAAAACAACACAAACAGAGCTCTTTGTTACGAATCGTGCAAAACAGGAGCGAAGGAAAGTGCGAAATAGCAGTGAGCAAATGGATTGAGGGCGATTTCCTTTCCACGCCAATAATTCGGTACCAACTCACTTTTCATCAACCCATAGGTAATGGGTTATCTGAAATTGTTTCAACACTTGCCTCGAATGACGACAGCGACGTTACACCCTTATGGGATGCTATTGAATCCTGTGTATGTAGTAATTCTAACTATCTATCTTTGATGGACATCTTCGGTCACTTTACAGAGCCTCACCCGATCTTCGATCTGAAATGTGAATTGTACAGGTGGAACATGAACACATTCTTGCTGAATTTCGCTGAGCATTTTAGTGATTTTTCAAGAATTGCAAGAGTATTCCCTGAATCGTTTCTTAAAGAAATATGGGGAAAGAGCGCAGAAATCGCCGATTTCAACTTTATAGAGACGGTAAAACGTTTGCGTTCTCTAAGGTTTGATGTACGCGTCTTCGAGACAAATAGGACAATCGCGCGCGGGATGTTTAAGGTCTGTTATCCATTCACGTTACAATATGGCAAGCCAATCGGAATAACCTGGAGAGAGTCTGAAGGCGGCAACAATGTTCCAGAAAGAGAACAACTCGTATGAAGAATGGCTCGAGAGGGCTTTCGAGAAAGCAAAGGCTCTTGTCGATGACAATAAAGTCGACGGTGAGCTTAGGAAGATGAAGCCTGAGATCGCAGAATGGGTCAGAACGATAGTCCGCAACCTGAAAAGCTGCAAGTATCTGTTCAGCATTCTGGTCACGAGCTTAGTTACCAAAATTGTCAATCCAAGCCAAGACATAAGAAAGCATCAACATCGAATGCCCGGAGGATATTCAAATCGTGGAACCGACCAAAAGTACGTCACTCCCTTCCTCAAGAACCATGGTCTGACAGCCTGCGCAGCAAGCGGAGCAGAGAGCGGTCGAAATTTCGAAAGGCCTATCGCGTACACACTTGATTTTCCAGGCTTCCCGAAGGGCGTGGGCAACAAGGAAGCATTCCTTCATTTGATACATGCGGTGCAAGAAGAAAAACAAGATCCTTTTGATATCATTATTCTGCTTTTTGCTCTTGATATGCGTGGTCGAACCAGAGTCAAATATAACTACCCTGAGCCGAAAGGGTTAATGATCCAAGCGATAGTTGACGCACTGACTACCCATTTCCGAAAGTCCCAAGGTCACAACAGATCGCGATTGCCAGTTCTTGCCATTTATGCAGTTTACCTATCCCTTATGAAGGAGCTTGAACGTTTCAAGGGGAAAACCCTGATACCGCTTGAACTTCACACAACGGCTGATTTGAGATCAAAGAAGATAGGGGATGTTCAAGTGAATAGACCAGATGGAACAGCATTCGAAGGCGTTGAGATAAAGGCAGACATAAGCTTTGAGGAAAGGCACGTCTCTTCTTTACCAGAGAAGTTTCTTGGACAGCCTGTTGATCGATATTATTTATTGACTACAGCTGAAGAATACATTAAGAAAGGCCATGAACGCTCAGTCCAAGAGAAACTGAGAGAAGTTCGACGCGAGACCGGTTGCCAAATAATCGTTAATGGAATAGTTCCATCGTTAAAATACTATCTTAGATTGGTAAACGAACCAGAGAAAGTTGTCAAGGATTATACAGACCTAATCAAGAATGATGAATCTATCCAAGAGGAGCACCGTAGGATATGGTTCGAGATCATGAGAGCTCTTGTGGAAAAAACTGCGGGGTAGCTTCAAAACACGTGAGCCCATTTGCGCGACAACTGGAAAGAAGACGCTAACAGCGCGCGATTTGGAGATCGCCATCAGAAAACCCGATAGCTCGCCGCTGCTCTTTTGAGTATCTCTTCTCCCTCAATCTCGATGTTGCTCCTATTTCCCAAGCACATCGGCGGTCAGACTTCCACGAAGTCCAAGAGTTTCTTTCTCAAGGCACGCCTTACGTAGTCTTCTTTGAGACTTGGATCCAGTTTCATGATATCCTTCACTAAGTCCATCTCTTTTTGTCTCAGCCATTCAAAAATAATTCTCTTGGCGTGTTCGAACCCTCCTTCCTCATCCAACTTACCCGAAATCAAGCTGTTCTTTGAAAGAAGAAGCAGTTTCTCGGTTTTATCTCCAATGTCGGTTATCGATAGTTTGAAGAGTCTCTTTTGCTCAATTCCCTTAATCTTCCAGAAAGCGTTATAAACTCCCAGTTCTCGCCCGTTTGTCAGAACGCACCAACTTACGCCCTCCGCGTTGGCGTATTTTATTGGCTGTTCTGCCAGATGGTCTTGAAGAGAGATGTCTACAGCTTTGGCCTCTATGAATATTGCCGGTCTATCACTGATTTTGAGAGCAATATCGACATACTCAGTTCTATCTCCAATACGAATCGGATACCCCCTTTGAACTTCATCGGGGTCACGTATCCTCCATCCTAAAGCTTCAAGGAGTGGCTCAATTAGTGTAGAAATTGTGTTTGCCTCACTCATACTGGGATGCTTCTCAATCAACATTTTTGCATGTTTGATATGGTCATCTATCGGCGTTGGCGGAGTGCCAAGAGGAGGCGTTTCCATCTTCTTGCCCTCACCTGTTTCTGGGTGCTTGCCGGAAAGCCTATATTTTCCATACTGTTCATCGACAAGCCCCAAGCTTTCAAGCCAATTCAATCTAATCATTGTTTGAGTGGTCGTTGTCCAATCAAGGTTGCATCTCTGTAGAAGTTCTTTGTGAATTTCAGTCAAGGTGAGCTCTGGGCGTTCAGTCAGAATTGCGATAATCTCTTCAAAACCTAAGACTTGTTTTCGCAAAGCATCGAGGATTAAACGGTCTTGTCCTGTCTTTAAGAATTCTTGACCTGAGGGCGTAAGCTTCACGCGACCGCCTACATTTTCCATAAACCTCAAGATTTTGCTAACAACCCTTAGCACACTGAAAGGAACGGTATCGCTCGAGCCTTTGTACTCGGTCTTTAACCACGAAATCAGCTGGTCCATAGTTGGATTTTCTTGATCAATCCTCTCGAGCACTTTCCTTAGAGTCAAAACATAGTTCCTTTTGCCACCGTATAAAGGCCAAATACCCTTAAGCTTCTCCGAAGACAAACCAATACCCCAGTTTAAACTACTATTCAATAAATACTGTATGGATGCTGTATAAAACTTAAGGAATTTGGCTGAGATAAAGCAAATTCCAACATCTTGAAAAAGGAAAGTGTTTAGTTTAGGGTTTTCTGCCTAAGACTTCAAGGACAAGCAGCGGAAATCAGTAAGAAGGGCAAAGATGTACACTAAGAAGTATCCTGTTGAAGGATGCACTCAAACATTCACGGCAGCCACCGAATTAGACGCCAGGATAAAGCTAATCGCCCACATCGCAGCCAAACACACAAGAAATGTAGATGAGAAAAACACGAGTATCAGATCAAAAAAGAAAAGTAGCCTACCTATGGCTTGAGAGAAGTTTCAGGTAGCCTTCTGCGGATAGGCCTTTTCCCTCAACTACCTTCTCTTTGATTCTGCGTATTATCTGAGATGTTGTTTTCCTATCTGCAATGTATCTCCATGTGCCAAGGTTGTAGTACTTCTTTTCGACTCTTATGGCAAATTCACTGAGTGGAATTCCCTCATGATCCATAAGGACATAGGCGTTTTCTGCCCTGAAGGCGCATCTTTTTCCGTACTTCGTGTCTGGAACTTCTGTTACATGGGAGATATTCTCGTAACAACCAAGGATTCTATCTACGCCGCTTCTGCGGTTCCAAATAAGAAGATTATCTGCAACTTTGCCTTCAAGAATATACTTCCTGATTTTTGGTTGTTGACAATGTTCACAAAAGTTGTACGTTTTTGATTCTATGTTAGGTTCCAACGGGTGGTCAGGATGTCGGATCGGATATCCTTTAAGGTTTGCCCCGTTGGTTATCCAATATACAAAGAAACCCTGTCCTCTGTTAGCTTCAGGAACAGAAAAGACTGCCCATTTTGCCTCAACATCAGAACTAACTTTGCTCGATGAACAAGCGGTCTTAATGAGCCTGCGAATTGTGCAACTTCGACCCAATTTGTCCTTCACCAGTAAACCAAACCGTCAGCTGGTATTCGTAATACGGGTCCTCCTTCTGCTTATACCTTTATTGGAAGAAATAATCTGCAAAGGTCTATTCATCAACAGATTCCCTGTGAAATAACCCAAACTTAATATCTCCTTTCAAGAAATGATGGGATGCAAAGAGGCTTTTGTCTTGACGCTGCAAGAGCAATTAAATGAAAATCTGGTTCTCGTCGGTGCAACTAACTACGACTATGTAGAATCTCTTAGGGTCTTCATTCAAAACAGACAATTCGTCTGGTCATCATGGAGCTTTAGAATCAGAGAACAGTGGCGAAACGTGATAGCGGAACGAGTAAAGGCGAATGGGAAGTTTCCCGTTTTCTTTTACCTAAGTAAGAAACGAGGCGGAAGCGGAACTGTCGAATTCGTTGGAGTTGTCAGCGATATTCGCATGAGCGATGCGCCAACAAAGACCCCAGACCCCGATTTCACAAACCCAGGCGAGGAAGATTTTCCGACAGAAGATTTCACGTCATATACGTGGTTTAAATTCTCAGCGGTTGATCCTGTAGGTCCTTTGGATCTCCGCAATTTTAGAGATATCGAAACAGAAGACCCAGTCGTACCCTCCCAGCTCATAGCATCTTTTGCTTACGCTTTCGTATCTGAAGAGGTTGAGGAAGTCGCGCCCCCGGAACAAGCTGTCACACCCACTTCTATAAGCGTCGAAAGAGACTTGAGAAAATATCTGGTGGTAAATCTTAATTCACTTGAGCCCAGCCTAAAACTGTATCAAGATCAGGAAAGAACTGGCGAAGAGTATCCCATCGAAGGCGGAAGAATGAGAATCGACATTCTTGCAAAAGACCCAGTAGGCAGCTTAGTCGTAATTGAACTCAAAGCTGGTGTCGCCGACCTTTCTACATTTGGTCAGATTTCTGCCTACGTGGGCTGGGTGAAAGAGAACCTTGCAAAGGATGGAAATGTGAGAGGAATGATTTCGAAGAAAAGGTAAAATATGCCATAAAGTCGGTTCCTCACATCAAGTTAAAACAGTATAAACTTGAGTTTCAGTTTGGCGATGTGAGCTAAACCTTCAGAAGCGTCTGCTCCCTTTGGCCTATTAATGTGCTTAATAACGATGTTAATTGGAAAAGACAGAGTCTTCCATGCTATATAAGGCAACATTCTTTTTTCAAGGCTTCATATGAAAATCAAGCTGCTAACCCTTAACATAGATTTCAGAGTTTCATGTGAAAAACCGCGCAGTGTCAATGTTACTGAAAACTGACTTTGATAACTATATAAACATCTGCAACACGCAAAAAATTTCGCTTCATAAGGCTTTGCTAAGCATCCATCGGAATATCCAAATCTCTAACTCAGAATCTTCACACTTCGGCTTAAAGTCTGCATATTTCCGCAGGCTAATCAGAGGCTGAAAATCAACTGGTTCCAGAAAATCAGCTTGTTCTTCAAACTGTTTGCTCTCGCTACTATAATGCGTTCTAAACTATTCTTTGATGATTTTTAGCCCAGCGGTTAAGCTCAGCCTTAACCCGTAAGCAAAAGTCAGCGTCGGGACAGCGGGCCCCAGCAGTGACGTCGGCGAACCAGCCCACGAGCGAGATGGACCCGCATAAACGCCTTTCCTTGTTTTCGGTCCGCCCACGGCGAAGACCAGGTCTGAAAAGAACGATGCCAAGCGGCCACTTAGGCGCTCAGAAAACCTTGATGACGAAAAGAGAGGGAACCGTTGAGCCAGCTTAAGCGATTTTAGGGTACTACCCACGGAGAAAATACGCCAAAGTCGAGTTGCCCAAGGGTATGGGAACAATGGCAGAGTAGGTCAGTGGCACCGAAAAGCCGACATAAGGATTCTGAGAGGCACTAAGCCTCCAACCCTCCTTTTTTCTGGTCCAAGCCCCGTTAGGGCGAAGGCCCAGGAGAGTGAAAAACACGACCAAACCCGAAGAAAACAAACCACTGTTTCCAACAGAAGCCTCAATCAGCAAATACGGCTTCCTCTACCTCAGCAAAGAAATCCTCGCAGCCCTCGGCTTCCAAAAACCCGACAAAGTCACGCTGAAACAAACGCCAGAAGGACTCCTCATAACAAAACCAACACAGGAGAAAACAACCCAATGAACAGAAAAGCCATCATAGTGGTCCAACTCGTCAACGAAAGCAAAGAAAAATCAAAACAGCAAATCGAGAAGGAAATAACAGCTGAGTTGGCAACGGAGCCATCGAGGATTCCATGGCTAAAGAAAGTCGAAAAAGTAACCGTGACAGAAGCCTAAAAGGGAAAGCACAAACACCGAGAACCCCACTTTTTTCTATTCTCAGCTTGGTTTCAATGGGCTGGCTGCCAAAAGCCCACCGACCAGGAGAAGGCAGCAAAACATAGCCATAAAGGAGGTGAAAACATGCCTAAACCAGGAATGACAGGCTTATGCCTCAAACAAGAAGTCGCCGACCTACTCAGAACCAAAGCACGATCCGCTAACACAGGCATAAACGAATACCTAACTGACCTACTAATAGGACCATCATTAACGGGGACGGCGGGCTTACAACCATCAGCGGGACCGTCCCCTCCATCAGCGGGACCGTCCCCTCCATCAACAGGACCGTCCCCACAATGTATCGAGGACCGTCCTGGGACCGTCCCGAGCCCGCTAACGAACCAGCTTCTAACCATAATTCAAACTCTAACCAACCAAATCAGCCTAAATCAAGCCGCTTCCATCGGAAACAATACTGAACCAGCCTCAGAATCAAAAACAATGGTAGCCCGGGAGAGATTCGAACTCTCGTCAGCGGGTCCAGAGCCCGCCATCCTTGACCGCTAGACTCGGCGGCTAATTAGACAGCTTCCAAACTAGCCTCGACCGGGCTGCGTTCCGGGCTAGAACAGAATGAAATAGCAACACGTTAATAAATTATACATTGGTTCTTGAACTTACAATAGATAACGCTTATCATCATTGATAAAATAAGGGACGAATGATTGACTATTGAAAAATACTCACAATACACCTGTTCAAATCATAAAGCAAGATAATACTAGAAAAATCGCAAAGTTTATATATTAAAACAATTCCTACGATTAAAAATGGCGGGGCCAGATGGACGCGTTCTGAGCCCGAAGGTTCTGATGAAGAACTATTCGCTTGGTGACGGTTTTCTCGCCCCTTTAAACCATGGAGGGAATAAAACCATGGAAAAAACAGAAACCAAGCCGAAAGTAACCGACAAATGTCCCGAGTGCGGCAGCACCAACCTCGTCCACGATTACGATACTGGAGAAACTGTCTGCAGCAACTGCGGCCTAGTCATTCATGAGGTGACCCTTGAGAGGGGACCCGAGTGGCGAGCGTTCACTCAGGAGGAGAAAGAGGCGAGAAGCCGCGTGGGCGTTCCCACATCATACTCAGTTCATGACAAGGGCTTGTCCACAGCCATCGGTCGCGTTGACAGAGATGCCTTTGGACGAAAGCTACCCTTACCAACCCGTCTGCAGATGTGGCGCTTGCGCAAGTGGCAGATTCGCTCCAGGGTTCACTCATCCGTAGACCGTAACCTGGCACAGGCTATGGCTGAACTTGACAGACTGTCCGACAAGCTGTACATTCCAGCGCCGATCAAGGAAAAGGCAGCTGTAGTCTATAGGAAGGCTTTAGAAAAGGGTCTAGTGCGCGGGCGATCCATAGCTGCGATCGCTGCTGCGGCTTTGTACGCAGCCTGTCGAAACAGCGAGACTCCTCGAACACTGCGAGAGATCGCGGAGGCGAGTCTTGTTGATAAGAAAGATGTGGCTCGTTGCTACAGGCTGTTGCTCCGTGAGTTGGAGATTACTATGCCCATTGCTGATCCCATGACTTATGTGTCCAAGATTGCGGAGCGCACTGGTATCAGCGGGCAGACTCAGGGCTTGGCTATAAAGATCATTAGAGATGCTAAGAAGAGGCGGGCGGCTGCGGGTAAAGATCCTATGGGTTTGGCTGCTGCGGCTCTTTACATTGCTTGTTTGCAGAGCAATGAGAAGAAGACTCAGAAGGATATTGCTGAAGCGGCTGGTGTGACTGAGGTTACGGTTAGGAATCGTTACAAGAGTTTGAAGCGTCAGCTGGGTTTGGAGTTGCCTGACTAGGCGTCGGTTGCTTCGTTGGGTTCCGTAGCTGTTTCGGTTTCGCTGGTTTTTTCTGGTTCGAGTTCTAGTGCTATTGGTCCTTTGTAGCCGCATTGTTCGCAGAAGTATTGTTGTGGGAAGAGCCATCCGTCGAATCGGCTGGATGGTTTTAGTCTGGGGTTGCCGCATCTTGGGCAGAGTTTGGGTGTTGGGTTTGTGTGTTTTAGGTTTTTTACTACTTCGCGTAGGTTTTGGAGTATTCCCATGGTTTGTTGGCTCCTTTAGACTTTTGTGGGGTTGATGGTTTGGGTTGGGGCTTAGGGTGTTTTGGGAATTTTGTTCTATTGTACTTCTATGTTTTCTTTTGGGTATCCCATTTGG
>Ga0315314_1003608_pt1 | contig 11993 bp, 11 predicted proteins | sample TDP9_MG_FD_203631 | JGI IMG/M metagenome (GOLD analysis project Ga0315314, IMG submission 203631) | Freshwater sediment microbial communities from Lake Towuti, South Sulawesi, Indonesia - TDP9 | ecosystem: Environmental > Aquatic > Freshwater > Lake > Sediment | place: Indonesia: South Sulawesi...
ACGCCGATAACAATGGCGCCCTCCTTAATCATGTCCGCCTCCAGCCTAAACCAGCTGTCTCTAAACAGCTCAGGTGGTCTACCTGCTGCACAGACGACCAAATCAGCCTCTTTTAGGAGTTTCCTCTTTGTTTCTTCCTTCGTCGCCGTGTGACAGCATGTGGCTGTTGCGTTTCTGTCCTCTAGCAGTTTCCTAAGAGGCTTCCCAACTAGCTCGCTTCTCCCCACTATTACAGCATCCATGCCACCTACATCGACGCCATAGGAATCGAGTAACTCTATTATCCCTACAGGTGTACAGGGTAGGAGGCTGGCATCGAGTTTATATTCGCTCATCAAAACTCCCTTGTTATATGGTGTCAAGCCGTCTACATCCTTTTCGGGCAGAAGAGTCTCAAGTGCTCTGTACTTGTCAATGTACGAGGGAAGAGGCATCTGTATCAGTATGCCTGTTATGTCATCTCTGCGGTTCGCACGATCTATTTCAAGTAGTAGCTTCTCGTTTATCCTGTCTCTTGTGCAAGTCTTATAGATTTGGCAGATTTCTGTGTAGATTCCAACTTCTTCACAGTCCTTCTTCTTGAACTCCGCGTACATCGCCGATGTCGGGTCGTCGTCGACAAGGATTGCCTCAAAGCCTGGAGTTATTCCTTCCTCCTCTAACTTCTTGACCTCCTCTCTGATCTTCTGCTTGGTCTCCTTGAAGATCTTCTTGGCGGACATTAGCATGGCTGTTCAGACACCTCATCGAGAACATGCTTCTTTCCAGCCCAATATCTCTTCTGGTGTTCGATGAAAGCTCTCTCCCTCTCCTTCCACTTCTCCTCCCAGCTACCGCTGTAATCGATGAATGTCTTATCCCCTTCTAGTCTTATTCTGCCGTCGGCGTGAAGCTGTATCGCCTTGGAGTATAGCCGATGTTCATGAACAAGGACCCTGTCTGAAAGCCTTTCAACCGCTCTCTCGACATTCTCAGGTGTATTAGTTGAGAAGAGAACAATCTCGTCCTCCTTAACTCTGACCGGTTCTTGCACTATGATCGGTCCCCTATCGACACTTATGTCGACGTAGAAGACTGTTGCACCGGTCATCTTCACACCGTAATCCAAGACCGCCCTGTGAACGAACTGTCCGTCAAGCCCCTTCCACCCAAAGGCAGGGAGCAACGCTGGGTGTATGTTCATCAACCTTCCCTTATAAGTCTCAAAGAACCGAGCTCCCAGGATCTGGTCCCAGCCTGCCAAGCAAGCGAGGTCGATCTCGTAGTTTTTCAGCGCGTCTAATATCTCCCCTTCAAAGGCAATCCTGCTCTTTCCCTTGTACTCCAAGAAGACTGAAGGCACGTGGTATTCTTGAGCTATTTTTGCCACATTGGCCTCTGAATGATTATAGATTAAGACTGCTACTTTCACCCCGAAGAATGTACCCAACCGTTCGTGTTCAACTATCGCCCCGAAGTTTGATCCTCGACCAGACGCCAAAACTGCGATATTCAACAAGGATCTACCTCCCATACCCTCTATTCATGAGCTAGGACCCTTCGGTATAAGCTCATAGTCGACATAGGCGATACCCTCATCGTCTATGCTGAACCATCCTAGAGCTATCATATCTAAGGTTTTTAGGAAGGGTTTTAATCTTTCTCCCTTCCTCCAAGTCCTATCATCTCAAAGACTAGACGAAATTCACCCTTTGTCACACTCAACAATTCAATGCGTAATTCTTATTAAGTTTAAAGAAACCCTTCTTAAGGAAATGAGCATAGTGGCAGTTGGTCCCTCCCCCTTCGTAACATGCTTTGAACTCATCGGTGTGGAGGGTTTTGAGGCTGAGAGCGGAGAGGAAGTGGCAAAGACGCTTCAGGAGTTTGTGGAGAGCAAGAAGTATAAACTGATAATTTTCCCTGAGAGATTCGCGAAGGAGACTGAGGGGGTCCGCTCTGTTGTAATGAAGAAGGGGGATATACTGCCCGTCTTTGCCCTCGTCCCAGACCTCACAATGGTGAGTGGGATGAGGCTTGAGGAGCTTAAGGCTGTTGTATCTCTAGCCATTGGCGCGAAGTTGGAGTTGTGATCGAAGATGGGGGTAAAAAGGTATATTGAGGTGAGCGTTAAGCTGAGGAGGCTTCTGGAGGAGGCTGAGAAGCAAGCCAATGAGATTGTCGCTCAGGCTAAGGAACGTGCTGAGAAGATGATCGCTGAGGCTACTCAGGAGGCTAAGAATATGGGCCTAAGGGCTGACAAAGGGGGTGTCCTCGATGAACTCCTAAAGGAATCCGAAAAAACAGCAAGTGAGGAGGCAAAGAAGCTTCTGACAGAGTACGAGGAGAAGTTATCCAAACTCAGAGAGATCCCACAGGAGCGCTTTCAGAAGGCAGAGGAGTTAGTGCTCAAGAGGGTGCTACCACAATGAGTTCTGATATTGTGGAACTAGAAGCGAAATTCATTGAGCGGGTCATAGGAAGACGGGAGGAAATAATCTCTGAGGCGGAGAAGAGGACCAAGGAGATCATTGACAAGGCTCGGGAGACGGCTAGAAAGATACTGATGGAGGAGCGGGAGGCACAGATGAAGCTTGCTGGAACGGATTTGAGGGCCGTCAAGGACAAAGTCCTTGGAAAAGCCCATGAGGAAGGGCGAAGAAAAGTGGCGTCGGCACGAGAAGAGGCGATCTCAAGGGTTTTTAGCCAGGTGGAGAACAGGCTAAGGACTATAGCTGAAGGAAAGGACACGTTCGCGGATTATCATAATATGCTTTCGAGGTTGATCTTGGAAGGGGCATCCGCTATAGGTGACAAGGAACTCATGATCTCCGCGAACGAGAGGGATAGGAAACATCTTGTGAGAGAGCTGGAAAAGATTGAGCGGACTACGAAAAAAGCTCTAGGTTACGAAGTCAGGTTGATTGTTGAAGAGGAGCCAACAGATTGCTTAGGAGGAGTCATCCTTTGTGATCGGTCAAAGAGAAAGATCTTTTATAATACTCTTGAAGGGAGACTCCAGAAGGCAAGAGGTATAATGGGGGCCGAGGTAGCCAAGGTCCTGGGAGCGATATAAACATGGAACTAGCAGGAACTATAGAGAGGATCAACGGTTCACTCGTATTGGCCAATTTCCCGGAGAAGCCGAAGATCGGAGATCTAGTAGAAGTCGGAGAACTCAAACTTACGGGCGAGGTTGTCAGGCTAACTGAGAACATCGCAGCAATACAATGTTACGAGGCCACAAGTGGACTGAAACCAGGTGAACCCGTAAGAGATACCGGGAAACCGCTTATAGCAGAGCTTGGTCCAGGGTTGATTGGGACGATACTGGATGGCGTTCAGAGATCAGAAGTAGAACTCTGGAAACTTACAGGTCCTTTCATCACACGTGGAGTAAGCATCGCGCCGCTAGACAAGAAAAAGAAGTGGAACTTCACTCCCAAAGTTAAGAAGTGGGACGAGGTCGTTGAGGGGGACATCATAGGCATAGTACAAGAGACTGCGGCGATCGAGCACAGGATAATCATCCCTCTGGGTCTGAAAGGAACTGTCAAAGAGATCGGAGAAGGAGAATTCACGGTCACAGAGCCCGTTGCCACTCTTAGCATCCCTGGCGGCGAAAGAGAGCTTATGATGATGCAAACCTGGCCAGTGAGGGCGCCAAGGCCCTTTAAGGAGCGAATGCCGCTCACAATGCCCTTGATAACTGGGCAAAGGGTCATAGATACCTTCTTCCCTGTTGCCAAAGGGGGGGCAGCATGTATACCTGGGGGCTTCGGGACCGGCAAAACAGTTATGCTCCAGCAGATTGCAAAATGGGCTGACTCTCACATAATTATCTATATAGGATGTGGTGAGCGAGGCAACGAGATGGCCGATGTCGTCACCCACTTCCCCGAACTTGTCGACCCTAAGACAGGAAGCAAACTCATTGAAAGAACAATCATCGTGGCTAATGTGAGCAATATGCCAGTCTCAGCAAGGGAGGCGAGTATGTACATGGGAATCACAATGGCGGAGTACTTCAGAGACCAAGGGTACGATGTCGCTGTTATGGCCGACTCGACTTCAAGGTGGGCTGAGGCCCTAAGGGATATCTCGGGCAGACTTGAGGAGATACCAGCCGAGAGTGGATATCCCGCATACCTTGCCGACCGGATAGCCGAAATGTATGAGAGGGCGGGGAGGGTCTTCACTCTGGGACGCGAAGAACGGATCGGATCTGTCACAATCCTCGGAGCGGTATCCCCTCCTGGCGGTGACTTCAGCGAGCCAGTTACAACCCACACATTGAGGTTTGTTGGGACCTTCTGGGCCCTCGACCAGGAACTCGCCTTCAGGAGGCACTTCCCAGCGATTAATTGGCTGAGGAGTTTCACTAGGTATTTGTCGTTGGCTTCTAGGTGGTGGGGCAGATTCGACCCAACATGGGAACAGTTGAGAGCTAGGGCAGTAGGTTTATTGGAGGACGCCTCTGAGATCGAGGAAACCGCTAGGATCATCGGGGAGAAGGCTTTACCCGATGAACAGCGCCTTGTCCTCCTTCTTTCAGAGATGATAAGAGAGGGTTTCCTCGTTCAGAGCGCCTACCATGCAGTTGACACTTACTGTGACGCCGAGAAACAGGCAAAGCTGATTCGCATCATAATTGACTTCTACGATGCAACTGCACCGCTAGTTAGCAGAGGTATTCCAATCGAGAAGATCAGAGAGTTGAGAGTGATATCTGAGACTATGAGGTTGAAGGAGAGAAGGGAGCTGTCTGAGATAGATAGAATCAGGGGGGAAATGCTCGGACAAGTCAGTGAACTTGCCAAGCTATACGAGGTGAAGGCGGAGTGACTGTTGAGGAGGCCGGGCTTGTCTATAAGACGACACGAGAGATTAAGGGACCGATTCTTTTCGTCGAAGGCGTGAAGGGTGTCAGTTACGATGAGTTAGTGAGAGTGCGTCGTCCAGACGGAACAGATGTGATTGGATCGGTCCTCGACGTCTCGAAGGACTGGGCCCTAGTCCAAGTCTTCGGAGAGACCGAAGGAATGGACTTAGATGTAGAAGTCCGCTTCACAGGGGAGACCCTGAAGATTCCAGTTTCCGATGAGGTGATAGGTAGGGTCTTCAGTGGAAGCTTCAGACCGCTAGATCATCTACCAGATCTCTTGAGTACTGACCTCCGAGATATCTATGGTGGTTCTCTCAACCCCTCTGCGAGGGCTGTCCCGAGCGAGTTTATCCAGACCGGTATGTCAACCATCGACGGAATGAACTCTCTTGTAAGGGGCCAGAAGCTTCCTATCTTCTCCGAGTCCGGGCTTCCTCACAACACCCTGGCGGCTCAAGTGGCCAGACAAGCCACCATCCCTAGTAGGGAAGAGGAGTTTGCTATCGTCTTTGGCGCCATGGGCATCAAACATGAGGAGGCAGAGTTCTTCAGGGAGGAGTTCGAGAAGACTGGGGCCCTAAGCAAGTCAGTTATGATAATGAACTTGGCGGATGACCCAGCTATAGAGCGTATAGTCACTCCGCGGATCGCCCAAACTATTGCGGAGTATCTGGCCTTTGATCTCGATATGCATGTGCTCACAATCCTAACTGATATGACCAACTACGCTGAGGCCCTGAGAGCCATATCCATTGCGCGGGAGGAAATCCCGACGCGGAAGGGGTATCCGGGTTACCTTTACAGCGACTTGGCAACGATCTACGAGCGGGCGGGGAGGATTAAGGGCAAAAATGGGTCTGTCACGCTCATGCCGATCCTATCGATGCCTGGTGGAGACATAACTCACCCCGTGCCAGATCTCAGTGGGTACATCACGGAAGGACAGTTGATACTTCAGCGTGACCTCTATCTCCGAGGTATATACCCCCCCTTGAATGTTCTACCCTCACTATCGAGGTTGATGAAGGATGGGATAGGAGAGGGGCAGACACGGAAGGACCATGGTGATGTCTATAACCAGCTCTACTTAGCATATGCTGAGGGGACGAGGGCGAGGGGCCTAGTCAGGATCGTGGGGGTCGTTGGTCTCAGTGAGAGGGAGAGGACGTGGCTGGACTTCGCGGATAGGTTTGAGAAGGAGTTCGTTAACCAAGGCATCTACGAGAACAGGTCAATAGAAAGAAGCCTGGAGATCGCTTGGGACATCCTCTCCATCCTACCTGAGGAGGACCTCATCCGTGTGAGGGAGTCCTACATAAAGGAGTTTCACCCTAAATACAGGAAGAAGTAGGTTGGATAGATGTCTGCTCTCGGCGGAGTTAGACCCACGAAGGGGTATCTTCTCGAGATGCGTAGGCGACTATCCTTTATCGAGAGGGGGTGCGAATTCCTAAAGCTGAAGAGGGACCATCTGGCGAAGGAGCTAAGCGTATCCCTCGAGGTCTTGAGGGGTAGAAGGGAGAAGATCAACGAGAGGCTCAAAGAGGTCTACGAAGTCACGGTCGCCGCGTATCTCTCCCTCGGCCCCTCTGAGGTTAGGTCCCAATCGAACTCTATCAGGAAGACCTATGAGATAGATCTACTACCTAAAAGCGTTATGGGGGTTCGGTATCCCTCCATTAGAGTGATCTCCAAATCGAAGATCCAGGGGAAGCTAGATCCAACACTTTCGAGGGCGGCAGTCCTTATGATGGAAATCTTCGAAGACATCATAAGGCTGGCCGAATTTGAGGCGAGAGCTGAGAGGGTTGCCGATGAGTTGGGGAAGACGAACCGGAAGGTGAATGCCCTCGAGAACGTTGTCATACCGAGCTATAGCTCGGTCATAAAGTTCATACAAGATAAGCTGGATGAGGAGAGCCTCGAGGATCTAGTTCGAACTAAACTCATAGGAGGTGTGATAGCACGTCGAAGGGAGTGAGGCCGGGGCTGGCCTATGTCGTTGTTAGATGCCACGCAATGAGGGATGAGCTCCTAGCACCAGAAGTGATAAAGAACCTTGTTCTAACCAAGGATATGAAGGAGTTTCTTGGTCTTCTCTCCCAGACACCCTATAGAGAGGAGCTAGGAGAGGGGAGGGAACGGACCAAAGCTACGGAGCTTGAGAGAGTCTTCAACCAGCGCTTTATCGAGAGATTGGAACGCATCGTGAGGGTCTGCCCTGAGGACATCTCCGAGTTTCTCCAGATCTACTATTATATGAGGTTGGAGATCCAAAACCTAAAGCACATTCTAAGAGGCAAGTTCTCAAAGCTGCCAGTAGAGAGAGTTAAGGAGTTTCTAGTACCTCTCGAACTTTATCGATTAGTTGCCTTCGACGAGTTCCTGATGGCTGAGGAGTTGGAGGACTTTATCGACCTCTTGAGGGGCACTCCTTATGCTCCTTTAAGGGAGAGTCTGATCTTGAGTCAGAAGTATGATGCGTTTTGGCCCATTGAAGTGAAATTCAATTACCTCTATGTGGAGGCAGTTCGCGGCGTCATCTCGAAGATCCCTTCTGAAGATAGGAGGAGGGTTATGCGTATGGTTGAGGCGGAAGCTGATGTTGAGAACTTGCTTTTAGCGGCCCATTGGAGGGGCGCAGAGAGAGTTCTTCCTCCTCCTGAGAGTGTCTTTCAATACGTCTATGGTTTTTCCCCTGAGATAATCAAGGAGTTAACCCAAGAGGGAGACCTAGACAAGGCTGTAAGTGGTTTGACTTCCCCATACCGTGAGATCCTAGAACCTATTTTGGAGGGGGATGTTGGCCTAGTCAGGACGAATCTGCGTAGACACATTTATGAGATGGCCGGGGTTGGGCGGCTAACGAACGATTTTGGTTTTCCTTGCATAATGTCCTACCTCCTCTCATGCGAAGTTGAGAAAGGGGATCTAGTGGCGACAGCTTGGGGCAAGGAGAAAGAAGTGGATCCCAAGATGATCCTTACTTACACCGTCCTCCCGGCCTACCTAGCATAGCTTCGATTTTCTTTTCTTATGCCATTACGAGTAGTATGGCCACTATCAACCCATAGATTGCTAGACCTTCTCCAAGAGCCACGAAGAGTAGTGACCAGATAGAGAGCTCGGGCCTCTGCTGTAGCATGACAGAGCCCGACTTCACGGCGGTCACGATGCATAATGCAGCTGCGAACGCAGCACCGATCATTGTTAAAGCGCCTAGTAGAAGTGGCCATGCAGATTCGGGTATCGCCACACTTTCACCTCCTCCAAAGATTGTCATAAAAAGGATGCTTACAGGGATTGCAGTCGCTGTTATCGCTCCCCACGAGCGTAAATTGTTCAACGCCGACGTTATGCTCTCATCATCTCCCCGGGTCCTTGTCACTGAGACGATGATCACAAATCCGAGAAGTAGCACAATACCTCCTAGGAGCGTTATCGGAGAGGGGACTTGCCCTACCATCAACATCACGCCGGCAACGAATCCATAGATCAGTATTAGAGCGCCGATCAGATTGAGGGTTACACCCCATACCGACGTGCCGCTTTTTTCAACAGAGGCTGAGGCACTGATAGTGGTTCCATGGGTCAGGCACCATGTAGCTGCTATAATGCTCGTTATGATCGTTATTGTTCCGAGTAGAATGTCTGTCATCGTTCACCATCTCCCTTTGTGTTGCTATGCGTGGGGGTGTTTCTTGACTTCATGTTCTGCTTCCCACCTTGTTCTCCTTACATTCCTCCATTGAGCATATATATTTTTTCATGGAGACAAGGCATCAAAAGGATTAGGATGGCTTCTTGATCTGATTACTGAGCTTAAAGGGTGCATATGGTATCCCTCTTCCTTGGAAGAATTTGCCCATGAACTCGTAGTATAGCAGCCTCAGCGACTGAACAGAACTTGAGACAAACTCAAAGGTCATGGCTATGACATTCATCAACACGATTCCTCCAACGCCCATGAAAGGCGTTAACTCATGGGCGGCAATTGCCAAGCAGGCATGAGCTAAAGCAAAGGCGCCAATACGCAGGAAGGAGAAGAAGTTACCGAGGCATTCCACAAAGGTCATCATGAGACCCCCAATGGACTCACCCATAACCTCTGCCCCCAAGTGTTTACGAGAGACTGCTGTTATGACAGGCTCGATGGCGGCTAGTATAAGTCCGGCCATCATGATCATGAAACTCCAGTGAGACATAACTGCAAAGAAGTCCCGGACTTGTAGGAAGTATAGAGCACCAACGTAGAGGCCGACTAAGAAGAGTATGGCACCAGCACCATGCTCCCCTAGAACTCCCCATATGTGGCCCTCTTTGACAGCGTTGATCGATCCAATAACTAAGCCAAGAGACATCTCTAGAACAGCGATTCCTAGGACAAATCTGAAGAGCTTCCCCATGTTTTCAAGAAGGGGATGAATCAGAACGGGGCTTAGTAGATGTTCTAGGATGGGATATGCGTGCAATATTTTCTCAGTATGTAATATGCCCTCAATGAGGAAGACTGAATCATAGAAGAAGCCGAAGATAATTGCGATAATACCCATAGGAACGAACATCGCGGCGAGCTTTGACATCAATCCCCTCTTATACTTCCTAGATAGGATTAAGCCGAGTAAGAGGAAGATTGCGCCTTGACCTACATCGCCAAACATGATTCCAAACTGTAGGCTGAAGACAAGTATGGTGATGAGGCTGGGATTAATCTCATGTGCAGAAGGCCATCCGCGCAGAGATGTGAGGGTGAAGGCTGGGTCGAAGAAACTCGGTTTGAGGGTGGGCCTCGGCGTGGGCATAACATCCTCATGAGACGGGTCCTCAAACTGCACAATGAAAGATTCACCTGTCTTCTTTTCAACTTCATCTATCACTTGATTAAACTGAGACATCTTATCTGTTGGGACCCATCCCCGTAGAACGCTTACTAACCCTGATCTAAATACTGGGACCTCCTCATCAGAAAGGATGCCTAGGAACTGATCTATGAACTCAGCCCTGACAATAACTTGTACAAGTTCATCCTTTACGCTCTGAATCTCCCCCTCACCCTCAACGAATTTCTGGAGTATATTGACCTCATCTTCATAGCCCTTTAGGGTCTCCCCGCGTTTCTCTGCGTCAAGTGCGAGGAGGACATCCCTTACACTGAGCACATTGAAGATATCCTTCACGTCAAACACGAGAAAGATGCTCTCAACCCAAGCCCTCCTCCCCTCAGGCCCAAAAACAAACAAGAACCCCTCTTCAGGGGATACCTCGACTACCTTGTAGGTTACATCCTCGAATCTCCGAAGATGTTCCTCTATCCTTGACACTCCTGTAAATTCTTGACCCTCCAACGGTCTTAATCTCAAGAAGCCAACCGCCAGACATTTCTTTAGTTCCCCTGGTTCTAATGCGCGTAGGGCCTCCAGTCTTGCCCTCATCTCGATTAGCTTCGGCATTGTCTCTTCAAGGCTGTTCCTGGCTCCCTCCAATCTTTTCCTTCCATCCTCCAATTTTCCAATGACCTCATTCACAACATTCTCTGGATTCTCTCCTAGTTCCCTCAAATCGGCCATGGAGGGTGTAAACCCCATCTTCTCGAAGGTTTCAGACTCGATGAGGGCCCTACAAGAGGCGTTGAGCCTACCGCGCAGACCACTGTAATCAACTTTTTTCTCTCCCGCTATCCTCAACCTCTCAAAATCCGGGCCCTTTACTTCAATCAAATGGGCCAGCCCACTTCTTCCAATAGCTTCCAAAAGAAGAGGCTCGTACTCTTGGAGGGTAATGATTGTGAACTTTTTCATCACAGCAAATCAAAGTAGATGTGCATGTAGTTTATTAAAAGTTTTCGCAATAATTGAACTTGGTTTTTCACATCCCGTCCGGCAAGAAATACGACGATCTTGAATACTCGAGTAGGGGGGATTCATGTAGATTTTACAGAGACCCAGAATACTTCAATTGAATAATGCATTGACCCATCAAGGAACTGAAATGAAAGTAGAGTTAAACAGATTTCTGTGAAACGATAATCTTTTGTCGGATCTCATTTATTGCAAGGGGAGTCCTCGTATTTTATGAGCAGCGAACCACCTATCTTCTTCTCAACTTCACTTATCAGCCCTTTTAGTTGAGGCGTTTTTTCGGCTGGAACACATCCCTCTAAAACACTCACTAACTTCACTCCAGGCAATGAGGCTTCCTTACCTAAGAACATGCCTAGAAATTGGTCTATAAAGGCCGCCCTAGCTAAGATAGGCGCGAGCTCATCCTTTATCCTCTTAACCTCTTCTTCGCTCTCCGTGAATTTCTGAAGTGCGTTAACCTCATCCTCATATTCCTTAAGAGCCTCATCGCGTTTTTTGATGTTGAGAGCAAGGAGGATGTTCCTCAAGCTAAGGGCCTCGAAGATGTCCTTCACACCAAAGACCATAAAGAGTGCTTCAACCCAAGAACGTTTTTCCTCAGGACCAAAAACAAACAAAAGTCCCTTGTCTGGCGATACCTCGTTCATTTTATAGGTTATATCTTCGAACCTTAGAAGATGCTCTTCCAGCCTTGGCCAAGCTGTGAATCCAAGGTCCTTAATCTTTGTGAATTGAAGAATGCCTACTGCTAGACATTTCTTGAGGTCCTCTGGCTTTAACGCGCGCAGGGTCTCTATCCTCGCCCTTGTTTCTATGAGCTTCGCCTTCGCCTCCTCAAGTCTGATCCTAGCTCGTTCCAACCTATTTCTCTCATCTTCTAACCTTTCCACAAGCTTGTTCACAACCTTCTCCGGTTGATCTCCCAGCTCCTTCAACTCGGTCATAGAGGCGGTGAAACCTAGCTGCTCGAAGGTCTCAGACTCCAAGAGACTTCTAATGGAGTCACTCAACCTAAAGCGAAGAGCACTATAGTCGACCTTTTTGTCCCCTACAATCTTCAACCTCTCAAAATCCGGTCTCCCGACTTCGATCAGATGAGGCAACCCCGCCCTTCTAACCTCCTCTAGAATAAAACTTTCATATTTGGGTGACATAATAATAACGAATCTCTTCATCAAAGCAGTTTGGACACCCTTTTTATTAAAATCTTTCGTAGTTAGATCAAACACTTGCGTAGTTCTCTAAACCTCAAATAATCAATCACACAA
>Ga0315314_1003609_pt1 | contig 11989 bp, 11 predicted proteins | sample TDP9_MG_FD_203631 | JGI IMG/M metagenome (GOLD analysis project Ga0315314, IMG submission 203631) | Freshwater sediment microbial communities from Lake Towuti, South Sulawesi, Indonesia - TDP9 | ecosystem: Environmental > Aquatic > Freshwater > Lake > Sediment | place: Indonesia: South Sulawesi...
TTGATGCCCCCGCTCGGTTTCGTGGCGACGGGGAAGGAGCATGACGACGGTCCTGGTCACGGGAGGGCTGGGGACGATCGGGAGCCGCATGGTCCCGATCCTCCGCGGCCACGGGTACGATGTGAAAGTCCTCGACAACAAGATCCAGCGCCTTGAAGACTACATCCGGGCGGACGTCTGCTCGATGGTGGAGGTTCTGCAGGCCTTCAAGCAGTGGGATATCGACTATGTGCTCCACCTGGCCGGGGAGGTGGGACGCGAGAACGGGGAACTCTTCGCCCGCCGCGCGGTGGACATCAATGTGGGCGGCACGATCAATCTAATCCAGCTCTGCCGGGAATACGGCGCCAGGCTGATCTATGCGAGCTCCTCGGAGGTCTATGGGGACATCGGCCAGGCTGTGATGCGGGAGGACATGATCCCCACAGGCCAGACGAACTGCTATGCGATCTCGAAGTGGCAGGCCGAACAGTACATCCGGCATTTCGTCCAGAACTACGACCTCCACGCCCACATCGTCCGGATCTTCATGTGCTACGGGCCCGGGGAATACCCCTCCTATTTCCGAAGCGCGATTGCGCGCTTTGTCTACAACATCCTCCACGATCGCCCCGTCTTCGTCCACCGGGGCGCATCTCGCAGCTGGTGCTACATCGATGACATCGTCGAAGGCTGGCGGCTCGTGATGGAGCACTTCAGGCCAGGGCAGGCCGAGGTCTACAACATCGGGAGACATGAGCCCCGCTCGATGGAGGAGGTCGCCCAGCACATCTGCCGCTTGGCGGGCAAGCCCGAGTCCCTCGTCGAGTTCACCGACGCTCCCCGGTTTGTCATGGCGACCAAGAACGCCTCGTTCGAGAAGGCCAAGGCGCAGTTGGGATTCGAGGCGACGACGCCGCTTGAGGCCGGCCTCCGGCGGACCATCGACTGGCAACGCGAGTTCGTCACGGACCCCAACATCGAGTGCTGAGGACCGTCATGCGGCTGTTGGTCGTCGGGGGAAGCGGCTTTCTGGGGCGGAACATCCTCAGCACCGCCGCAGCTTTGGATTGGGAGCTCGCAGCAACCTACTGGAAGGACGATGGCTTTCCGCGGTTTGCCTCGCAGCTGGGCTGCTCAGCTGTCCGCCACGATCTCCTCGGGCCGCCAAGGAACTGGGAGGCGGACGCCTGCATCTATTTGGCTGGCAACGCGGACCATCGACGGTCCGTTGCGTCGCCCGTTGATGACCTCCGGCTGAACGCCGAGGGCCTCATCCGGTTCCTCGCGGGCTACTCTGGTGCCCTTGTCCTCATGAGCACCGCCGCGGTCTACGAAGGCCAGTCGGGAGGCGTGTCCCCCGAAACCCGAACGGACCCGCAGATGCCCTATGCGATTTCCAAGCTTGCGGCAGAGCGCTACGTGAAGTACCACGCCGCGCAAGGCAGGCTCGAATCAGCAACGATCCTGAGACTCTACTACGCCTTCGGCCCCCATGACAGGCCCTCGCGCCTCATCCCTCGCCTTGTGCGGGCCGCTCGGGAAGGACAGAAGACATTCGTGGTGACCGCGCCGAGGGGAACGCTCCTCGACCCGCTCTTCTCTGAGGATGTGGCGCGCGCAGCGCTCGCCGCAGCAAAGGGGCGCGGGAAAGGCCGGACCTTCGACCTCTGCGCCGGCGCTCCGCAGACAGTCCCCGAACTCATCAGAGCGGCGCTGAATGAGCTCGGCACAGAGATGGCCCTCGTCGAGCAGCCCAGGACTGATGAGACCCCCGTGATCTTCCATTCGGACCCCAGTCCCGCGATGGGAGAGCTCGGGCTCGGCCCCTTCGTTCCTTTCCGCGAGGGCCTGCGGCGTTACTCTGACTGGCTGACGGCATCGGTGGGCTGAATGGTCAGCGTCAGCGTCATCATCCCCGTCTACAACCAGGAGCGGTATCTCGGGGCCGCGATCGACTCCGTCCTGGCCCAGACGTACCGGGACTTCGAAGTCATCGTGGTCGACGATGGCAGCACCGACGGAACGCCCGAGATCATCGCCTCCTACCTCCCGCGCATCCGCGGCTTCCGCAAGCCAAACGCCGGCGGGGCTTCCGCGCTCAACCTGGGCATCCGAGAGGCCCAGGGCGACTGGATTGGGTGGCTCTCCTCCGACGACCTGTGGGAGCCAACAAGACTCGCCCGTCAGATGGAGGCGCTGCGGGAGCGGCCGACTGCTGGCTTCGTGTTCTCAGACTTCGTCAAGATCGACCCTGACGGAGGCGTGATCGGCGAGGTGCGTGCGGCCTGCCCTTCGGGCAAGCGCGGCCTCCAGCTTGCCCTGGTGCGCCGCTGCTTTGTCAACGGCTGCACGACGCTCATCCGCCGCGAGGCCTTCGCACGCGTCGGCCTGTTCGACGAGCGCGATCGGTTCGCACCCGACTATGACATGTGGTTCCGCATCCTCCGACACTATGAGGCCCTCCATGTCCCTGAGCCGCTCGTGCGCTATCGCATCCATCCCGGGCAGGCCTCAGCGAACCCGGCCGCAATCCAGCAGGCCAGCCGGCGGGTCGTCTCCCGTGCGCTGCGCGAGATGGGAGCCATCCCGGGGGCGCTCGGGGCTGCGCTGTACCTCAGAGAACAGCTCCTGCTGCTCCCCTGGAGGATCGAGCCGCCTCCGCGGGGCGCCGGCCTGCCACTCCTGGCCGCGATGCGCGACCTCTTCGAGTTCCTCCTCCTCCTTGTGAGCCCCCCGGCTAGATCTTTAGGCCGCCTTGAGGCCATCGACCCCATCAGGCAAGGATAACCGCGCGGGGCCGCGGGGCTGTGCACTCCCGTTGCCCCGCAGCCAGACGAGGTCCAAAGGCCTTAGTATCCCGTGCCAGATGCGACCGTCGTGCGTGTTGCAAGCATCGTCGGGGCCCGCCCTCAATTCATCAAGGCCGCGCCCGTGTGCAAGGCGCTCCGCAGGCGCCACCGCGAGATCCTCATCCACACCGGGCAGCACTACGACGAGGCGATGAGCGACGCCTTCTTTCAGGCCCTGCAGTTGCCTGAGCCCGACGTCAACCTCGGAGTCGGCTCCGGCTCCCATGGCGCCCAGACGGGCCGGATGCTCACCAGGCTTGAGGGGGTCCTCACGGAGGCCAGCCCTGACGTCGTCCTCGTGTATGGCGATACGAACTCGACGCTTGCGGGCGCGCTCGCTGCCGCCAAGCTCCACCTCCCCGTGGCCCATGTGGAGGCCGGCCTGAGATCTTTCAACCGGGCGATGCCGGAAGAGATCAATCGCATCGTCGCAGACCACCTCTCGTCATTGCTCTTCGCACCGACACGCACCGCGACTGTGAACCTCGCGCGGGAGGGCCTCACCGAAGGCGTCCACTTCGTGGGCGACGTCATGTACGACCTCGCCATCGCAACCCGTGCGCACGTCCGTCGACGCGCGATCCGGACGCGCCTGGGCCTGAGGCGCAAGGAGTACCTGCTCGCGACGCTGCATCGACCGTCGACCACTGATTCCAAGGAGGCCCTCAGGGGGGCAATCCAGGCGTTCTCTCGTGCCGGGACCCCCGTGGTCTTCCCCGTCCATCCCCGCACGCGGAAGATGATGCGTCAGTTCCGGCTCGACAGGGAGGTGGGGCGCAACGTGAGGCTCCTGGATCCCGTGGACTACCTGGACTTCCGCGCCCTACTCATCGATGCCCGAGCAGTGCTGACCGACAGCGGCGGCGTCCAGAAGGAGGCCTACTGGGCCCGCGTCCCCTGCCTCACGCTCAGGGACGAGACCGAATGGGTCGAGACCGTCGCGGATGGCTGGAACGTCCTGGTGGGAACCGAAGTCTCACGCATCCTGAAGGCGCTTCGAACGAATCGTTCGCGCAGGAAGGAACCGCGCGCATTCGGAGATGGCCATGCGGCGGAGAGGATCGTTGCGACGCTCGAGGCGAGATGCGGAGGCAGGTGAGCCGCTGAATCCGTCCCGCCCCGGTGGCTGGGCTGAGGTCCAAGCCCACTTCGATCGCCAAGTGGAGAGCCTCGAGCGCTGGCGGAGGCTCAGCTGGTACTACTACGAGGAGCTCCTCCGCATCCTCCGGAAGGCCCTCGGCCCCCTTGCCGCCTCCACTGTCCTCGACGTGGGCTGCGGCCGAGGGGATCTCCTGGCGGCCCTCAGGCCCAAGTGGGGCGTCGGCCTCGACATCAGCCAGGCATCCATCGATGCTGCGAGGAGGAACTTCCGGGGCTTGCCCCTGGAGTTCCAGGCCATCGACCTGTCCGCCTACCAGCCAGAAGTCCCGTTCGACTTCGTGCTTGCGGTGAACGTGTTCGAGCACATGTCTCCAGAACAGGTGGCGCCGGCTGTTCAGCGACTGCTGCGCTTCGCCTTGCAGGGCGTTGTTATCCTCGGCACGAATCCCAGCGCGGGCTGGCTGTTGGACATCGGAGAACGCCTCGGCCAGAAGATGCCCGAAGGGCCGCACCGATGGCGGAACATCCTCGACGCGGAGGAGGCCTTGGCAGCGGCGAGACCCGGCTGGACCCTGAGGAGGACGAAGTGGCTCCCGGTGCCCCGCCGGATTCCGCTGGCGTGGAGGCTCAACCGCCGCGCTCAGCCCTGGGGTTTCATCCGCCTGAGCGAGGCCCGCCGCGTCACCGCTCCGCCTCCGGGATAAACGGCCGGGCTTCGGCCTGCCGGGCCTCTGGTGGCCCGAACCGATTTCCGATCCACCACTCCCGGAGCAGGACACGGCAGAACAGCAGACCGACGCGGAACGTGTAGGCAGTGCTTCGCCTGCCGATCCGTTTCCCCTCGATTGTTGGGATCTCGACGAACCGCAGCCCCCGCTTCATCGCCCTGATGGTCATCTGGAACTCCAGGCCGAAGGTGGGCTCATCGAGGGCGAGAGACGCCATCGTCGTGCGGCGGATTGCCCGGAGGCCGAAGCACGAATCGGTCACCCGATGGCCGAAGACCCAGCTCACAAGCGCAGCGAACAGCCGGTTGCCGAAGCCTCGGACGAGCGTCTCATCTTCGCTGCCACCGCCGGGCCCGAAGCGGGTGCCCACCACGACATCCGCCCCCCGGTCCAGGGCGGAGATCAGCCGCGGGATGTCCCCCGGGTTGCCGTTGCCGTCCAAGCTGAGGAAGACGAGGTAGTCGCCCGTCGTGTGGTGATAGCCTTCGAGATAACCCTTGCCGAGGCCGAGCACGGACTGGGTGACAACCCGGAACCCCTCGCGCTCCCAGAACTCCCTCGTCCCGTCGGCGGATTGCCCATCGACAACGACCACCTCGTCCGCCGCCTCGAAAGGGATGATGGGCCGCAGGGCCCTGCTGCCTTCGATCTCGTTTCGCGCCAGGAGAACCAGGCTTGTGCGCATGCGCGTGGTGGTCACAATCGTGGGCTCCGCGTGCTGCTCGGTAGCCTGGGACGCCTTATAGCTGTTGAGGGACCCGTCGGCCCATCAGCCGGTCGAGGAGATGGCCGACCTCCCGGGCCGAGAGCGCGTAGCCGAGCGGCACATAGAGCGCGGCGAACAGGACGCGGTCCAGCAGCGGGATTGCAAAGGCCACCGCTGGGTCAACGCCGGCCAGGATGTAGAGCGTCGCGCCGCCAGCCTCCATCACGCCCAGACCCCCAAGGGTGAGTGGGATGACGACCAGCGTGTAGGTGAGCGGCACCACCAGGAGATAGACCTCAGGCGCGAGCTGGACGCCGAGCGCGGTCGCGAGCACGGCGATCCGCAGGACGTGGAGCCCCCACAGGAGCGCCGTGAGCCCAAGCGCCCGGGCCAGGAGGGCGGGGCGCGCCTTCAGCCGCCACAGGCTTGCGAAGAACCGATCGACGATATGGTTCCCCAGCGCCTCCGCCTCATCCGCCGCCTTCGCCAGGCGGCGCATGAGCGGGGCGGCGAGGCGTTGGAGGAGCCGCCGCACCAGGCCCGGCGCTCGGACGAGCACAAAGAAGGCCGCAAGGAACGCGGCGACGATGAGCAGGCCCAGCACCACCGCGGGCACGAAGGGGTTGTTGGCGAGGAGCAGGAGGCTCCCGAGGATGATGAAGATCCCGAGCATCCCCAGGTCCGCGATGCGCTCGACCACCTGGAGCGGAAGAGCCTCGGTGAAGGCGCAGTAGCCCCGGGTCCGGCTCAGATAGGAGCGCAGCACATCGCCGACGCGGCCTGGGGTGAGCTCTGCCAGGAAGAGGCCCCCGAGGACCAGCCGGAGGGCCGGCAGCGTTCTGGGCGGGGAAGGGGCAACGACGCGGAGATAGGTCCGCCACCGGACGGCCAACGTGAGCAGGACCCCCCCAAAGACCGCGTAGGCCAACGGAGGCCCCCAGGCGGCGAGCTGCGCGAGCGCTGCGCTGAACTCGGCGACGCCCACGCGTGCCACGACGATGAGGACGAGCGCGACGCCGAGGGCGAACTGGAGCGTCAGGCGCAGGAGATGCCGCCGCGAGGCGGGGGCGTCCATCGAGCCGGCAGGCCCCAGCCCTACATTAGTCCTTTCGCGTGGCCAGCGCGTTGGCCTCCTGCTGCTGGGGCCAAGCGCGATGCCTGTGCCGCTATCCGCCGAGCCTGTAGACGATCCAGTGCTCTTGCGGGAGGAACGAGGCCAGGCCCGCCCAGCCGATGAAGGGGCCCAGGCCGAATTCCTCGCTCTCGAACTCCGCAAGCTGCGTCGAGCCGAACAACGCGCGGAGCTGGTCGGCCCTCGCCGTCATCGGGCCGTAGAGCTCATCGTACGGGGAGGGAAGGCGCGCAGGGTCGGCGAGGACAACGAGGTAGGCGGAGGTGGAAGCGTTCACGGCGGCAGCGAGGGTCGAGAAATCTTCCGCAAGAGAGAGGGTCTCCCGCTCAGCATAGTAATCAAACGAGGGCTCGCCGTAGGAGATGGCGACTGCCGTTGGGGCTGTCTCCTGCGCAATCCATCTGGCCGCATCGGCCCGGGAGAGATGGACCCCGCGCTGAGCGCTGACGCCCACGGCCCCCGCCGCCCAGACAGGGCCGATCAGGAGGAGCAATAGGAGCCAAACGATCACCGTCCGGCTCTGGTTTCGAGAGGTGTGGGGGCTGCGGCGCGCCTCAAGCCTGCGCCAGGCGAGGTCAATTCCCGCAGCCGCAGGAAGGAGGATGGGCAGGTAGAACGTCGCGGCAAAGCGCGCGGTGTACCAGAAGTAGAAGGCATAGAGGAGGTAGAATCCCAGCCCCCAGACGAACAGGGGGAGGAGCACCCGGCCTCGGGCCCTCTTCCACCAGTGCCAGACTCCCCACGCAAGGAACGGGAGAAGGAGCGGCGAGCCCAGCCTGGGGGAGAGGAAGGCATCGAAGAGGATCCAGCCCGCCTGAGGAGCGCGTCCCTCGTAGCCGCCGCTCCAAGCGTAGTCGAGCCTGAACGCGTCGATGGTGGGGTCAAGGTACGGCGCCAGCGTGCCGAACGCGTCGAGACTGTAGAGCGCCTGAGGGAGGTAGAGCAGAAGGGCGCCCAGCAGCCCCAGCACTGGCAGAGGCCGGGCGAGGAGCGCGTGCTGCCGTCGCACCAGAAGCAGGACGAGAAGGATCGGAACGAACAGGCCGTTCTGGGTTCGCATGAGGGTTGCGGCGCCGGCGGCGAGGAACGCGATCGCGCCCCAGAGCTCCCGATGCTCATCGCTCCACCGCGCATAGGCGTAGAAGGTGAGGCTGAGGAAGAAGAGGGAGGACGCATCGGCGAGGACTGAGCTCCCGAGATTCCAGTGGAGGTAGGAGCCGAGCAGGAGCAGCCCCACAAGCCTCGCGGCACGCTCCGAGCACCACCGCCGCGCGAGCGCGTAGCTCAGCGCCACGCTCGCGCCGCTGGCGAACGCAGAGACGATCACGCCCGTGAGGGGGTGGACGCCAAAGAGCGCAAAGCCCACGACGAGCAGGAGCGGATAGCCCATCGGCCAGAAGACGGCGCTCCCGTCGGCGAGCTCGTACCTCCCGTGATCGAACAGGCTCTCGGCGCCCTGGAAGTAGCCCACAGGGTCGCCATCGAAGAGCGGGTCGGGGGTGAGGAGACGGAGGAGGAGCCCTGCTCCGAACAGCCCCAGGTGCCACCGATGCCACCAGAGGGCGCGGAGGAGCCGGGGAAGCTCAGCGGGCGACAGTCGCAAGGTCATCCACGATCCGCTTTCCAGCGTGCCCATCCCCGAACGGACAGCGGCGATGGCGCGGCGCGGGCCCTTTGAGGTGGCGGCGCAGCGCGGCGAGCACTCGGCGGCTCTGGGTCCCGACCACGCGCGCGTAGCCCGCCGTCACGGCCTCCGGCCGCTCGGTGCTCTTGCGCAACACGAAGACGTCCTTCTCGATCCCAGGGGCTGTCGCCTCCTCTTGGATCCCGCCAGAATCCGTCAGGATCAGCGCTGCCTTTTTCATGAGGACGAGGAAGTCGAAGTAGCCCACGGGCGGGAGGAGCTGGACATTGGGCGATCCTCGGACCGTCGCGAGCCACCCGGCGGCCTTCAGTCGCGCCATCGTCCGCGGATGGAGCGGCAGGACGACGGGCAGCGGAGCGTCCGTGAGGATCTTGACGAGCTCCCCGAGCACCGAGCGGTCATCGACATTCTCCGCGCGGTGCAGCGTAGCCAACGCGAAGCGGTCGAACCGGACCTGGTCGAGGATGGGCGACTTGCGCCGAGCGACAGGGAGGTACCGCAGGATGGCGTCGATCACGGTGTTCCCCACGACGCGAATCCGTCCCCAGACCTCCTCGCGCCGCAGGGTCTGAGCCGCGAGGGTTGTCGGCGCGTAGAGATAGGTCGAGAGATGGTCGACGACGCGTCGATTGTGCTCCTCCGGCATCCGGAGGTCGTAGCTCCGCAGGCCCGCCTCCACATGGCCGACGGGACGGCCGAGCTTCGCGGCCGCAAGCGCTCCTGCGAGGACGGTGTTCGTGTCCCCCTCGACGAGCACTGGACCTCCGCCGTCCTCCAGGAGGGTCGTCTCGAGGCGGATCATCGCCTCGGCGGTCTGCTGGGCGGGGCTTCCTGAACCGACATCGAGGAACTGATCCGGCTCGGGCAGCCCGAGCTCCTCCAGGAAGACCTCGGAGAGCTCGCGGTCGTAGTGCTGTCCGGTGTGGAGCAGCTGGAACGCCCACCTGCGGCGCCGGAGCTCCAGGATGATGGGCGCCATCTTGACGATCTCTGGCCGCGTCCCCACCACGACGGACAGCATCGGGCCGGCACCGTGCCAGCGCGATATAAACCAGCACTGTTAAATAGCGACCGAAGCCTCCGCGCCGACCGCCCATGGGCGAGAAGCTCTGCGTGCTGGGCCTGGGCTATGTCGGCCTCCCCACCGCGGCGATGTTTGCGACCCACGGCCATCCTGTCGTGGGCGTGGATGTCGATCCCGAAGTCGTCGAGCGCACCCGCAACGGCCGGATCGCCGCGCACGAGCCCGACCTCCAAGCGCTCGTCAACGAAGCCGTCCGGAGCGGCAACCTCCGGATCGCCGGCGCTCCCGAGCCCGCAGGGGCCTTCATCATCTGCGTGCCCACGCCTCAGACACCCAAGCATGAGGCCGACCTCCGCGCGGTGGATGCCGCGGCAAAGTCAATCGTCCCTCATCTCCGCTCAGGAAGCCTCGTGGTGCTCGAATCGACGGTGCCGCCAGGAACTCTGGCGAAGCGGGTGGCCCCGATCCTGGCCGCATCGGGCCTGGAGCTGGAGCGCGAGGTGCTCCTGGCGCATTGCCCCGAGCGCGTCATGCCGGGCTTCATCCTGAGAGAGCTCGTCTACAACGACCGGGTCATCGGCGGGCTGACGCCCGAGGCGACCCGGCGGGCCACGGAACTGTACCGGAGCTTCGTCAAGGGGGTGATCTACCCGACCGATGCGACGACTGCGGAGTTCGTCAAGCTCATCGAGAACACCTATCGCGATGTCAACATCGCGCTCAGCAACGAGCTGGCGCGGATCGCAGAGCGGCTCGGCGTGAGCGTCTGGGAGGCGATCCATCTGGCCAACCGCCACCCGCGTGTCCACCTCCTCTCTCCCGGCCCGGGCGTCGGAGGGCACTGCGTCGCGGTGGACCCGTGGTTCCTGGTCTCCTCGGTGCCCCACGAGGCCAAGCTCATCCGCCTTGCCAGGGAGGTGAACGAGGCGATGCCCCGCCACGTGGTTGAGCTGGTCCGCCATGAGCTGGGAGGTCTTCGCGGCAAGCGGATTGCGCTGCTGGGCCTGGCCTACAAGGGGAATGTCGACGACGCCCGGGAGAGCCCCGCGCTAGCCGTGCTGAAGGAGCTCGAGGAATCGGGCGCGAAGTGCCGCGTCCACGACCCCCGGGCCGCCGTGAAGGGGACCCCCGCCCACTCGCTCGACGAGGCGGTCAAGGATGCCGACGCGCTCGTCCTCTTGACCGACCATCGGGAGTTCCGAGAGCTCGATCCCGCGCGCCTCGCGCCGCTCGTCAAGCGCCTCTGGGTCCTGGACACGCGCAATGCGCTCCCCACGGCCGCCTGGAGGGCCGCTGGATTCACGGTGGTCAGGCTCGGCGAGTCTCCAGGACGCGATAGCTCCGGACCAGCCGCTCCCCCATGACCTCCCACGCGTAGGCGACGGCCGCGGCGCGGGCGCGCGAGGCCAGCGTGCGGCGCAGCGCAGGATCACGACGGAGGTTCGCGAGGCCTGCGCGGACCCCCTCGAGGTCGCCGTAGCGGACGATGAGCCCCGCGCCGGTTTCCGCGACGAGCTGAGCGGCAAAGCTCCCTTCCGCGACGAGCACGGGCCGCTCTGCCGCCCATGCCTCGAAGACGCGGTTGGGCACCGAGCGTCGGTTGTTCCGGTTGGCGGGGTCGTACAGGGCTAGGAGCAGATCGGCGCGCTGGGTGTAGGCGGGCAGTTCGGTGAGCGGGATGAAGCCGAGAAACTCGATGGCGGGGGAACCCTTGGCTTGGGCGCGGAGCTGGGGCTCAAGAGTGCCGTGGCCCGCCAGGCCGACGCGCCATCCCTCGGGGGGAGCCGTTGCGAAGAGCGCAATGATCTCGTCAAGGAACCGCTTGGGTTCGAACACACCCGCGTAGAGCAGGAGGAGCTCCGGGCCTGGAAACCGTTCGGCAGCCCGGGCCGCAGCGGTCCGCGGAGGTGCCGCAGCCGTGGGCTCTCCGTTCATGACGACCACGAGCTCCCGCGCGCCTCTTCGCCGGAGGTCGTCCTCGATCCACGGCGTCACCGTGACGACGAGGTCCGTGACGCTGAGCAGCTGGCCTTCCACCCACTCGATGAGCCGACGGCCCAGGTTCGGCAGCTCATCTGCTACCATGTCCGCGTAGAGTTCATGGGCGTCGTAGACGAGCGCGGCCCCACGGAGCCTTGCGGCAAGCGCAGCAGGCGGCAGCGTGTCCAGGTCGTGGGCGTGGATGACGGATGGCGAGGTACGAAGCAGCCGCCGGAACAGTGCCGCCCAGAATCGGAGCAGCGACGGGAGGTGGCGGAGTGGGTCGCGCTGTGGTGCCCTGATGGGAAGGCGTTCGACGAGGAGCCCTTCCTCCTGGGCCCGGCGAGGGCCCGCCCCCGTCCGGTCCCACGCGTAGAGGATCACCTCATAGCCAGCGGCCAGGAGCGTGAGGGCTTCGAGCCGCACCCGTCGGTCCGGCCGATAGGGGTTGGAGAGGCACATCGCGACCTGGGCCATGCCCCCGCCTCCAGGCGCCCCTCGCTTACGAGGGCGTCCGCGGCTCCGGAGCCCGGACCGCCCGCCCTTCGGCCATCGCCCGCTTCGCCGTCTCGATGAGCTCGATCGTGCGGACGCCGACCTCGCCGCTGTTGCGGGTCTCCACCAGCGGGTTGCCGACGGAGTCGAGGAAATGGAGCAGCTCGTCTTGGATGGTGTTGTTCCGCTCCACGTGGAGCCGATAGGTGTAGCCGCTCTCATGGACGGTCACCTCCTGGCCCACCGCATCGATGTGGGCCGTCCGGTTCTCGCCGATGATGCTGACCGTCCGCGTCTTCCGGGGCACCAGCCAGCTCAGCGTCGCATGGGCGAGGATCCCATCGGGG
>Ga0315314_1003610_pt1 | contig 11988 bp, 8 predicted proteins | sample TDP9_MG_FD_203631 | JGI IMG/M metagenome (GOLD analysis project Ga0315314, IMG submission 203631) | Freshwater sediment microbial communities from Lake Towuti, South Sulawesi, Indonesia - TDP9 | ecosystem: Environmental > Aquatic > Freshwater > Lake > Sediment | place: Indonesia: South Sulawesi...
AGGTTTATTAGGACGATTGAGTATCTCCTTTAGGATTTCAATTGAATCGTTATTTTTAATATAGCCCAGAGATAAAGCAGTATAAGATTGGCTGATTATCTTTAGAGAAGAACCATTTTGGTTGGTTAAGAGCGACTTAAAATCGTTTATTGCAGACTCATCTTGAACAATGCCCAAGGCTAATGAAGCGACATTCTTTATATCAAAGTCGCTATCATACTTGAAGATATTCTGGAGAGTGTTTATGACATTTTTATCTCGGGTTTTTCCTAATGCTAAAACAGCATTAGCACGGGCCATCAGTGCTTTATCTTCTTTTGCACATTTGCTGAGAATATCAAATACATCTTTACGTAATTCTACGGAAACAGGAATAGTTTCACCAGTCATATCAGTTTCAATCCAAGTAATTTGGTCTTTAAAAGGAAGATAATAAAGTCTATTTCGCAACCACCACTGTTCCCACATGGGCAGTGCAATACCGGGGTTGCCGAATAATTGTTCCCACACATAAGGACTGAGGCCAGTGCCTGCCTGAGGTCGTGTTACGACCGGTGCCAAGGAGTTAGAAGTCCCTGGAATTATAGGCGGTGGACCGGGTGGTGGCGGTGGGGGTGGTGGTGGAGGCGGTGGTGGCGGGGGCGGTGGAGGTGGCGGTGTTGTTGTACCTCGGCGCCGACGTACACCATATGCAGGACACCAATCTAATAATGAAATAGATACCCAAATTAAACAAATAATTATTCCAAGATAAAACATTAAACCCTTTTTGATTCTGGTCATATCTGGTTTATCCTTAATGTGCAATGTATTTAATCCGGCTTACTTATAGCAATTTGGTCTATGATATCAAGCCAGATATCAAAATTAGTATCTGCCGTAATCTTGTATAATGGGCTAATTTTGTTTTTATCTAAAATATAGCCCAATGCAAAAACCGTATACATCCGTAAATAATTATCTCTCTGTTCATTATAAAACTTTACAAGATGTTCTAAGGACGTTTTATCACCAATATAAGCCAGTCCATGTAAAATGCGGTATTGGATTTCCGAATGTAACGATTCATTCTTTAGGCGTTCATGCAAGAGGGATAATATCTCTTGCCGTTTCCCCAATAAAGTCAGGGCTACGATTAAGTCACTATACGCCAAAGTAGTGAAACTGGTTAACTCAGTTTTAAAGACTTTTTTCAATACTGGTATTGCCTTGGCATCGCCAATCATTCCTAATGACTGGATTGCGTAACACCAGTTAGTGGTATCAGCACTTTCTTTTTCTACTATTTTAATAAGATTTGGAACAGATGATTTATCTTTAAGCAATCCCAGCGCAAGTATGGCCGCACCATAAGATAATGGTTTGTTCTTTTTCTCTACGAGTTCACGGAGTTCTGGAATGGCCTCCGGATTACCCAGAATTCCCAGTGCGAGTGTGCACATGTTTTCCAGATGATAATCTCCCTTTTTAGCAAATTTAGAAATAATTGAATATACAGATTTATCACCCAACTGTGCCAAAGAAATCGCGGCATAACTGCGCACTTCAGATATTTTGTCATTGGTTAAGAGATTAATTAAATCATCTTTTGCTTCAATAGATTCTATCAATCCCAGTGCAATAGCCGCACTGGCTCTAACACTACTTTTTTTGTCCTGCAATGCTTTTCTCAATTCCGGTAAAGCCGCGGGGTCTTTAATTCTTCCTAAGGCAAGTGCGGCATAACTTCTGACTGAATCATTACGTGATAAATCAGTAAGTATCTTACTAATAAAAGGAATAAGAGATTTGTCTTGAAGATTACCCAAAGATAAAAGTGCAGAGCATTGTAATTCGTTATTAGGTTTATTAGGACGATTGAGTATCTCCTTTAGGATTTCAATTGAATCGTTATTTTTAATATAGCCCAGAGATAAAGCAGTATAAGATTGGCTGATTATTTCTTGAGAGGAAGCCTTTTGATTGGCTAATATAGATTTGAAATCATTTAGCACAGATTCATCACCCATAATGCCAAGTGCTAAAGAAGCAATATTTTTTACATCAGATTCATCTCCCTGAATACAAGCCGATAAAGAAGCAACATCTCTTGCCTCAGATTTTTTATCACTCTTAAACACTTCCCTGAGAACAGGAATAATATTTTTATCTCTACTTTTTCCTAAGGCTAATACCGCGGTAGCACGAACCATTAAATCTTTATCTTCTTTGGCACATTTAGTAATAATGTCAAATACGTTTTTGCGTAATTCTACAGAAACAGGCATGGTTTCACCTGTCATATTAGTTTCCAACCAAGTAATTGGGTCTTTAAAAGGAAGGTAATGAAGTCTATTTCGCAACCACCATTGTTCCCACATGGGCAGTGCAATAGCGGGATTGTGGAATAACTGTTCCCACATATAGGGAGTAAGACCAGTTCCTGCTTGAGGTCGCACTATGGTTGGTGCTAATGGGATAGAAGGTTTTGGAACTATAGGCCCGGGGCGGGGTGATGGTGATGGGACAGACGGAGATGGAACTATAGGTCCTGGACCGGGAGGTGGCGGTGGCGGAGGAGGTGGGGGTGGTGGGGGTGGTGGCGGTGGTGGAGGTATTGGACCTGGCTGTGGACCCGGCTGTGGGCGGGGGTGTACGCCATATTTCGCGCTAGGATACCAAGCCACTGATGAAATAGACATCCAAATTAAACAAACAATTATTCCAAGATAAAACATTAAACCCTTTTTGATTCTGGTCATATCTGGTTTCTCCTTAATACCTATGGGTAATCTCGTTCCTTCTAATATATAAACCAGATAAAAAGCAAAATAGGTTTAAAAATCTTATAGTTTGGATGATTTTTAGAGCGTATTTCATAACCTGTTATTTGTCACCCTGAACTTGGAGACTGGGTCAAATGACCCCAAAATGGAGTCTTTTAGGGTAGCCGCAACTTTTAAGTTGCGTATATTACAAAGAAACTTCATTATATCGCAGGCTAAAGCCTGCGGCTTCCATTTGACCCAGTCTGTTGTTTCAGGGTCTCATAACATCCCGACACTTTGTGTCGGGACTGAAACGAGTTCAGCATGACATTACTACAACTCAAAACGTTTATGGGGGTTATGAAATACGCTCTCAATCGGCATTAGTAATTAATATTTTCCCAGCGGTCAAATCTTTCTTCCTTGAATTATCCTTGAAATACTTTAGGAACGGTTCTTCAGCCGAGAGTGAACCGTAGCATACCTCAGCCGCACCTTTACAACCGCCTAAACATGTTTTCGCTAAAGCACAGTCTTTACAGAATTCTGGTATAGGTTCGGTAAATGGTTTTAGTTTATCAGGTCTGGAAAGCGAGGTAAATGATTCTTTAAGAATATTGCCCAGAATCATTGGTGTATGATTGCAAGGTCTCACATTTCCTAAAGGGTCAACCGTATAATAAGCACGTTTAGTCCCAGCCGCACAATAGCCAAAATGCACCTTCTTGAATTTACTCGTATCAATTACACAAGGTTGAATTGGAATAGAACAGGAAATACTGATTTTATACTTGTCCATGGCTGATTCAGTAACTTCTAATGCTCGAATAACCTGTTCTGGAGTAGGTAACAACTCTTCAATATGTCTGGTTCCTTCTCCGCCCACATTAAACCGATTAAACATTATGCCATCTACTCCCAAAGCAATTGCTAATTCTATCATCTCACTAAATCCGTCTATATTCTTCTTGGTGCCGACAAATACGGCTACGACAATACCGTTATGTAATTTAATATTGGCAATGGCTTCAGTTACTTTATCAAAGGCGCCTTTGTGGCGGGATAAGGCGTCATGCATCGTGCGCTCAGCACTTAAGATAGGTAGTTCAAAAAGCCCCACTCCTCGTTTAATATATTCTTTGGCAATGTCTTCAGTAATGAGCGTGCCATTAGAGATAATTGTTACAGAAACGCCAAGTTCTTTAGTAAAGGAAACCAATTCTGCCAAGTCTTTACGCAGGAATGGTTCACCACCGGTAAAGGTGAATTGTTTGCATTTAGTTTCTTTGATAGTTTTAGCAATCAGTTTCTTGGTCTGCTCTGTATCCAGTTCGCCCTTTGGATAATCCCCTCTTGAGAGGGGTGTTCCGATGTAATCGGAGCGGGGTGTGTTACACACCCCTAAATCCCGTTCGGCTGAGCGCTCACGACGAAGCCCTCTTATTAGAGGGGACTTCCAGACATTATAACAGAACAGGCAGTCGTTATTGCACGGCTGGGTAACCTCAAAGATAATGGAATCCTGACGGTTAATTCCTTTGAATATAAACGGTATTTTAAACATATTTATTTTATTTTGGTTTTATCCTTTTTGGACAATGTTTCCAATGGTCGCAGTACCCCGGTTTGCATCTTTTCTGTCGTTGTTCCGTGGTTAATGGACAACACTCGCGGGTTGAACGTCCATAATAATCTTCATCTTCATCCCTACCGCGAAAGGATTGTCTTATTCGGTCAACCAGCCCCAAAGTCCCTTCTGTCTTATAACGGCGAACCCATTTTCTAACCGTATTTATACTACAGTGATACAAGCGGGCCGTTGCCTTGATACCTTTTTCGCGAGCGGTGTTGACAATGTTCAATCGGTGTTGGTAACTCTGATGAAGAGGTGCTCCCCAGTACCCGCCTTCGGTTTGACGTAACCAATAACGCACGGTATTACGAGAACAATGAAATACCCGACAGGCCGCCCGGATACCGTTCTGGCGGGCAAAAAGGACAATCTGGATGCGTCTCTCTAACGTATCCATCTTGCGTAACTGGTCATCAGGTATAATCGGCATAAAAGGTTAAATTCTCAGAATAACAGAATATCAGAACCGGAATTCAGGTAATTGTTTAGCCGAATGAAGGTGCATTGTCATGCTGAATCCTGAAAGTGTCATTCTGAACTTGGTTCAGAATCTTCAGGACAGGTATTTCAGCATCTACTTGAGACCCTAAACAAGTTCAGGGTGACAGTCCCGCTGAATAGTGGAATTAATTCACTCGGCTAAACAATTACGAATTCAGATATCAAATTAGCAAATTTTCCTTATCTGATACTCTGTTTTTCTGACCTTCTTGCCCTGGTATTCTGATGCCTTGATATTCTCCAGTGGGGGGTCAGGAATCAGACCCTTTTTCGCCCCTTTTCCCCATCCCTCATTTTTCTATCTCTTGATTTTTCAATGAATTACATCGTAGGGACGGGGGTCACAAACCACACCCCCTACCCACCTACCCATACCCACTACCCTACCCCCGACCTCGCCCTTAGATTAGGCTGACGATTAGGTAGGCTTATTTCTACCACTGAGTGGTATTATCTCGCCTCGTAGATGAGATTCTGCCCACGACTGATTTAGGTCATTTCACCTATTAGATTAGGTTAGCCCGAGTATGGGATTAGACCAAGGCATCTCTTGATTAGGGTTATATTACCTCTTAGGATAGACGAGGTCAACTACTACGATAGATTATATCGCTTATCAGTAGGGGCTATTTCACGTCGTCATAATAGTTAATTCAACCTCCCATTTATTATAAGTGCTATTATTATTCCAATTCTTCCAGTATCTTTTTCACTCTTTGTTTAACTTCCGGGTTATTACTCTTATCCAATGTCTCCCTTAGTGCCGGAACAGCCGGTTCATCTATCTGGATTAGAGCCTGCTGGGCAGAATCACGGGTTTTCCAGTCTTCACTTCCTAAATCTTTAATTAACTGATTAATCTTTTCTTTGAGTTTCGGCTCTACTTCTTCCCACTTGATTGGCGTTTTAGGTTCGTATACCTCACGCAGGAGGCGGAAAATAAGAACGGTATTCCGACTGTCTAAATCATCAATCATATATTCTCTTTCTGAAAACATTGCATCCTCTTCGTAACGGCTAATGGTTGCCTTTACTTTTCCATACACTTCTTGAGTAATCTTGCCTTCCCTGAGATTACGGTCTAATAATTCTTGTTGAATCTGATAGTCTTTATTCTTACGGGGTAACGGCGGCCTTAAGGGGCTATAGCATGTCGGTTTTGGCTTGGGAGAAAGATTCCAGATAACTTTTCCGGCAATAATTGCAATCTGAATCAATGAGCTCTTTACTGGTAGAATTTTATCATCCTTTGAGGTAATTTCTTTCAATCCTTTAATCTTCTCTAAGATAGTCGTGTGTTGTTGTCTGAATTGTTCCCAAGTTTGGTCGTTGCCTATTTTTTCTTTTGGCAGATATTTTGATATATCCTTAAATAATTTCCTGAGTTGTTTCCATTCATTAATCTTTTCTATTTCGCTAACTCTGTCTTCAATATCATTTTCAAGAGCTATCCATATCTTTTTTGCCCGATGTCTTACTTCCATGTCTTCGCTTTCCAGAAATGGTTCAAGATATGGTTTAATGGATTTGCCCAATTTAATCAGTTCTTCCTGTGCCTTTTCTCTGGTCTGAAAGTCGTCATTACCCAATTGCTTGATTAACTCTTTTATCTTTGTTTCCTGTTCTGTGGTTAATTTCTGTTCTCTGTTGGACTGTTGGTCTGCCCCGCCTTTCGGCGGGACTCCGCTTTGCTCCGCTGGGCTTTTGGTCTCCTCGGCTCTGCCATCCCGACTTTCATCGGGATCTCCGCTAACGCTCCGATAGAAAGTAGTGGAAAGGAACGCCAGCACAATGGCCACGGCAATCCAGAATTCTTTAGCCCATCTCCCTTTTGACTTATAATAGCGCACGGTTGAGTAGCCTAATATGAACAATACCAATCCGACAATGCACGCACCTAATATTAATGCGATATTGCTAATTCGTTCCATAATAAAATTTTCCTTTCAGTAAAATTTTATGCTTATTTCTTTTTCTCGTCTTTTCCTTCTTCCTTTTTAGTGTCAGGTTTTTGTTCTGTTTCCACAGATTCGCCAACTGACTCCAAGATTTGTCTGATACGCATTTTGACTTCAGGGTCAGAACTTTTAGCGGCTTCACGGAGATATGGAATTACCGCAGGGGTTTTATCCAATAACGCCTTGAGTGATTTAGTGGCAGACTGTCTCTTTTGGAAGTCCTCATTGCCTAAATCGTTAATCCAGTCTTTGACCCTTTTCTCATCATCTGCTGAGAGTTTCTCTACGGTTAGTTTGTCCACTAAAGTGCCAAGCGACTTTTTAACCTTATTTTTAACCGTTTCAATCTGTTCATCAGTTATCTTTTTTTGTTCTTTAATTCTTTGCCAATTTTGTTTCCAGTCTCCCTTAGCAATCACTTTTTCATCCAGAAATTCCACATCTTTTTTTAGTCGCAGAATAACATTTTTATATGTCCAGTAGTTTATCTTGTCTTCTTCTACAATTTTTTCCAGAAGCGGTAATCTATCTTGAAGTCGCATCCAACTAACTGCCGGGTCCGACGAGTGTTTTGTGTGATAACATCCAATATAACACTTTCCTAATGGTATACGTGGATAAACGTCAATCAGTAGAGATAATTCTTTTGCAAGCAAATTAAGTAAAACAGGGGTAAGTAATCCTTTGTTAGTAAGTTTCTCAAGTTCGCTTAAAACTGTAGCATTATCTTCTTTAATTTTTCTTAATTCAACAAGTGTTTTCATCTCATTTTCTAATGGCGTCAAAGATTCCCATATCGCAACAAATCTTTTCCATTCCGGTTGGTCTTCCAAAGTTTCCTTCTTTTCAGTATCAGAAGCAGATAGCGATTCCTTTTTAGATTGTCCCTCAGTCCGATTAAAAGTTAGTGACAGAAATGTCAATACCACAGCTACGGCTGTCCAGAAAATCAGCGCCTTTTGTCCATAGAATTTGTTTTTAACAGTTGTATAACCTAATACAAACAATACTATGCCTACTACAACCGCCCCGATTTCCAACAATAAATATCTAATTCTTTCCACAAATTATCCTTTCTTCAGTACAGATTTATACAGATAGTTTATTCTGATAATCTGCAGTCATCTGCGTTTCCGTAATGCTTACCTTTAGAGTCTATAGATTAATCTTCATTGAACTCCTGGATTTTCTTTGTCAATTCTTTCTGTAACCGATTCTGTTTTTCTTGTGCCTCCATCATTATACCCTTCAATTCACCAATTCTATCCTCGGTGTTCCGAAGTTTGCCAACATAATTATCCCGCAGTTCACGTTCTTTAGGATTGTTAGAATTAAGTGTATTCATGTTCTGGCGGTAACGATTTTGGTCTTCGGAAATACGGCTATATTCGGTCTGGGCTTCACTATAGATTCGTTTTTGTTCAGCGAGTTGGTTCATCAAGTCAGATAACTCTCCTAAAAACTCTTTGGCGGACTTGGAAAGCGGTGATTTGCTAAGATGAAATCTAATATCTGCAGTAGAAAAATCCTGCAAATAGAAATCAGAGAAAGTTTCCACTTGTTCCTGCACTTTAAAGTCTACGCTTTTACCTGATGCCAAATCTAATTTGAAGCGATAGTGTTCTAGAATTTCTTCTTCAAATTTCTTAGGTTCTATCAACGTATAATTAACTGTGCGCGAATGGTCTAAATAGACTACCTGATTCCGATTGGTTTTGTTACTAAGTTTATATATTGTTTCATTAATGTTGTAATTACTTGTTGTCAGCATCCCGTTAGTTATTTTACATTTGTGAGCCGGTTTATCATGGTATTGGCTGATTTTTTCAATCGTGCATCCAGTCTCTATAGCGTAAGGAATAATTTCCTTCATTCCGGTTTGAAGTGATTGTTTCAGGATGCCTTCCCCAACTGAGGTAGACTCTTCAAATAAGGTTATCGGACCGGTTTCCAGCGTAAGTTTTGTAGAGTTAGTCAGGTAAAAGGCATTCATTAAGCGGGGTGACACCTCAGCCCGATAATAAAGAATTTTGGAGCCCTCCACATTTTCCGCAATAATCGGCACCATGGCGGCTTTTCGCCGGTCAATGGAAACAGGTGTTTTTGCTTCATAGGCAAATAATTCACCAACTTGAACCCCACTGGCAAGTGCCGTAATAGAACTCTGCATCAATTCTGCCATTGGTTTAGCCACCGTTTGGGCGAGGACTGGTGCCGGCGCACCACGACCACCACGACCAGACACTTTTTTAGGTGATTTAAAAGCCTCTTTGTCGGCAGGTTCTTGGTCCTCTTCACTCGTTATTGCGTCATCACATATGTCCAACACTTGACTTGGACTTGATCTATTCCCGATCTCACCAACTAGACCATCAGATAAAGGAATAATGCTTGCCACATTAATCAATGGTCTTTGGGGATAGTATGAGGTATACAGGTCCAGAATAAATGAAATCGGATTACCGGCGACAAATGACATTTGAACATTTTGCCAATCTTCATCTGAGGGATTTTCTACAATTGCCCAGCCTTGTAAATATGGTTTCTGTTTCTCATCTAAAATTAGCCGGTAAGAAGTCTTCCAAATAGGCATTTCAATTAGATATCCAATCACAATATTTCTGTTGCCTTGACCCTGACAGGTTAAGTTTACTTCTTTTCGGTCGGTATATCTGGAATTAAGATATATTTCCAGCATCCGTTTGAGGTCTTTTTGAATCGGGTCATCAAGAAGTTTTAAAGAACTTATTTCTAACAGATTAAATGGTTGGATTTCACCTCTCTCCGTAAGTAGGATTAACTTATAAGCGGTAATAACCATATTATCCACTTTCTGGGAAATCGGTTCAATTCCTAAAATACTTCCAGTGACTACGTCAGTGCCGATTTTAACCTCTGCCTTAGCACCTTTGAGTTGAGTTAAAAACTGGGTTAATGCCGCGCCTTCAGGGACCCGAATTAGGATGTTTTCTAATTGTTTCTGAATCGGGTCTTTGGAGTCATAACCAACCGTCGTAATCTTACCTCCATTCAAGTCCAGAGCAAAGAACGATGTTAAAACATCTTTCATTTGTTCGGTCTTAAAACCTAACTTAATGGTGGTATCTCCTTTGACCTGTCCGTGTCGTTCAAAATAACCCAAGCCGTGTTTATATAGGACAATCTTGTTTATTTTAACCACTTCATTTTCCATAATCTCTTTTCCTTTCTTTTTATGATTATACATACCCCGTGGTTTGCCACGGGAAACATTATTTACAGGTTCCCAAAGAGTCGGATAGTCTGTATCTCACGTTTGGATGATTTACTCTTGTCGGTTTTATTAGCTGGCCATAATAAACGTCCGCTACCAGATAGGCACTCGTTTCGCTCGTGCACTATCTTACAGCACCTATCTTTCCGAGATAGGTGCTGGGTCGTATCGGGACTATACCTATCTGAGTCCAGCCCCGATAAAAATCGGGGCTGTCGGGATTTCAAGTTATTGAAATTCCGATACGATAAATTAAGATTGCCACGCTGGATGTCCTCATTACATCTTTTATATTATATAATATAGTAAAATTCCTCTTCTTAATAAAGTAAATAAGACTAATCGTATCCACTTTGGGCTGAGAAATGTTTTTCCGTTATGTTTATTTTTCCGTCTTTAGAAATAATCATTATTCCCTCGTTTATCCCTATAATCTCAGGGTCATCTAAAATATAAAATGTTATTAGGAAATTATTTTTCTCTTCTTTAATGTTTGGCGGGTTAACGCTATATTCACTTTCAACAATTTTACATTGCCGCAATTGAGCATAAAGTTGCATAATCTCCAAAGCCGTTTCCTGCCCGAGTTCTTTTATTTTTAGGTGTTGATTTAACCATTCTACACAATCTTTAACATCAGAAAGCATGGATATTTGACTGTCAGGACTAATAACCATGGAATGATAAAAGTAAGAACGGCCTGCTCGGAGGCTTTGAGGATTAAACTGTGAAACACAAAATAAGTCATACCCCGCGAAATATTTGTCTAAAATATCACTTTTAACTTCGTTTATTCCGAGGCAATTTTGTCGTGGTAACTTGGCGGGGATAAGTTCGGGTTTGAGCCCCCACGGTATAAACCCTTTTCCGCTCTGTTTAACTAATTGTTGCATAATTGGTTCAAGTATTTTTTGAGCATTTTCCCTAATCTGCAAATTATCAGACCCTAATTGGGTGATTAACTCTTTTATTCTTGCCTCATTTCTCACATTTTGTTTTTCATTATTGGCGTTTCGTGACATGTTTGGCATTTCTCCTTTTTTAATAGATTTGTTAGATGAATAAAAAATCAGATAATAAATTACTACTACTATTATTATTAATCCAATTATGAGAATTATTTTTGTTGAGGAGAACATTTATTCTCTAAAATCCTATCTTTCAGTAGAATGGTATTTTATTTCTTTTCTTTATTCTCAGGTTTTTTATACCCACGTTGTTCAGAACGTTTAAAGTCTTCGGCAGTGAAGTTCCAGCCGACTACGTAGTGATACTTTTCTTCATAATATTTAAGTTTTCCTAATGGTGTTTCCCGTATTTCTTCTGGCGTAGCAGGTTTTACTTCCTGTCCTTGGTGAAAGAGTATTCCAACTTGTCTTTCGCTACGTGTTCCTATGGCAGTATATGTAATTCGTAATTCCCAGTCACCTTGTTTTATGATATAAACATTATCTTTCCATTCGCCGGTAATATCGGTATTCACTGGGGGTTTGACAGCCGGAAGTTTTGGCGGATTGCGATGGAATATAGAAAGATTGCCATTAGGCACTAATAAAGCAAGTGTTCCCAATGCCGTAGAATAGTCTTTTTTCTTCTCGTTATCGCCTCCTGCAATCCAACCTTTTAATACCCATGAACCATCTTTATCCTGCCATTTAATGAGTTCTTTGGGAGCAGTCGTCAGCCATTGGGCAGCCATTGGTTTTTCCTTACCGTATTCTTCCGAGATAATCTTCATCGCCATCATGGTATAGAAGTGGCCGTAGTAAGGAAAAGAAGTTTGGGAAATGCCTTCTATCTTTACTTTTTCCAGATAACTTAACCCGTTAAGTAGAACTGGATAATCCAGTTTTTTCATTAGGACTAATGTAGCCAGCGCACCGCCGGAACCGGCTT
>Ga0315314_1003611_pt1 | contig 11988 bp, 15 predicted proteins | sample TDP9_MG_FD_203631 | JGI IMG/M metagenome (GOLD analysis project Ga0315314, IMG submission 203631) | Freshwater sediment microbial communities from Lake Towuti, South Sulawesi, Indonesia - TDP9 | ecosystem: Environmental > Aquatic > Freshwater > Lake > Sediment | place: Indonesia: South Sulawesi...
ATGTGAGAATGTTGATGCGTCTGCTCCGTCAGAAGCGGAAATTGTTTTTGAGGGCAGAATACTAATCGACAAAGAGGTTGTTGAAGGACCACTCGTTGACATAACGGGCACATATGACGTTCAGCGGAAGCAGCCCGTGATCGAACTCGTCAACACCATGCACAGAAGAGACTGCATCTATCAGGCGTTGTTGCCCGCTGGCGCCGAACACAAGCTGCTGATGGGTCTGCCCCACGAAGCAATGCTGTGGGAAGCCGTCTCCAAGGTTGTGCCCTCGGTCAAAGCCGTCAACTTTTCCAATGGTGGCTGCGGATGGCTCCACGCAGTTATTTCCATAGACAAACTAGTAGATGGAGACGCCAAAAACGCCTTGGCAGCAGCCTTCAGCGCGCATCCCAGCTTGAAACACGCAGTGGTTGTGGACTCCGACATTGACGTTTTCAACCCGCAGGAAGTAGAATGGGCTATCGCGACACGTTTTCAAGCCAACGAAGACATGCTCCTAATACCCAACGCTAGGGGTTCAACGCTCGACCCTTCAGCTGATCAAGAAACGGGATTGACCACAAAACTCGGCATAGACGCCACTCGACCGTTAACCAAACCCAAAGAAAAATTCACGCCAGCAAAGATTCCATCAAGCAAGAGAATAACTGAGATGATAGACGAGTTGAAGAAGACCGTTGAAAAGGAATGATTGTCAAGCAAACGTGTGTCAAAGGTTGAGTTTTGTTAACGATTTAAAGGCATAAGAGAGGGCAGAGAGCAAATGAATGCTGAAAGATATGATCTCCAAGAACATCGGGCAAGGTCCATAACGAAAGCAATTACTTACAGACTTGTGATTCTTGTACTAGATTTTACTGTGATTTACCTGCTTACTGGAAGAGTTGAAGTTGCGTTTGGGTTTATGCTCCTCAGCAACGTTTACACAAGCATAGCATACTATTTCCATGAAAGGATCTGGAATAGAGTAAACTGGGGAAAGAAAAAATCAAATAGTTGAAATTGTTAAAAAAGTTCTTCAAGCGAAACGCTCGCCTCTTGAAACAAACCTTATTGCCACAAAGAGTTATGGTTTCAACCGAAAGGCGAAAAAACAGTCATGAAAATGTACAAGCTGCTGGAATACATTTTTCCAAAGGCACCAAACTAACGTCCACCTCGTTCAAAGTGGGCGCATAAAAAGCTGTCTTAGCCGAATTAGTCACAAGCGTGCGCACACCCAAGTTCTTTATCCAAGTGACGACAACACAGGTGTCGCAGAGCACACGTCCCCCAGCATGTTCAATAATTTCAACATAGTTTTTCGCTCTTTCTCTCACGTGCTTCGAGGTGCAAACCCACAATTCTACGTTTTTGCGCACTTTTTTGCCATCGAAGAGATTGGCGACGCTTTTAACTTCTTTCAATGAGCAGTGGGGGCACCCTATAAAGACGAGGTCTGGGGCTTCGGTGCTGGTGCACAGACTAGACGCTGTTTCCTTTATGTCTTTGTCCTCAATTGAAATGGTCTCAAGTCTCTCTTTTTCACTCAACGTCTTCGGGTAGAAGAGAGCGGTCATGCCGCTCGAAGCCATTCCAGCGCCCAACTGCTTCAAGTCGTCATCCGAAGGGTTCCGCAGTCCTCTAAACACTGGAACTTTATCCTTCAAGATTTTTCCAAGGTGGATTCCAAGCGCTCCGTATTCTGCCTCGTTTTTGAGAATGGACTCAACCTTGACTAACACGTTTGGTTGACGATTTGCAGTTTGGTGAACGCCGTAGTCAGGTGTTTTGCCTATCAAGGCCGCTGCCAAAGCGCTAGGGCTTCCTTCACGATTGGTCCATGCACCAAGAATTGAGTTGGCGTAGATTACAGCCGAGGATTCCGCCCAAGCCAGGTGCTGACCCCATTTTGGCTTCCACAGGTAATATGGCGTGCACGTTAGAGTTGGTTTGATACCCATCCTTGTGTAGAGATCAATTATGCGAGATTGTTTCTCAAGGCGTTCACGGGGATAACGTTTCTTTAGGTATGTAGGGTCAAAACTCGAAGGATTAAGCGTGGATAGCGTCTGCGCCTTTCCGCCTCCCTCTACTAGGGCTGTGAGAAAGTCTATGGAGGCGTCGCCCATGTGTTTGTATGAAACACCTGACAAGTGCGCGGATTGAGCTGGAATCAGGCGTGAGGCACCGTATAATTCGCCTAGGCGAACGAGAATCTTCATTGAAACCTGATTTGCCCATCCGTGTTCGCCTTCGAGCATCTTTTCTTCTTCTCTGGTCAGATGCATGTGTTACCTTTGTCCTCCAATTTTCACTGTTCCTCGAGCGCCGTCGACTTCAACCTCATCGCCAGTTTTAATCTGTGTTATGTCGATTTGGTCAACCATGGGAATCTCTGCGATTATGGCGCCCACTGCGACCACTGAGTCGGCAACTTGGTTAACGATGGCTATTGGACCAGCTCCCTTCTTAACCAAGGAATACAACACGTAACTGCCTACAGTTGAGCCATGACCATAAGGAAAGCAGAGAACCTTACCGTTCACCGACTCACCCTTCAAATCATGCCCTTTCTCAATTATCACTCCAGAGTTGTAATCCACACCGCCCAGGAAGCTCAAAGGCTTAGCAGAGACGATTGCATATCCTCTGCAACGTCCTGAAACTATGCCTCGCCCCTTTAATGTTTTGATGTGACAATTCTCCTTCTTGTTTTTAGTTAGGCTTTAGCAATCAATTTTTTAAGGTAGGTGATATGCCTATGTATTTCTTTGGTGTCGCATATTCTTCCATGCCCTGGGATAATATATTTTATGTCCAGTTTGCTGAGCTTTTCGAGTGAATCAAGCCATTGTTGCCAAAGGTTTCTGTCGCCGAACCTTGTTGTAGGCTCGAAACCTGAAAAGATGGTATCTCCTGCAAACAATACCTTAGAAGAGGGCAAATAAACTGAAAGGCAAGTCTTCCAGTGCCCAGGTGTACCCAGAACATGAATTTCTTCATCGTCAACTTTGATTACCGTGTCCTTGTCTATGGTTTGGTCCAAAGGTGAAAGTTCAACATCGCCAAAAAGGAGCCCTCTTAAAAATTCATCCTTAGATCCAAACCATCTGTTATATAACTCATCGACGAATTCTTTCCAGTTTTGTATCATATATTCCCGCAGATGAAGGTCAAGGTTTACGTGGCCTATTGTTTTTGCGCCTGCCTCTCTAAACATCTTCATGCCAGAGATGTGGTCAGGATGATGATCTGTGAAAATCAGATACTTGGGCTTTTTATTCGGAGCGACAGCCAAAGAATAGCCTAAAATGGTTTGAGCGCTTGGAATTGTCCATCCAGAATCAACATACACTATGTGCTTCTGAGTTACAATGAAACCAGCGTTCACACCGCAAATGGGATGGAACATGTCCAAGACGGCATAAACATTCTTGGCAACTCGCACTTGTTTTTCTCCTTTTTCTAGGTTTTATTCACTGATTTTTATTAATCCTCCAGCATATTCCAGTCTATGGACGGGTTCTCTCTGATAGGTTATCTCTTCTGTTCCCTTAAAGCGCGTTATATCTCCGGAACTTGAATCCGCATATTCAAAATCGCCTTCTTGGTAGAAATGAGGACCCCGAAACGGTTTGTCAGGAGAGATTCGTAGGAGCGCTTTCCTCAAGAAGCCAAAAACTCTTTCCGAATCTAGGATTTGCTTTTCAATTCCTCCGTAGTAATTCATTACCCAAACAGGTTTTTCTTTGAACCAAACAACCTCTTCTCCGCCAAATTTCTCTGAACCAAAATATCTGTCTCTGTAAACATAGTCGCCCTCCTTATACTGTAAACTCTTAGACTCGTCTGACCCTCTGAGTTCTCTTCCTTCACTCGCGTAAGTGTTTCTCTTTGCTTTTACAATAAATCGTGCAAGTTCTTGGAGATTGAGGGACATGATTTCACCTGAGTCTAAAACGATATTTTTGCTGAAGATGGGATTTCTCCAAGCAGTTTGGTTGCGGCTGCGCCGACTTTTTCCCTATTTTCTTCCTCTGTATAGACCCGTAAAATGTTTATGAATCCTTTCAGCACGTCGAAGATGCCTGATATGTCGCTTAATCTTCGTGGAATCTTCTCACCTTCTCGTGTTCGTTGAAAAACGGGAATCTCCATGGGCTCAAGCAGAACAGAATGACTATATGGGACGGATGGAAGCGTGGGCACGTCGATAACTACAGCCTTTGACTCGACTCCAGCCTCAGAAGCAATCTCATCGCGAAGCTTGTTGCGAATCTCTTCGACGCTGAATATGCTGGATATTGTTTTGTCTCTTACGTAGAAGGTTTGGTCGTAGGCACACTTCAACAGCTTTCGTCTCTCCAAGTTTTCAACGATTTTTTTCGACTTCTTAGACCTCTTGAGCATAGCCCAAACGGTGTAATCGTCGAGCGCTAAATATTCTTCAGGCGTTTTAAAATCGATTAAGCCCAGTTCGTCTTTTGCCTCTTCCATAGCCATGGCCAACATGAGTTGGGCGGCTCTGCCAACTCGGTGAAAATAGATGCTCTTGAAAGACTCTATTCGAGCCAGTATAAACGATTCTAAGGCTGACAACGCGCCTAGGTCAACTGCCAAGTTCTGGTCGAGCACGTCTAAGGTGTGGATGAGGCGGAAAACATCAACGTAACCGTATTGGGCGCCCGTGTGATATGTGTCGCGAACCACGAAATCGAGCTTGTCAACGTCCACGGCGCTTCTTATAATCTGGTCCATGAAGGCTCTGCCAGACTTGTGCAGCCACCCGACCGAAAGTTTAGCAACCAAGTCGGGGTCGAAGCCCAGCCTGCCCACAACGTCTTTAAGCTCTGATTTTTGAACCACCCAAACGTTGATGTCTTCATGCGTTTTGTGGAGAAACTTGACGAGCAAGTGCTCAAAAATGTGAGAGAAGGGTCCGTGTCCAACATCATGGAGTAGGGCAGCCATTCGGATCATCTGGTAGTCTTCTTCGCTGAAATGCTGCGAGAGATAGGGATTCTCCACCATTAACCCAGCCAAGTGCATAACGCCTATGCTGTGCTCGAAACGGGTGTGATTGGCGCCCGGATAAACATACTCAGCCCCAGCCAGTTGGCGAAGCCGCCTTAGACGCTGCACTGGAAAAGAATCGATTATTTCTTTCTCGGCTTCTGTGATGTAAATGTAGCCTAGGATGGGGTCTTTGATTTCGCCCCAATACTGTCTCATTTGATTTAGCGCCTCTTGTCTAAGAGTTGACTTTGAACAACATTATTAAAGCAATCGATTCTGTAAGATGAAGGGGCAGAGAGGGCTTTGTTATGGTGAAGCGCGGAATGTTCATTTGCATTGAAGGCATAGATGCTAGTGGAAAAACCACGCAGGCTCGTCGACTTGTTAGAAATCTGCGCCTAAAGGGCATAGACGTCATATACACAACTGAGCCAAGCTCTGGCAGAGTTGGAAGGCTCATCAGGCGTTACGTGCTTGACAGAAAGAGCCGTGTTCCAATAGCCGTGGAGGCGTTGCTCTTCGCCGCCGACCGAGTTGAACACGTTGAAACCAAAATCAAGCCTGCTTTGAAGAAGGGTAAGGTCATGGTCTGCGACCGCTACATTTACTCTACCCTGGCGTATCAGGGTGCAGCGGGTCTCGACCTTAAATGGATTGAAGAGATTAATCGCTTTGCGCTGAAGCCCGACTTAGCCTTGTTTCTTGACGTTCCGCCTGAGGTTGTGGTGAAGAGGTTGAAACCGAAGCGGTCGGTTATGGAAACTCTCCGAAATCAGCAAAGGGTGCGCAAGGTTTACATGGGAATGGTACGGGATGGGCGCATGGTTGTTGTAGATGGAAACAAACCCGTTGGAAATGTGACTGATGAAATTTTTAGGATTGTTCTTGATTTTTTAGAGCGTTCGCAGTTGCTTCAAGGTTAGAGTTTTGAGCCCTCTTTGAGCGAGCCCTCTGTTTATGTGGTTTGTTAGGAAAGTGCTTAAGTCTTCTAGGGGGATGCGTTGTGTTCCCCGCTCATGCACAACAAATAGTTGCATGGTTCTTTTTTGAAATGTAAAACGGAGCAGTGTGTAGTCGAATTTGAGTGGCTTGGTTTTTCCGTTTTGGGCAATTGTGTGGTAGCATGTGGCGCAGAAGAAGTCTAGTATGCGTGGTGTTTCTCCTTCTTCTAGGCTTTTTTCCAGCCTGACCAGTTCTTCCTTGTCAATGTAGGTGAACGAGTCTTCTTGAGCTATTCCGAGTTCAAAGTTGACTTGGCAGTTGGGCGGTGCAGCCCTTGTCAAAGACGTTAAGTCGTGTGTTTCTTGGTTGAGTTGATAAAACGTGTGCAGGATTGTTTTTTGCAGCTGCTGCGTTGATGTTTGGAAGATGTATGTGGCGAAGCCGTGGATGTTGGTTGGAAAGTTTTTGTAGTAGCCCAGCAGTTTGACGTCTTTCTCCTTTATCGTTTCATTTTTCTTATTTTTTCAAGGTTCTCTAGCAGCGAGGTCAATGTGGCGGTTAATTTTTCTAGTTGGGCTGGGTCGGTTTCTTCCTTGAGCCTTTTCTCTAGGTCTTGGATTTTTGTGAGCACGGTTGACTCGAGCGTACTGAGTAGGATTGGGCGTGTTGCTTCGGTTGTTGTTTCGCCCTCTTTCATCATTATGACGCGTTTTTGGCATTTGGCGCACCATAGTTGGCCTGTTTTGAGTTTGAAGAGTGGTGAGGCGCAGACTGGGCATGAGAGTTCGGTTAGTGTGGCGCCTTGTTTTAGTAGGTCTGCCATGGTTTGTAGGTCTTTTGTGTCTTTTTTTGACAAGTGGAACGCCTCGATAAAAAAGCCTATATCATTAGTTGTGTATTTGAATATCGCTTTTGAGGTTGAGGTTGAGGGTTGGGGGCTCTGTCCTGTGGTTGGGAAGAAGAAGTTGAAGGAGTACGAGGACAGGATTCAGCAGGCGATGGGTGTTTTGGGGCTGGTTTCTGAGGACACGACCACGCCTCGTAATATTAGGAGAGCCGCCAAAAGCTCTATTGAAGCTTTGCAGGTGACTGCTGATTCTCCTGCTGTGAGGGCTTCAAACGCTATATCGATGTTGGATGAGATTTTGCAGGATCCGAACATGCCGCCTTACACGCGGGTGAAGTTGTGGAATGTGATGAGTCTGTTGGAAGCGATTAAGGACTAGGGTGCGTGTGTGTGCGCACAGGCGCTAGAGCCCCTCTAATAGGATGCAAATAGAAGGTGATACTGAGTGATAGACAGACGGGTAGAGGGGGGTCTAGAGCCCTCTATTAGGATCCAAATAAGATCCAAATAGGTTGATGTTTTAGGGCTCTAATTAGGCTAAGCATATATTTTGTAGTGGCAGTAATTCAGGAAATGAATGAGTGGGGTTTGTATGCCCGAGAGAATCAGGATGAAGATTGGCATGGCGAGTTATATTCAGCGTGTGGGCGACAAGGATTATTTGAAGCGTAGGAGTCGAATTGAGAGCGTGCCTTTGCGCAAGCTTGTGAAGCTTAACCGCATGGTGGGGCGCTCTTGGCGTTTGATTCAAGAGGGGAAGGATTTCTTTCTGGAGTTGGAGGCGTTGACCTGGGAAGAGGAAGAGAAAGCCGTCAAGAAAGGCGCATACCCATAGCTTTCACCCGTTAAATCTTGTGTTTTTGGCACCATTGCTCCACCTCCGTCAATGCCATGTGGCGCACTTGTTTGATTCCTTCAATTAATGCTATTGTGTAGAGCAGTGAGAGCGAGACTCGAAACCCACGTTGAGACTTAACCCTCTGCTGGTCTAGTCGGTGGAGTTCGCGTTCAAACTCCCATTTCCAGTCGGATGGAAAATGAAAACTTATGTGAGTTTTGTGTCTTTTAGTCGGCATTTGCCTGCGCCTTCATCTTCCAAGCTTGCCGTAGGCTGTGCCCCTCATCAGGACGCCGACCTCTCTGCGGGTTTCGGAAAGAATCTCGGCTAGGCGGGGCGGCTCAGCGATGAGTGTGAGCGATGTTTCAAACTCGCCCTCGTCGTCCAAGAAGTGGTCAACCGTCTGAATGCGATAGTCGGCGTCTATGCCCTCGTTTGGGCTGGTCACATGTATGGTTTCGCCTGCCACAATGCGGGGGTCGCCCAACACCGTAACCCGCAAAGATTCGGCTGGGTCCTTCTTATACTTTAGTTCGGCGTTGGCTAATTTGGCGCAGGCGTCGTCTGAAACCAGCGTCTCGTCGACTATGGCTAACTCACGCACACCGTACTTTGATTGGCTGCCAGAGTCTTCTGCGATTGCGCTCCATCGGCACTTGCTGAAATAGAGGTTGTCAATCCAGAAGGCGCCAGTTCCCACACCCGAAAAGTGAGCGTCAAATAACAGTTTCTTGATTTTTTCCCAGTTGAAGTTTGCGATGTTGCTGCCAAACCATTCATCTGCGTGCTCTGCTCCACACATGAAACTTTCAAAGTGCCACTGCTTGTTGTTGCTTATACGGTATTCTTTCGCCGCCCAGTTGCCGTTTACGTCCTCAAGAATGAGTGTCACCTCACCGCTGAAGGCTGACTCCTCCTTTATCTGAAAGTTGACGCTAGGGTAAGCGTTGGCGTTGATTTCCTTCCCATCGTTGAGGGTAAAAACCGCCCGCCCGTAATAGTCAGACGTGGTCGTGGCGTGCTTGATGCAATAGATGCCCACAATTTTTTCTGCATCGTCCAGCGAAACGCTTCCTGTGCCTGTTCCGCTGCTCCATGCCCCATCACTAGGCGTTAGGCTCTCGGTCCACGAGTCCTTGTCTAAAGGACAGGGCTTAGACGCTTCACCGTAAACGTAGATTTTGTTGCGCACCCGTTCGATAGCGGATTCATGCTCGCACAGAGTTATAATCCCATCTAAAACGACCGAGCTGGCGTACTTGCTCTTTGGAAAGAATTTGAGGTCGCCCTCCTCACACCTGAAATCGAAGCCAATCACGTTGCCGGCGCTTTTGGCGGTCTCAGCCACATACTCAACTATTTCCCATGCGGGCTTGTTCTCGTACTCCTCCTCCGCATAAATGCTGTTGGTGGTTTCGACGCCGACGCTGGTTAAAGGTGCGTAGTTGACGAGCACGTCCTTAACGATTTCCGACCCTTCTTTGTTCACGTACTTCTTTGTTACCAGTCGGTTGAAGAGTTCGCCGCCTAAGTCACGCCCCCTAAAGCGCAGAAAATGCTGTGGACCGCGCAGTGATGCCTCTGCCCGCTTGGCTACAGCGTCGATTCTGCCCTTAAACATCTTCACCCAAGACTCGCCCGTTCTTGACATGGCAACCTCAATCAAGTCGCCAGCCATGATTTGGTTCGTGTACTTGGCTTCATAGTTTTGGATTAGGCAGTTGACCGAACCCACTTCTTCTGTAACCGCTAAGTGAACGTTCAACTCAACCACGTCGAGGTCATCAGATGGCGTCAGCATGGTTTTCTCGCAAATCTTCACGTAGTCAAGCTTGACGGCGTTGCCAGCAACTCCCTCCACGGTTAAGACAACCTCGTCGATGTCGCCCAAGTAAGGCGGGTTTTCCACGCCGTCGTTCTGCAAGTCAACCGTTTTGATTCCCGTGTCCAAAAAGGTCTTTAGGGACTTTGTGACGCCAGCCAATTTAGCCTCAAACTTCCAAGAAGCACCTGTCAATTCGGTGCACTTTATTATAGCGTAACGATGCGTATCTGTGACAAAACTCCAGCTTTTCTTCATGGAAGCTGAAGAATATGATGCGCCGATGGTTAGGGTTCCAATTTTTCCATCTGTGGCTAATGTTCCCTGCGTCACAGTCCAACCGCTTGCGAACACGTCGTCAAAATGCTTGACACCTCGGAAGATGTCGACTCGGCACTGGGGATAGCCAAGGCTCACTACGAAAAACCTCCTAAGCGGAAGGAGCATGAACAAGGCGGCTTTGTGGAAGATCATGGGTCATCGCCGTTCACACAACCGCATTCAATAATAAGCGCCCCGCCTCATGATGCGCTCGTACTCCGCCTCTTCTCCTCGGCTTCTTCCAACCCTCTCCTGTCTAGACAGGGCAGTGTTGTACTCCTCCTGCGCTGACGCTGCATCCCTTGTCGCCGATGCCAGCCAAGCCATGTAGGCGGCGGCTGCCACAACCAAACCCACACCTAGGGTTAACAAAGCAATTTTCATGGCTAGGGCGGCGTTGAAAGCCCAAGTCACCTGAGCCGCGATGGTGGTTGCAATCGCGTAAACCTTCTGCGCCACTGCTACGCCCCAGCTTGACCTCAAGAAGATGCCCAAGGCAGTGACTACATAACTCATGCTGGCTAGCCAGCGTTCCTGCTCAGCCGTCAAGAAGCCAAACTGATGCCCTAAGACTGCGACCGCTCGGCTGGCTGCACCCAAACCAGCCATAACTGTTCCAGCGGTTCTAACCCTCTCAGCCATGGTTTCGGCGTCGGCGCTCACTCGTCCAAACTCGTTGCTGGCTCGGTTCACGGCGCGAATTACAACGCTTATCTCGTGAAAACTCATGGGCTAGCCTCCACAATGCTATCGTTGACCGTTTGAGCAACAATGTCAACAAATTGAGAACGATGCGCCTCCAAAGCCCGTGAGAGAAAAAGGCGACCTTGCATGAATCGGGTTCCAAACTCCACGTAGGCGGCATAAGGCGCCGAGGCTCCAACCTTCACCGTCCATTCGGCTACTTCTGTGAAAATCGTTGAGCGCAAAAAGCCCGTGCGAACGGGCGCGATGCGTTGAGCCGTCTCTCTTATTGACTCAGCCAATTCTTCGAGACGCTGCTGAACACGAGCCTTCATAGATGCGTCCACGCGTTCCATTTTCAACACAAACTCGTTTCGACCCTCAAACTCAACTTCCATCTCAACCGACATGTCGTGCGCCTCGCTTCGCCTTTTCAACTTCTTCCTCAGTCTGGCGGTCCATCTCGTTTAAGATGACGACAAACTCTTCGACGGTTTTTGCTGATTGACGATTCAGCTGCTCAGGCGTCCAACCGAACTCCTTGCAGAGGCGAAACCGTGTGAGGCTCGGATGCGCTCTGCCGCGTCTCATCACCCTCACGAGTTTTTTGCCTCCTCCGCTGACAGGCTGCATAGCCTATTAACGACTTTGCTGAACAGTTCGCCGAGTTCGATTGGGATGCCATTTTCTTCGTCGAGAAGTCTTTCCAACGTGATTGGCTTGGCTGCTGGTTGCTCCTTCAAGCTTGCCCAGATGGTCTCGGCTTGGATGGCTGGCAGGTCGCTGCTCACGATTTGACCCGTCACTGGGTGATACTGGGTGTATTTGGTGATGATTCGGCTACGTTTCATCCAAGTGATTTCCTTGAAAACATATCGTCCCGTGTATTCTTCACCCAAGCGCTTGTCCACTTCAACGGTTTCTGTTCTCATTTTGGCTGTGCACTCCTTTTTGGCTAAGATAGGACCAAGCCCTTGGCTTCCCACTCCAGCGCCTGAGCCACCGTGTCCTCAATTTTAGTGGGCAATCGGCTTGACCGCCACTTGCAACCCGTGAACGAGAAGCTGGTTCCGCCTATGCTGAAGAGCAATGTAAACTCCGCGTCGCCGAGTATGTCGTCTAGCTCTGTCTTAGACTCAAAGTCGGCTCGAACCGACCCTTGCAAAACCTCGTGGCGCTCGGGCAAACTCTTGATTAAATACGGTGTGGTTGCTCTTATCACCGGCTGCCTCTTGAGATTGTTAATTATTTCGAAGCTGAAGTCGCTGAAACGCGTGATTTCCACTCCAGCCTTGGTTATGGAGCAGTCGCTTCCAGTCAAAGGATTGGTGGAAGGCTCGGTTTCGTAGGTGGCTCCAATCTTGACTGTTCCAACCGCCACATCTTGCCCGATTAGGTCCAAGGTCACTTTGACCGGGTCTTCGATTGAAACCTCAACCTTAGCCCTGTCGACCTTGCATCCCTTGTGGTTTAGGCTGACGATTCCGCTGGTCTTTTCATAGTAGACCTCGACGCTTGTGGATTTCAGCG
>Ga0315314_1003612_pt1 | contig 11988 bp, 9 predicted proteins | sample TDP9_MG_FD_203631 | JGI IMG/M metagenome (GOLD analysis project Ga0315314, IMG submission 203631) | Freshwater sediment microbial communities from Lake Towuti, South Sulawesi, Indonesia - TDP9 | ecosystem: Environmental > Aquatic > Freshwater > Lake > Sediment | place: Indonesia: South Sulawesi...
CTGGGAATGATCATAGATGTATCCCATGCGGCGGATAAGACGGTGTGGGACACTCTGGAGACCAGCAGCGCGCCGATTATCGCGTCCCACTCATGCGCCAAAGCTATATGTGATCATCCCCGGAATGTGGACGATGACCTGATAAAAGCCATCGCCGGCGTGGGCGGAGTGATCTGCGTCAACTTTTACTCCGCCTTTCTGGATCAGGAGTTTAAAACCCAGTTGGAGAAGAACCTGGACCCAGTACCTCCCCCTTTAGGCAAAGTGATCGATCATATTGACCATATTGTTAGCGTGGGTGGGATTGACAGTGCTGGCCTGGGTTCAGACTTTGATGGGATGAATCCGCCGCCCCAAGGACTGGAGGATGTCTCGAAAATGCCCAGAATCACAGAAGCGCTTCTGGAAAAAGGCTACCCGGTAGAAGAGACCGCAAAGATAGTGGGTGGCAATTTCCTCCGGGTATTTGAACGGGTGTGCGGAACCTCGGAGGCATAGAGCAGACGACGAGTCTGGAAAAGTCGAATCATAGAACGCGGATGGCGCGGATCTTGCGGATGTATGCGGATTCTAAAACATTAGCCAGGGATTTTCTAATCCATCCGCGAGTATCCGCCCAATCCGCGTCATCCGCGTTCTAACGAAAGGAGAGACGGAAATGGCTCCGCACAGCGGGGAGATGGTCAAAGCCGCTATGAAAGCTAAAGGAGTAACTCAGGTCGAGCTTGCCAGGGAGATCGGCAGGGATCAGACGCTGATCAGCAGGTATCTGTCCGGCCAGATCGAGATCTCAGTCGAGGCGGCGCGCTCCATAGCTGAAGTGCTGGAAATTGATTTCGAGGGACTTCGCCGCCAGCTTCAGTTGGATAAACTTAACCGTAGAGTAGAACGACTGAAAGCGGGATTCAAAAAAATACTTGGTGAAGCGGAGAAAATTGACATACCTTTTTCTGATGAGCCGGTCTTCGTCGTTGGGCACGTTGGGATAAGTGAAGAGGCTGTTGTTGCGAGAGCCATACCGCTGCTGAATTTCATCCCTGCCGGCGCGTATGATCGGTCGAAAGAAAAAGCCGAACCGTATATCCTCCCGCCCGGTGTGCAGTTGGACACTGAAAGCTCGTTCGCCTTAAAAGTCAGCGGAGAGAACATAACCGATGACATGGTTGATGAAGGTGACATCATCGTGGTGGATCCCACCGCTGAGGTGCGGGACGGCGATAGAGCTTTGGTAGTTCTCGGCGGAGAACCGATGTTGAGGAAAATCTATGGCTTGAGAGGCGAAACCGTTGTGCTACAGTCACCGAAGGATCGCGTGGGATCGGTTATCTTTCTATCGCAGAAAGACAACCTTGAGATAGTGGGCCGAGTAGTCCTATGCACCAAGCTTTTTACCCGCTGAGTATTGATTAACGAGTACGCGGGGACCTCAAAGCTTGAGAATCCTATTTCTGTTTTACCTTTGAGTCAACCATCTCGTTGACAGTGAGTCCCTTCTCATCTATGGGTAATCTAACTATGAAGGTAGTCCCTTTACCTAACTTACTTTCTACATCTATTGAGCCGTTGTAGTTTTCTGCAATCTCCCGACTTATTGATAACCCCAAGCCAACGCCTTGCCCGATGTCTTTGGTCGTGAAGAACGGCTCAAAAATAGTCTCTTGTATTTCGTCAGGAATGCCTGGCCCCGTATCACTAAACCTGGCCTCAATCAGTTCTGGCAATAGCATCTTTACCTCTATAGATAGTGTCCCACCCTTGGGCATAGCCTGAATAGCATTCCTTATGATATTCATGAATATCTGCTCCACATCCACATTCATAATAACGGGGATATTCTCGTCAAATTCAGCCTCTATCTTGATGTCCTGTGCCGCGATCTGATGGCTGAAAGAAGAGAGGATCCGTCTTATGGACTGCGGAATGTCTATTGGACTGAAGACTGGTACGCTTCTTCGCGCAAAATCCAACAATCCTCTAACCATATTTGCCATTCGCACCAGTCCATCTCGTGCATGTTCAGCGTATATCCTCCTTGAGTCATCTTCGGGCATTTGATCAAGCAATAGCCGCACATAACGGAGAACGCCATCGAGAGGGTTATTTAATTCATGTGCTAAGTTTGCACACAACCTTCCCATGGATGCCAACTTCTCTGGCTTCACGAGTTCCCCTTTGACCATCCTCTGCTCAATAACATCACTGATGAGCAATATAGCATCGTCCGGGTCTGGCTTCTCCAACTTAGTAATTGTCTCTTTATCGGCCATCGCTTGTCTCCTTGTGGCTCAGCCGCACTTGGAGATTATGTGAATCACATCAACGAACTATGTGACCCATGTTAAAATTGCGCAACATTGAGTAACTAGCGCTGTGTCTCAAACTCCAGGTAAATTCCATAGATGCTCACTAACACGTTATTGATGCTTTTCACCTGAAGGCGGTAGAAATTCGTCAGTAATATGTCAACAATCTGTCAGGCGCGCTATATGCCTCCCTGCAGATCCATCCGACGAAATATGCTTATGGGAGAAATGATGCGAAGAATATAACTGGGAGCCATCGGTGTCCAATCCGCCGCTCGTAATGCGCGACGCGTAACAGATAAAATTCTCGTTCGGCTATTTCACTACAACGACTTTAGGTAATGGGGACGCGCATTACGTTTGTATAAGTACAGCGTCCTTTTCCTCGTCTGGCAATGCTGATAACATAAATTCAAGAAGGATTTTCTCTTCCCCTTCATCTGCCCTTCTGCCAGCACTAAGTAAGCCGAATATGAGCGTTATGATGAAGCAACCGCCTAGGCCAAGTGAGATAAGCAATAGCAACCACATCTCCATCATCTCCATTATTTATGTCGCTCTTGTGAATTGTATGCGGTCAACAAAAAAGACAGATGTGCGCGTCATCAAGCATACGACCATGATTTGGTGATCTCGATGGGCTATTTTACCTCCACACTTCTTGCTAATAAGACTCTATGATTCCCACGTTGATAATGATATGAGCAGGAATCATGCCAACCTGCTATTGCTTATGGTTATAACACGTAAATCCGTGAAATAATTCCATGACAGAACGTGGGAGAATATCAGACTATTTCCGGGTTTTATAGTGATCAGATTCACTGGTGGATCGAAGTGCGACAGTCTTGGTGAAACGCGGTGGTGTCTGATAATTACAGTGTTGTCTGTGTTGAGCGGAACTAGATGCGTTGCATCTTGCGACATGATGTATGCTGCAACATAGCCTGAGAATATTTGAATAGTGATTTGCACTGCTCCATGTGAGATATTGCCGTTTTCTCTTGACTTCCCATGTGGGACAGTATATATTTACGGATGCACCGCCAAAGCGTCTCATAATAATTGCTGGTTTGTTGATCTGTGAGTCTGTGTGCTATGGGCTGGTAGCTCGGGGGAGATATTGGTGCAAGGAGAGCAAGAGAGGCGTCAGAGAAAGGAACAGGAAGGACCGGAGGAAAATGAACCTGTCGGAGAGGTAGAAGAACCATCAGCCGCGGTGGAAGAGGGACTAGTTGTGGCCCGGGGCGAGGAAGAAAGCGAACCAGTTGATGAAGGAGAAGAGATAATCGAGGAGGAGTTGATCCAGCGGCGCGGATGTTTGAGAGGTTGTCTAACGCCCATCGTCGCAATCCTCGCGATAGTGCTGATAGTGGTTATGATAGTCCATGCAAAGCGAAACGCGATCAGCGGGTGGCTTCGCCTACGGATCATTGCTAACACTCAGAATGATGTCCTCAGCGATCTGCCAGAGGATATGGACGTGAAGAAAATAGAAACCACGTTTGAGAAAGTAAGAACCGCACTGGAAGAAGGCACGATAGACGTGGAAGTCCTGGACGAGGCGATAAAGGAATATCAGGATGCTATGCGTAAGAGGCCGCCGCTGGAGGAGAGAAAGCAAGAGATCAATAGGCTCATGGAGAGTCTAAACGCGGCGATTGCAGTTCCCGTGGAGTGAGTTAGACTTTAGGGCAATGGATTTTTATTGACCCGGCGAAGAAAGTCTGGTAGAATACCAACGTTCAGAGTTTACGAGGTGGATAGCGAGAGGTGTCAGGTTATGATAGTAATATCGTAAGATAAGAGTTGAAAGTGTTTTACGGTTGTAGAAGGCGCAAGGAGGTGAGCTAGAGGAAGTAAGAAATTCACATAAGTCGTTTACGTCTAACATTGGTAGCCAGATTTGGCAGTTTCAACGAAAGAGGAGGCAGAAACAGATGAAAGCCGCGGTAAAAAGGACAACTCTAGCATTTGTAAGTTTGGTGGCTATCGGTTTGTTCTTTGCAGGTATGAGCTATGCCGCAATAGACCCGGGAACTATAGCCGGTCTATGGTTGTTTGATGAAGGTGCAGGCAATGTAGCTGAAGACTCATCTGGAAATGGAAATGACGGGACGCTCACGGGCGATCCGCAATGGATTGCAGGCAAATTCGGAAAAGCGCTGGAATTTAATGGCGACGATTATGTTTCTGTCAACGATTCTGACAGCCTGGATATGACCGATCAAATAACTGTCATGTTCTGGTTTAGAACGGATAAAGTTATGGCGGACATGTGGGCTGATAGACAGGCAGCGGTGGGAAAACACTATCTCGAATATGAGGTAGGCATCTACATGAATGGGCAGATCCACACGTATACTAACGATGGTACCGGCGGCGGCTACGATGAAGGTGTTATGGCTTCTATGAGTGAAGAGCTTGGCGAAGCTGATTGGACAGTTGGCAAATGGTATCATATAGCCTGGACGCTGGATGGACAGCACGAAGTTGCTTATGTGAATGGAGTCAATATAGGAGAGCATGATAAAGGTCACGCGAATACCCTACCGGGAGATCATCCACTGGAGATCGGCGAAAGAGTGGGAGGTTCAATACCCGTGACCGGCGCTGTTGACGAAGTTGTGATCCTCAATGTGGCGCTCGGAGAAGCTGACATCCAGGATGTTATGAACCGAGGTATGGGAGCCGTGCTCGGTGGACCTACTGCCGTTTCCTCTGCCGGCAAACTTGCCACAGCCTGGGGCGATGTCAAAACCCGATAGCAAGCAACTTTCAAAAGGGTTTTACCACCAAGACACAAAGACACTAAGGCACAAAGGGGACATCAGGCATGGGACGTGAGACATTTCAAGTCTGAAGTCTCAAGTCTTGAGTCTATTCCTCCTTTTTGCCTTTGTGCCTTGGTGTCTTGGTGTTTATACTGTTAGAGGAGGCCACAAGATATGAAAGCTAAAGCGATAAGAGTAACTCTGATATGGATAAGTCTGGTGGTGATCGGTCTGTTCTTTACGGGTTTGAGTTACGCCAAAATAGATCCCGCAACTATAGTCGGTTTATGGCTATTTGATGAAGACGAAGGCGATGTAGTTGAAGATTTGTCTGGGAATGGAAATAACGGGACGCTTATGGGCAAACCTAAGTGGGTTGCAGGCAAGTTCGGGTCAGCGCTGGAATTTTTTGGTAGCGATTATGTTTCTGTCCCCCATTCTGATAGTCTGACCATGACCGAGCAAGTGACCGTTATGTTCTGGGTTAAGACAGAGAAGAAAATGGTGGACATGTGGAATGATAGACAGGCGATAGTGGGAAAACACTATCTCGAATATGAGGTAGGCATCTACATGGGTGGGCAGCTCCACACATACACTAATGATGGCACCGGTGGCGGCTACGATGAAGGGATCATGACTTCTATAAGTGGAAAGCTACCTACCAAAGAGGCCGATTGGGAACGTGGTAAGTGGTATCACATAGCCTGGACACTGGATGGACAGCACGAAGTTGCTTATGTGAATGGGATCAAAATAGGAGAGCATAATAAAGCACATGCGAATACTAAGCCAGGTATGAATCCCCTAGAGATTGGTAGAAGAGTGGGAGGCTCAATACCATTGACCGGCGCTGTTGATGAAGTTGTGATTCTCAATGTGGCGCTCGAAGAAGAGGACATCCAGGCCGTCGCGGAACGAGGGATAGAAAGCGTACTGGGCATGACTGCTGTTTCCCCTGCCGGCAAACTCGCTACATCTTGGGGTGATGTCAAAACCCGGTGATCCCATTCTGCTAAAACATAAAGCATTCTTGTTAGGACAGAAGCATCACTGTTAGCTCCACCAGTGTTATCAGATCAAGTGCATTGTGGTGGAATACATCGGCCAGCAGCCGTGTATCTCCGCTTTGGACAAACTCACGGTATACGTCGGGCACCAGTTCACCCGGCACATCATTCACACGCCGCCTGTGGCAGATGTAGCTTTCCAGCGTTTGAAGTTTGCAGTCAGGCACCTCGTCCTTCCATCGGCGCCTGGCATGGTGCAGAATATCAACGTGAGTCTGAGTCCACTCAAAATCCTTCCTATGGTAGATCATCCTGTCTCTTATAAAGGGAGCATCGAAGGACTTCCCATTGAAAGTGATCAGTATATCGAACCTGGGGGCAAACTCGCTGAAATAGTGCAGCAGGTTCACTTCCTCCGAGTAGTCACGCGCAAATAACTGGTCAATTATGAAGCTCTCGCTGTCGAAATACATAGTACCCACAAGAAAGAGAGGAGTGTTGTAGAGGCCTGTAGTCTCAGCATCCAGAAACATCGTCTTTGTATGATCTGCGCTCAGAAGTCTCATGAATTCGTCATGTAGGGGCAGGTTTGAAACCTGCCCGTATCGGGAGCCAGGCCATGCCTTTGCAAGAGCAGGTTTGAAACCTGCCCGTACAGACGCGAACAGGTCGCAATACCTCCGAACCAGCGTATCAGCGTCGGAATACAGTTCGCTCAGCTTCCTCCGAACAATATAGAACTCGCCCGCGCCGGCGGCGATAGGCTCACCTGGGATGCTCAGCTCCAGGCTCGTATAATTCGGCTGGGCGCGCTCCGCACTCCTTTGGGAGCTTTTCTTCTCCTGTATTATCCTCGACAACCGTTTCTTGAAATCTGGTGGCAGTGACATTGAAGCGTTACACGTTAAAGTCGTTAAAGCCTTCAAGCGATTTCAACGATTTCAACGATTTTGACGACTTGAACGATTTTTATGATTTGTACGATTTCACCCGGCATCAAGAATTCTGCGTAACAGTGTTAAGGCAGATTGTTTATCCGACATATTCCAGCCGACGGCCCATGAATCGGGGTCATGTTGTATCGGTGCGCGGACGTTGGTTTGAGCCACGCAGGACGGGCAACCGTTTTCACATGGGCATCCCTCGATCAATCTATAGGCTTTCTGCAACATTTCCTCCGCCATCTCATATCCCTTTTCAGAGAATCCCAGTCCACCAGGATACCTGTCGTACAGAAAGATGGCCGGGGAACCCACGTTTTTGCTCTCGACTTGACCGCTGATATCCTGACGGTCGCACATGGCAACTAGCGATAGGACAGCCATGAGGACGTTCCTGATCCCGGCCATGCCGTTCATAGGCTTCCCGCCTTCCGATTTCATCTCGTCTATCAGATGTTTGGGCGGCACGATCCACATGGCGACGGTTTCCAGATGCTGCTCAGGTAGGTCCAGGTCGGTATATCCTATAGTTTCCGCCGTGTAGAATCTTACTCTCCTGAAGGCAGCGGTTCTCCATGTCACTTCTACCTCGCCCAGACATATCTGACATTCCTGCCACTGTTTCTGGTTCCTCACATCCTTCACCACGATGCTCTGATCCAGTATAGGTTGAGTGTAGTAGTCTACGCGAGATTCCTCCACGTAAGCAACTTTCTGCTCAACGTTCAGTTCCCGGACGAAGTAAGTATCGCCTTCGTGCATATACACCGCCCCAGGGTATACAGCTTCCAGTCCGCTTATGGAATCCACGTTCCCCATTATCGCGTTTCCTCTGGCGGCATCCATGATGACATAGGAACCATCGGAAATGAGCCTGAGGCTGACTTCCCCGGCGGGGTACTCGCCAGTTGCCCAGTACCATTTTCCGTCGAAGTACTTCACACTGCCATATTCCTCAAGCAGTTCCAGAATAGGCTTCATATATGGCCCGAATATCTCTTCATCCTCATCGGTCAGCGGGATCTCGTATGTGGCACAGCGCAGGTGATGCTCCAGCACATAGGGGTTATCAGGATCGATCACGGCGTTCTCTGGCGACTGGCCGAAAAGGTAATCGGAATTACGGATCAGATATTGCTCAATGGGGTCATTGTAAGGTACAAGCACTGTCAACGCCTGCTCGGAGCCTCTGCCAGCGCGACCGGATTGCTGGAGCATACTGGCAATGGTGCCGGGAAAGCCCACAATGATGCAGGCGTCCAGATCACCCACATCTATGCCAAGCTCCAGGGCAGTGGTGCTGGTGACACCCATCAGTTCGCCCGAAAAGAGCAGCCTTTCGATCTCGCGTCTGTCCTCCGGCAGATAGCCGGCCCTGTAAGGCCTGATGGATTCAGCCAGACCAACCTCGCCTCTGGCCATAAACTCGTCCCGGCAGTAGCGGTGGATCAGTTCCGCGACCACACGAGCCCTGGTGAAAGTGATGGTCTGAACGCGATTCCTGATGAGCGCAGCCATCAGCCTTTGGCCTTCAACGTTGGAACTTCGACGTAACATCCTGTCGCCTGTGACGAAGGGCGGATTCCACAGGACGAAGTACCTGACACCTCTAGGCGAACCGTCATTGTTGATAAGTTCCATCTCTTGTCCTGTGAGTTTCTCTGCCAGTTCCAGTGGGTTCGCTATGGTAGCTGAACAGCATACGAATTGCGGAGCGGAGCCGTAGTATTTGCAGATCCTGTTTAATCTGCGAATGACGTTAGCTACATTGGAGCCGAATATGCCGCGATATGTATGTATTTCATCTATCACCACAAATCTGAGATTGGCGAAAAACCTGTTCCATTTCGTATGGTACGGCAAGATACCCACGTGGAGCATGTCAGGGTTAGTGAGAATAACGTTGGCGGAATCTTTAACCTTGCGCTTGTGGTGGGATGACATATCGCCGTCGTATGTTCCCGGCTGCACTGCTCTGCTGATCCCGACTGAAGTCGGGCCTCCAGTCCCCGCGCTTGCCTCCGACAGACGCTTCATCACCCGAAGCTGATCCTGAGCGAGGGCTTTCATGGGAAAAATATAGAGAGCGCAGGACTCAGGATGTTTGATAAGCTCCTCTATGACTGGGATGTTGTAGCAGAGCGTCTTGCCGCTGGCAGTGCCAGTTTCGATGACGACGTTTTTGCCTGCCCTCAGTGCCTCAATAGCCTCAACCTGATGTGTGTAGAGCTTTGAAATACCCAATCGCTGGAGCGCCTCATCCAGTTCCGGGAGAAGCGGCATGCTCAACTCGCCATACTGCGCTTCTCGCTTGGAGGTGCGCTCCACATGCGCGATCTGGTTCTCATAGTCAGGCGACCCTTTGATAACCTCTATGAATGCACCGAAGTCCATTTTCCTTGCCGTCTAGGAAGTTATATTTTATTAGCCACAGATTGACACAGATTTTCTCAGAAATTTTCTGTGTTTTTTCTGTGAAATTCTGTGGCTAATTCTTCTTTGTTCATGACCAATGTTTGATGGTAAAATCATACGGCGCTGTTCTTGGATCATGCGGTTACTTCAGTGGAATTGCCGGAAGCCTCTTTAGGGTCTTGTTTGTGGGATCCACCATGATTCCCACGGATTCGAGCGCGGTGACTCCCAGCAATGGTTCGGAGCCAGGTTCACCAAAAATAACCCTACCAGCAGTAATCTCTCCCATGAACTCAATTCGGACGAGTCCGTAGAAGTATTCCTTGACCGTTCCATCAACCAGTTCATAGGCCATTTTGCCTGTCTGACGCACCCCAATCTTCTCCAGCTCGTCGGCGGGCGCCATTGAATCGGTAGCTCCGGTATCCACCAGAAAAATTTCCTCATAGCTACCTTTGGCCCCCTCAAGGCTTGTAATCTTTGTAGTGACTTTGGTTAATCCCATTGTTTGATCCCTTTTCAAATTAGGAGTATCTGGACGGACTCGATACTCGATACTGGATACTCGATACTCGATGGCGGAATCCAGCATCCAGACTAGAACTTCGCGAAGACTCTCACAAATGTCTCCATAAAATTCTGATCGTTGATAGATCCTTTTGCCCTTTGGTTTACATACTTCAGACCTATGTGCAGGAAGAGGTCTTTCTCATAGGCAACGAAATTCTTTTCCAGCTCGCCCAGCAGTGCCTGCCGGGTAAAGTCACCCATATCATCCTTCATGTCGTTGAAGAGCAGCAACTGCAAGCCACCGGTTATCTTTATGGTTTTGGTAAACTGATAGACCGTCTTGAGGATGAAAGCGTGCACCTGATCTCTCACACTCTCTGTATCTATGGTTCTGAGCCGAACTGTGTATTCCTTGTCCTCGTCCCCGTATTTCCACTTGAGGAACCTGACTATATCCTTCTCCTCAACCATCTTGAACCCATTTCTTATCTTGTATTTATACATGGGTATGATCTCTATGGATTTTGACGGCCTCATTCTGTAATTTGTCTTGATTATCCCGACCTCGTAATGCTGGTCATCACCCTCCAGATCCATGTCGTATTGGAGCTTTAACCTGGCAGTGGTCACCATTCTCTTGATGCCGGTATACTCGAACGTACCTTTCACAGTGTTGATGATGTCTTTCTGCATCAAAACCGGATCACTGCGCTTCACTTCCACTTCCGATTGCGAGCCAACGTCGAGAAACTCGAGTTCGCCAGCGTCTATCATCTCCCGGAATTCAGGATCGCTCTCCATAGTTGCTCTGACGTTGAAATCCTCGTATATTGGCACCCTTGCAGCGTAGTGCCAAGTATCATCGGGAATATTGTCCTGGACATACTTCAACTCATTCTCCGCCGCTAGGAAACCCAGATTCAAAACGTCTCTTCTATACTGTCCATTGGCGTAGGCCTTGATAGCCTTCTGACGCGTACGTCCTTTGTTGCCCCTGACCGCATACTGGAGCGCTGTATCCAGGCTCTTGGAGATGCCACGTCGCGCTGTCCTATACTCCGTTGATAACTGAGCACCAGTAAGTCCCGTATCGAAGTCATAGTCCGGGTCGTGATCGTTCTCTTCCTGATCCCGCACACCATTGTTGTTCTCATCGCGCTCGTCGAGAAAGTCTTCATCCACATCAAACAGGAGAATGTCATCCTTGTAATCGAAGATACCATTGTCGTTCTTGTCCAGATCGCCGGGGATGATGAATGAAGGTGGATCAGCGTAGGTATTATCCGTGTACCTGTCCTGGTCATCGTTATCGGCCACCGATCTGGAGGCGTCATAGTTCGCACCAACGCGAAAGGCTTCCCCGCGGACAATTATGTCCCCAACCGTTCGATAGGCTTCAAATAACACGGCAGTGGATTTCAGCTTATCTTGCAATTGCCCCCGAGGTGTGCTCTTAGGTGTTACAGCGGCTTCCATCTTAAGGCCGTAGTTCGCAAAATTCGTCTCAGCATCCACGCCCATCACAGGTGTCCGTCGGAAATACCATGATCCACCGACCTTGGAGTTGCCGAACTTGGTCACCTGCCTTAGCCCGACACCGGAATCAGGCACATCCTGCCCGATCACCGGGTTCAAAGGCCCAGGTACAAGTAGGAAGGTAACGTCAGCCCGATCATGCCGAACATCCCAGCGCACACCAGTCAGATCATCCCTGTTAAAAGTGTATGATGTAAACTGCGATGGAACATCGCCCAGACTGAGGATATTCTTTATGTTGCCAGCAGTCTCCTCGATAGTGAGCACGCTGTAAAACCCTCGCCGGAACAGCCTATCGAAGTCGAATTGATCTTGCTCGACTATTTGGTCTTCCGTATCGGCTAGGAAATCCCTGGTGTCCGTGAAATCATATTCCACACGCCCGGACAGGAACAATTTGCCAAACAAACTGTAAACGTCTTTAGCATAAGATACACTTACTATGCAAAGCAAAGGTATCATCGCAGCCAATATCAGTCCTGCGATGCGGCAAATTTTC
>Ga0315314_1003613_pt1 | contig 11984 bp, 9 predicted proteins | sample TDP9_MG_FD_203631 | JGI IMG/M metagenome (GOLD analysis project Ga0315314, IMG submission 203631) | Freshwater sediment microbial communities from Lake Towuti, South Sulawesi, Indonesia - TDP9 | ecosystem: Environmental > Aquatic > Freshwater > Lake > Sediment | place: Indonesia: South Sulawesi...
ACATCTTTGGAAGCCCACGCAAACCTTCTCCAGAACTACGTGCCGCAACGCGTCAAATTCGTTGAGGACGTCATAGGGCCTGAGGCGCGGAATCAGATCAAGAACCTGAACGCAGGCGAGATACTCGTCCTCGACAACCTGCGACTCTGTTCCGAGGAGAGCCTCGCTGGCACACCTGAATTGCTCGCCAAAACGATCTTCGTTCGGCGATTGGCGAGTCTGCTCGACGTCTATGTCAACGATGCCTTTGCGACCGCCCATCGCGCGCAGGCTTCGATTGTCGGCCTCCCAGCTGTGGTCATGGCAGTGGCGGGGAAGCTGATGGCGAAAGAACTCGAAGCGCTGAAGAAAGCGTACTATGAGCCGCAAAGGCCGAGCGTCTACATCATCGGGGGAGCAAAGGCGGAAGACAAGCTTCCCATAATCCAGAACATCCTCAGTGCAGGGAAAGCCGACAGGGTGCTGGTGGGAGGCGTCGTCGCAAACGTTTTCCTGCGTGCGTCGGGAGTTGATTTTGGAGAAGTTCAAAATCGGAAACTAGAAAAATCCCCCACCTTGTTGGATAATGCGCGAACGATTCTCTCGAAGTACAAGGGGAAGGTGGTGCTGCCGAAGGATCTTGCTGTCTCTCGGAACGGCAGGCGCCTAGACGTTTCTGTTGCACGAGGAACGGGTGGAGATCCTGTCTGCGACATTGGCAAGGAGACCTTGAACGACTACGCGGAGATCATCAAGAGATGCAAGACGGCCGTCTCAAGCGGACCGCTGGGAGTCTTTGAGGAGAAGGGTTACGACCTCGGCAGTAAGACAGTACTGGATGCAATGGCAGAGTCGAGCGCTTTAACAGTCGTGGGCGGCGGCCACATGGGAAGCTACGCAGGCATGCTTGGACTAGATCGCCGCCTCTCTCATGTCAGCACCGCTGGTGGAGCGATGCTTGCGTTCCTGGCGGGCGAAGAGCTGCCAGGCGTCCAGGCGCTGGTGAAGGCCGCAACTCGACACAGACCAAGTTAGTGTCGCATTCGTATTCCACAGGATTGTGGTGGGGCTAGACTAGAACTGTGCTGTTTGAAACGGCCAGATCAGCAGACACGGGCTCGAGGGGCACCAGATAGTTTACGGGTTTGTGTTCTCAAAACCTGCGGTCTCACACATTTCGAGGCGAGCCTCACAATCGAAAATACTATGAGGAATGACGCCCTCTGCCGAAACCATGAGCGTCCGGGTTGATCCGCCTAGGAAGATGTCAGAGGCGTGAATTCTAGAGAACGCGTTTTGAGAGCGCTTGCGCTTCAGAAATCTGATAGAGTGCCAGTCGTTCCGTTTATCATAACTTTCGCGGCGAAGTATGCGGGTTTCAAGTTCATTGACTACGCCAAAGACCCAAACATACTTGCAAAAGCTCAGATGGCGATGGCACGAAGATTCAGGATCGATGCTGTCTACGTGGACTCCGATCCGATAATTGAGATAGAAGCCATGGGTGCCGAAATCAGATACCCCAAAGACGAGTCCCCGATGGCGTCAAAGCCTACCGTGAGAAGATCAGATGACATAAAATCATTGAAGGTTCCCGATCCGGAGAGAGATGGTAGGTTGCCCGTCTGGCTAAACGCGATCAGAATGTTGAAGGAAGAAGTCGGTAACGAGTTCGCAGTCTTCGGAAGTCTGAATGCTCCGTTCCAAGCAGCTGCACAATTGCTTGGGATGACTGAGACATGCATGTACATGTACCGGAACCCCGCTCTTGTGCGCGAACTCTTGGATCTCACAACCAAGGTAGTTGTCAGCTTCATGAGAGCGGAGATCCGAGCTGGCGCTGATGCGATAGTGCTCGGGGACGCGATTTCGTCGCCAAGCGTCATTTCGCCTAGGCATTTCGAGCAATTCAGTTTCCCATACATTCGGGAAGTCATCCATCAAGCCGATAAGCAGGTCCCGTTCATCCTGCATATCTGCGGCGACGCAACACGAATCATCGACAAGATGGTTGAGACAGGAACCACGTACCTAGAAGTCGACTCGTACGTCGACTTGGCTCAAGTGAGGAAGAAGCACGGCAACTCTGTGGGCGTCATAGGGAACGTTAGCCCCACTTTGCTCCTCACCGGAACTCCCAAAGCGGTTGAGGAGAGCTGTCGAAAGGCGATTGAAGCAGCACGTCTCACTGGAGCCTACATCCTCGGGTCAGGATGCGAGCTGCCGAAGAACACTCCTCACGCGAATCTAGACGCAATGGTCAAGGCCGCGGAGAAGTATGGGAGGTACCCCTAACCCACTTCTCATGGACGATACTTGCGCAGTAATTGCGATTGCCACTATCCACGCACCAGATGTCTCGCGCTGTGACCATCAGAATGGGTACCTTCCATATTTCAGGGCAACCTTGGTCATTGCCAAGAAGTTCTCCAGCTTGACCCCGTCATGTATTGAATTGCTGGAGCCCAGAATCAGGCCCCCGCCTCTCGCCGCCGAGGCCATGACCTGTCGAGCTTCAACCGCTACTTGGGAGGGCGAACCATGGGTTAGTGTGTTGCCGCAGTCGACATTCCCGAGGAGGCAGAGCTCGTCGCCATATTTCTCTTTCATGAGAGCGATATCCATGCCAGCGTGGGCCTCTATTGCTTGGTAACCGTCGATTCCGAGCCGCACGATGTCTTCGAGGATCGGCATCGTGTTACCGTCCGAATGTATCATGACCTTTGTGCCTTTCCGCTTGACCTCCTCTACTTCTCGGGCGAGGAATGGAAACGTGACGTTCTTGAGATCTCGCGGATTGACCAAGGGTCCGCGACTGTCTGCCATATCTTCACCAATTATGACTCCATCGACTCCAAGCTCTGTGAGCTTTCTGACTTGCACACAGTTGAACCGTGTCACCAGCTCCAGAAGCCTCAACGTGAAGTCCCGATCCCTGTACATCCTCACAAGAAAGTCGCTAAGACCGGTTATCATGTATGCTGTTAGGAACGGCCCGTCCACATAGCCCATCACAGCCATTCCCCTCTGCCGCGCACACCTGACCGTTTCCCTCGCAAGTGCAGTCCTGCCGGGATCTTCGAGGTCAATTTCTGCTATGCGATCCAGATCATCGCGGGATCTAACGGTCCCACCGATGTACCAAGATAGCCCCGTTATGCCTGGCCGGTCTTCCCATATTCGTCCAAACTCGTCGATCCACCTCTCGGAGGTGATCCTTCTGGGAACAAATCCTTCTCGATAGTTCTCCGGCACTCCAGCGGAGGCAGGAACCATGTCAAGTCCTGCCGCGGCGTAGGCTTCGACACTGTCACGCGCTAGCATCCTCAGCTCTTCTGACGTCATGCATCCTAGCGGCGCCGAAACTGTCGGCCGTCCAAGGAGCCTTTCGATTGTTGCGAGGTTGATGCCGAGCTCGAAGCATGGAACCCTGTCAGGTTCTTCCAGGTTGATTGCGGCTATGCACCTCTCAAGCGACGACATCATCAGTGTTCATGCTGATGTTCACGGAGGATGCCTAAGCGTCTTTTTGATGGCTAGTGGCTTGGCCTTTCATCGTGTCTAACATGATCGAAAAGCGGGACGAGTTTTCTGGCTGTCGCGTTTGTAGCCATGCTTCTACCAAACTTGCAGTCTGTGCGGTTTTGATGCGAATTCGCATCAAAACCAGTCTGTGCAAAGGCTTATCTACACGGGCTCAGACAGACCTAGTTTCATGTCGCATTATAGAAAAGCAATATCGACAACAAGAGCAGCAATCATAATCGTCGTACTGATCGTGGTGATTGTCGCAGGAGCGTACATGGCTTGGAAGCCGGCTGCACCCCCCGCTCCCACGGTAACCACGCCAACCGTCCCCGCGACCACGGTCACGCCGACTACAGTTGTAACAACCCCAGCTGCTAAGATACCTGACGTTCTTGTGATCGATGACACAACTTGGCCCATTCACAACCTGAACGCACTCTATCAAATTCAGTATCTGCCCTGGCCATGGTGGCTCGAGCATACGGTGTACCAGTCACTGATAGTCCCTGATGTCAAAGCGCTATTCCAAGAGGGGGAACTCGTGTTTCTGCCTGATCTTGCAACAGACTGGACGGTGTCTCCTGACGGAACGATCTACACCTACAATCTAAGAAAAGGCGTGATATTCTCTAGTGGGAACCCGTTCAACTCCTATCAAGTGTGGACCGAGATGTACGTGTGGTACTATCTCACGGGTAACGCCTCGACGTTCATGGCCGGCCTCGAGCTATTCGACGTATCCAGCGTGGAGATCGGACCAGCAACATTCGAGCTCCTAAAGACATCTGGATTGGCGAACCCGACAGGCGAAGCCCTCGCGATGATGGAGGACAGGTCTTGGCCGATCTACGCCAACGGTCCCTACCAGATAGTATTCCACACGAAAGCTCCATTCCTGTACCTCAACGGACTACTTTCCGGGTTCTTGGGGCTGCTATTTGACTGCCAGTGGGCGTTGGAACATGGCGGGTTTGGCGCACCAGGACAATTCAATCCCTACTTTGACGACCACCCAATCCCCGGAACCGGTCCGTACATGGTCACTGAGGTCCATTTGAACTCCGATGTGAAGTTCGAGCAGAGCCCCAACTACTGGGGCAAGACCCTAGCCGCCAACGAAATTGCAGCCAACCCGCTGTTGAGCCCAGGCCAAGTGAAGACGGTGGTCGTGTACGCGAAGAGCGACGACCTAGCAAGGTACACTGACCTTAAGACAGGCACTGCCCATATTTCGGCTGTCAAGGCAACAAACTTCGAACTCGTAAAGGATGATCCGAAGTATGCCTACTTCGCAGTCGAGGTTCCGGCACAAATAACCGCCATGGCGATCAACACCGAGATCGCACCTACTGACAACGCGGATCTGCGGCGAGCAATTGTCTACGCGATCAACTACAAGGACATCTGGGAGAAGGCGTACTTCGGTCAAGCAAAAGCATTCCTCGGCCCCGAGTCCCCGAACTATGGAATATACTACAACCCAGCCAACCTGCCGCCCTACGATTACGATGTCACTAAAGCCAAGGACTATCTGGCGAAGGCTGGGTACGCTGACGGCAAGGGCCTCCCGACCCTGGAATTCAGGATAGTCGCGGCGTGTTCGTTCTGCAGGATAGCTGCGGAAATCATACAGGCCGACCTGGCTGACATCGGGATCCAGACGGAGATAACTGAGGTGGAGGCTTCGGCCTACTGGGGAGTCTACGGCAACTATGAGACGAACCTCAACAATGCAAAGGAGCTGGGCCACTTGTCATTCTTGGGTGGAATGATGTGGGCTCCGTCGGCCATTTCCCCCACCGACTACTGGACTTCGTTTGTCTCCACTAGATCGCTGTGGGGCAACTGGGCAGTATACAGCAACGGGAAAGTAGACAAGGCTGTGGCTATGTTAGCTAGCAGCGCCGACGTAGACGAAATCATTTCAGCCTTGAAGGAAGCTCAGCAGGAGATCTATGACGACGCTCCGTACGCTTGGATCGCCGCATGCAAGCTGTGGTACGTCGATGGTTCCTTCGTCTGGGATAAGAGCCTTATCAAGGAGGTATGGTTCGACCCGGCCTACAACGGAGTCAACACGGCTCCGTTGTTCAACACTGTGGTCTTCAACGTGTAGACGCAGACGGCCTCGCTGCTCTCTCTTTCTTTTTCTGATCTTCCAACGATGCTAGGGCACTTTCATGCGAAGGCTTTGCCTGTTGTCCTCGCGATCTTATCGATGAAATAGCAAGCCGCAAATCGCTCAGGGCCTATTGGCTCGAGGGCAGGCTCTTGACTTGAACACTTCTGTTCAGCATACGGACAGCGCGGGTGGAATCTGCAACCCGGCGGTGGGTTTATCACACTTGGGACTTCGCCCACAATCTCGACTTTGAGAAGATTCCTCTCCTTCGGGTCGGGGACAGGAGCGGAAGCAATCAGAGCAATCGTGTAGGGATGCCTCGGCTCCTTGATCACCGCTTTTGTCGGCCCATGCTCCACAACCTTTCCGGCGTACATGACGTAGGTTCTGTCTGACAAGTACTCAGCGACTGAGATGTTGTGAGTGATGATGAGGTAGCTCAGGCTGTATTTCTCCTGTAGGTCCAAGAGAAGGTTGAGTATCTGAGCCTGCACTGAAGCGTCAAGTGCGCTTGTCGGTTCGTCTAGTATCACAAGGCTCGGCTCGGTCACTATTGCCCGCGCAATGTTCACACGCTGTTTCTGGCCGCCACTGAGCTGCCTAGGAAGTCTGTCGAGGAACTTGCTGTCCAGTCCCACAGCGTCTAGAACCTCAATCGCTATCTTTTCTCTGTCGTTCTTGTTCATGGATGAAAGGCCGACGAGCGGCTCCGAGACAGTGTCCTTGACTTTCATAGTCGGATCCAGAGAGGAGTCTGGGTCCTGGAACACCATTTGGATGATCTTGAAGCGATCTTTCGAGTGTCTGAGCGTGGCTTTGTCCCGCCCTTGTATTCTGATTGAACCGCGTTTCGATTCGACAAGGCCGAGCACTGCTCGAGCCAGTGTGGACTTACCGCAGCCACTTTCGCCGACGACTGCAACAGTCTCGCCCACCCCGACGTCTACAGAAACTCCATCAACGGCCTTGACGTACGCGATCCTTCTTGTTAGTAGAGAGACAGAGAAGGATCCACCGATGTCGAAGTAAACGGCCAGATCCTCGACCTGCAGAAGGGGTTGCTCTTCACTCGTGGAGGTAGCACGCAACTCGATGAGAACCCTCCTTGACTCTCAGCTCAGGTTTGGCGGCTTCACACCTTTTCGTCGCATATAGGCAGCGCGGCGCAAACTTGCATCCCGCAGGAATGGATCGCAGGTCAGGGGTACTCCCTTGGATAGGCCTGAGTTTCATTCCTTCCTTTGATCCAGACGGAATGCAGGCAAGCAGCCCTTGAGTGTAGGGGTGAAGCGGGGAAGAAAAGAGGTCGAGCACGTCTCCATCTTCCACGATCTGGCCAGCATACATGACAGCAGTTCTATCGGCGACCTGAGACGCCACGGCAAGATCATGCGTAATCAAGAGGATTGACGTGTCTACATCCTCCATCAGGCCCCTCATTAATTTCAGAACCTGCGCTTGGGTGGTCACATCAAGAGCCGTCGTTGGCTCATCAGCAATTAGCAAGGACGGTTTCTGCGCCAACGACATTCCGATCATCACTCGTTGGCGCATCCCGCCGCTCAACTCGAATGGATAGCGGTTAGCGATGCGGTCAGGATCGGGAATTCTTACTAGGTTCAGGACATCGATGATCTGCTTCCTAGTAGCACTCGCTCCGGTTCGTGATAGGGGGCCCCTCTTGTTTCGTTCATTGCCCATACTTCCTTTTCCACGGGAGTTCCTAAGCCTGATCGCTTCCTGTATCTGATCACCGATCCTGAATACCGGATTGAGCGAGGTCATCGGCTCCTGAAAGATCATTGCTATTTCGGTGCCACGATGGAGTCGTAGTTCGTCTGGGGGTAAGCTTAGCAGGTTCTTCCCCTTGAAGTTCACTTCACCAGAGATGTACTTTGCAGGCGGACTCGGCAACAGGCCAATTATTGAGAGACCGAGCGTGGTTTTCCCGCAGCCGCTCTCCCCCACGGCCGCCACGAGTTCATGCGACCGTATCGACATGGATACGTTATCGACCGCTCGCACGGCTCCTGTCTTTAGCTCATATGCGACCGATAGTTCATTGACGTCTAGGACCGATTTATCTTGCATTGTCTGTCACCCGATCCTCGCTGCTTCGACAGCATCTCGCAGTCCGTCGCCTAGGCTGCTGAATGCCACGACAACTATGCCGATGACAAGCGCGGGGAAAAGCGGCAGCCACGGCGCAGAAACCAAGTAGTCTTGATAGGCGCTCACCATTGCGCCCCATTCTGGCCATGGGGGGCGAATGGAGAGGCCGAGGTAGCTAAGACCAGCATAAATGATAACGACGCTGCCAATGTCGATGGTGGCGTACGCAACCATCGGCGTGAGGATGTTGGGCAACACATGTCTCATCAGAATCCTAAGACTCCCGATGCCTGACGCTTTTGCTGCTTCGATAAAGTTTTGATGGCTGACGCGCAGCGCCTCACCGCGTGCGAGACGCGCGTACGGAGGCCACCATATGATCAGCAAAGCGTACATCATGTGAATGACGCCGGTACCTAGAATGACGGCAATTGAGATGGCGAGTACCAGCGCTGGAATCGCAAATATGATGTCTGTGCACCTCATCAGGGCTTCATCCAAGAGGCCTCCTCTGTAACCTGCCGTGGCTCCAAGAAGTGCTCCCACAAGAAGCGAGACACCAACAACAACGAAGCTCACAAAGACATCGTTAGGTGTCGCATAGAGGATCCTGCTGAATACATCTCGACCAAGTATGTCTGTTCCAAAGAGATGCTGAAGACTCGGTCCGGCCAACGACGGTCCCACGTCCTGTTCGATCGGATCGTACGGAAGGATGCTAACGCCGGCCAATGCAATGATAATAGCAGAAGCAACTATGGTTGATACAAGTAGAAAACCCAATTTGGTCTCGTTGTTGTATGTCAGCAGCTCGATGACATACTGGGTTCTGGGGTTCTTGACTTTCATTTCAGTCGAATCTCCGGATCCACGACAGCGTAGAGAATGTCCGCCGCGAGATTCGAGGCAACGATAATAGCAGCGAAGACCAAGGTTATTCCGAGAATTGACGGATAGTCCAGCGAGCTCAATGCCTGAACCATGTACTGGCCGACTCCAGGATATGTGAAGATTGTCTCAGCAAACAATGTCCCAGTCACCAGCCAAGTCGTGAGAAGCGAGGCAAGAGTGACAACGGAAATCATGGCGTTTCTAAGAGCATGTTTGAAGAAGATCGTGTTCTCGTCCAAGCCCTTTGCACGAGCGGTTCGTATGTAGTTTGTGCGCATGACTTCAAGGATAGAAGCGCGGAGTACTCTCGTCACATATCCGAAGACGCCAAGTGCGAGCGCCAAGCTTGGCATGACAAGATGAGCAAGCGCGTCAACAAACGTGCTGAGGTTGCCTTCGAGCAGGCTATCTATGATAATGAAACCGGTGATTGGCTTAGGCGCGGGGACGCCCGGACTGAGCGCCCCACCGCTAGGAAGCAGACGGAACGTGTAGGTTAAGACAATCAACAAGAAGAGCGCGAGCAAGAATGCTGGGGAGGACACTCCAGCAAGATAGAATGCTCTTATTCCGTAGTCGGCTAACCTGCGGTGATATTTTGCGGCGACTACGCCAAGAGGTATTCCAATGACCAATGTGAACAGAATCGCGAAAAAGGCGATCTGAAGTGTGAACGGCAGGGTCTCTCTGATGGCGACTATGACGGGCCTGCCTTTGAATACCGAGTATCCCAAGTCTCCCTGAAGTAGACCCACTAGGTAGTAGTAGAACTGCACATACAGGGGCTCATTCAAGTGGTACTTCTGCGCATATGCCGCAGCCAAGTCCGGGTACATGCTGGCTGCGCGTCCGAGCCAAGCGACGAGAGGGTTAGCCGAGATCGACCGCGACAGAGCGAATGTGATTATCGTTACCCCTAGGAGGACAAACACGGCGAGTCCGAGACGGCGCAGAACGAAGGAGAGCAGCCCCAAACTGAATCACGCGAGAGACGCTTGATCTGCACTTATTTGTCTTACTTAGGCAGGTTTCATGTGTGCGCCTGTGAAAGCTTGCGCCACGTCTCGATCATTGTGAGCACGTTTTCCCACCGTGTATCTTCAAACAGCTGATCGATCGGCGCAAGTATGAATCCTCCTCCCGGCGCCAAGCTTTCGATGGCATCCTTGACAGCCGTTTCGACATCTTGCCTGTCGCCCGATCCGAGGGTCACGGCCGAGTTCATTCCTCCCCAAAGGCACACTCGATCTCCTATTCGTTGCTTAATCTGTCTCAGATCAGCTCCGCCTTGCACAGGGTCGATCCCATACAGGATGTCTATGCCCACCTCCGCAAGCGGATCCAGCAGCGGCATCACACCGGATGTCATTATGCAGCAGAACTTCGACCCAATTCGGTGAGCGTAGTCTACCTCTTTCTTGATTCGAGGAGCAAAGAACGTTCTGAACAGTCGCGGTGACCAGAAGCTCTCATACCACGCCCTATGCACAATGAGATCAGAGCCGCCCAGCTCCGATACTAGTCTGATGTATCTCAAGTTCCACTCTAGGATCGTGTCGAGCAGTCGGTGAAAAAGGTCAGGCTGTCTATGGGCCATCACAATCGCATTCTCGATTCCGCAAAGCCAAGCGAGTCCATCACCCAAGAAGAGACCTGAACCATCCAGCCAAGGACCATCATACGTGGCTCCACATTCTAGGATAACTCCGTTCTCCGCAGAGAAACGTCTCGCCTCATTCGCCTGGTCATAGGACGCTTGAAGCTGTCTCTCTGAGGGATCCGAGAACAATGAGGAGAGAGCTTCGACATCATCAACGTTTTCCACCAAGTACTTCTTCGAACGGGAACGCGGCACCACGAAGTCCGTGAAAATTGGTATGTCGTCTCCGTGCGGCCAATCTCCTGTCTGACAGGCGACCTGTTTCAGCGTACCTTTCGGAGTGTGATACTCCTTGTGAAGTAGCGGGTACCTCTCTCCAGGCACAGTCTCCTTTCGTACTCTGATACTCACTTCCGCATCAAAGACTCTTGAAGGCTCGAAATCAACAGCCTCATCGAGACCAAGCGCGGTCGTCTTCTTGACTCGCTCGAACTGATCTCTCCACGCATCTTCTTTGCTGGAAAGATAGGGTCGGCTCCACCATCTGAAGAAGAGCGGGACGTGGTCCACCTCTGAATGCCTAACCGCGCACAGGACCCTCTCCCTAGATGAAGGCTGACTCCTCATCTCGAATCCCTCGAAGCCTTGCTGTGAATTCAGCTGCCCTGGTCTACGTCGTGCTCTAGTTCTTTCCGATTGCGCTAAAAAGACTGCCGAGGATATTCGCGCCTAGCGAAAGGGCATCCGGGGCACGAACATGCCTAACCGCAGCCTTGTTGAGGAAATCGAGGAACGCCAAGGTGAGGAATCCAAGAAGACTACAGTTTGGCGCCTTGGAGGGGCTGGTTGTGTAGTAAGGTTTGGTGAGACCATACTCTACATCGATCCCTACCTAGCAATCCCCGCTCCAGACATAGAGTTCCATCGAGCGGTTCCGGTGCCGATTCTTCCTGACACCATTACGAAGGCCGACGCCATTCTGTCCACGCACGATCACGAAGACCATTGCAATGAGGAGACCGTCATGGCCTTCAAGAGAAACACAGACGCGCTCTTTATTGGACCAGTCTCTTCAACAAGAAAGGCGATGGCATGGGGTTATCCGTCGGATCGCACCGTGGTAATGCGTCCAAACGATATCTACCAGATCAGCCCAACGACCACGATCCTAGCGTTTTATTCCAACGACCTATACTCCGAGTCAGCTCTGACGTTTCTCTTGAAGACGCCGGCAGGCGGCATATTCCATGGAGGAGACACCGCCTACTTCGAGGGGCTAAGAGAGATTGGGCGGGCGCACAAAGTCGACATCGCACTTCTGAGCTTTGCTAAGCAAGTGCCGACTCCCAGCAAGCCTTATTACATGAACGCAAAGTCGCTTGCGTCCGCTGCTAGGGATCTGAAGACGGACGTGGTTATTCCGATACACTGGGATCTTTGGGCTGAGGCGAGAGATGATCCTATGTCTATCGGAGAATGGGTGAAGAAGATGAGCCCTCGAGCTAAGCTGTGCGTGTTGGGTGTCGGCGAAAGGTATGAGCTTGACAGCGATTCTCTCTGATGTGAGCTTGAGTCCTAGAAAACAGGCAACAGATTTCTCGCGTATTCCTGCATTAGCTTTCTATCCGGTCCAGTGTATAGAACGACAGCCGTTGCACCAACGCCTATGTATGCCTGAATCGTCGCTATTGCGTCGTCCCAGTTCTTGCAGAAATGAATAGCTCTTCTTAGTTCTTGGACGGTTAGGGCCTC
>Ga0315314_1003614_pt1 | contig 11980 bp, 8 predicted proteins | sample TDP9_MG_FD_203631 | JGI IMG/M metagenome (GOLD analysis project Ga0315314, IMG submission 203631) | Freshwater sediment microbial communities from Lake Towuti, South Sulawesi, Indonesia - TDP9 | ecosystem: Environmental > Aquatic > Freshwater > Lake > Sediment | place: Indonesia: South Sulawesi...
AGTTACTCCGGCATGATTGGCCGTACCGGTGGTGGTAAACAGGTCAAAAGAGATACCCAGCTTCTGCCATGAGTCAAGGAACTGCCGATGATAGCTGGCGGCTATCTCGGCGGGCTTTTTGCCTTCTTGCTCAGCCCGGATCGTTATTGGTGTGCCATGCTGGTCTGAGCCGGAAACCATCAACACCTGGTTCCCCTTGGTGCGATGATAGCGGGCAAAGATGTCGGCGGGCAGGTAAGCCCCGGCGATGTGCCCGAGATGCAACGGCCCGTTGGCATAGGGCCAGGCCACACCAATGAAGATTCGCTCACTCACAACCGGTTTCCTTGTGGACAGCTTCCCTGATACTTTATCACAACCAGATTGCCAGTGCCAACGTCTTGCCACTAGGGGAAGAAGGTCAGTATCCTCTCGCTCTTCTCTACCCGATAAGAAGCGTAGCCCTTCTTCAAGGCGCATTCAGTGCAGTAGTACACCATCTTTCCCTTGGCCACTTCAGTGCCATCCTCTTCATCAATGGCCAGGTAGCGCTCGCCATGTGGTATCAGGCGGTGACACTGGTCACAGTGGATTTCGCCTAAAGAAATGACCCCTCGCCGCATTGCTCAACTCCTCTCAGTTTTTGTTACATCCGGCCGCGTAGCCCTAGCAGGCGTCTTTTTGATTGGTTCGCTGGTATGCTCAAAGGCTGAAGCCAGCCCGAGCCAGGCCCGGTAGAGCTCCTTTCGTGGCAGGCCGGTTTCCCTGGCCACACTGGCGATGGCTTCCCTGGCTGTGCTCCCCGAGAGGCGCATCTTGCGCAGCTTACCTTCGATTTGCTCGGTCAGTTGTGGCTTCTCTTGCTCCTTTCTACCCTCAATGACCAGGGTAAACTCACCCCTCGGCATGGCAAAGTGCTCTGTGGCCTGACTTATTCGGCCGCGAAAGACCTCTTCGTGGGCCTTGGTCAGTTCCCGGCAGACGGCTAACCTTCTATCGCCGAGGGCAAGAAGGGCGTCCTTCAGGGTAGCCAGCAGCCGGTGTGGAGCTTCAAGGATGATAAGGGTGCCGCATTCGCTGGCCACATCTTCGAGAACCTGCCGGCGCTGGCCCGTCGCACGGGGCAGAAAGCCCAGGTAGGTAAACCTCTCGGCGGGCAACGCCGAGAGAGCAAGCGCAGTAATAACCACCGAAGGTCCGGGGATGGCAACAATCGGTATGCCTCGCTCACTCGCGGCTACGATGAGTTCATAACCGGGGTCTGATATGCCTGGCGTCCCGGCCTCGGAAACGAGGGCAACATCTCCCTCTTTGAGTTGTCCCAGGAGGTAGTCAAGTTTGCTCCATTTATTGTGTTCGTGATAGCTCGTCATCGGCGTCCTGATTTCGTAGGCAGCCAGAAGTCGCCTCGTTTTGCGGGTATCTTCAGCGGCAATAAGGGTGACCTCACGCAGGGTGCGTAGCGCCCGCAGGGAGATATCCTCCAGGTTACCTATGGGAGTAGCCACAACGTACAGGGTGGGCATGACTTATATCTTATCCTCCTGAAAAACTCCATTTGGCAAAGGTAATTAGTTATTATAACCCGAGTGGAATTGCCTGTCTATCGGCAGCACTTTTCTTGACTTTGCCCCCCGGCTTTTGCTATAGTTCTTGTTTAAAGATGGACGACGAAATGGTAATCTCCCGGTTCAAGAAGTTGAGGCGCTCCTACGGGTTTGATGAAGTAGCCATAGTGCCCGGTGACATTACGATCAACCCTGACCAGACAAACATCGACTTCACGGTGGCCAATTTCACCTTTGCCATCCCGGTTCTGGCCGCGGCGATGGATGCGGTAACCGACGTCAACTTTGCCATTCTGCTGAGCCGGTTGGGTGGCCTGGCTGTTCTTAATCTCGAGGGGGTGCAAACCCGCTATGACCATCCCGAGGAGGTACTGGCTGAGATTGCTCGGGCCTCGGTGGCTGAGGTCACTCCACTCCTGCAAAAGGTCTACGCCCGCCCGATCAAGGAGAGCCTCATCGGTGAGCGAATACAGGCGATCAGGAAGGCGGGCGCGGTCTGTGCTGTTTCGGTGACGCCGGCGACCACAAAACGGTTGGCTCCGGTGGTGGCTGAAGCCAAGGCTGATATCCTCGTCGTCCAGTCAACGGTTACTACCGCTCGCCATACCTCGAAAAGCCTGCGCGGGCTTAGCTTTCCTGAGCTGGTTGAGTCGATACCAATGCCGGTTATCGTGGGCAACTGCGTGAGCTATAGTGCTTGCCTGGAGTTGATGCGGGCGGGGATCCACGGAGTGCTCGTCGGCGTTGGACCAGGAGCAGCGTGTACTACCCGGGAGGTCCTCGGTGTGGGCGTCCCCCAGATAACAGCGACGATGGACTGCGCCGCCGCCAGGGACCATTATCTAACGGAGTCAGGGCGCTACGTACCGATAATCACCGATGGCGGTTTCCGTAAGGGTGGCGACCTGTGTAAGGCCTTTGCTGCCGGTGCTGATGCGGTTATGCTGGGCTCGATCTTCGCTCAAGCCAGAGAGGCACCCGGGCTTGGCTACCACTGGGGCATGTCCCACCCGCACCCGGCCCTGCCCCGGGGAACCCGAATAAAGGTTGGCACCGCCGGCACACTGGAGCAGATTCTCTTCGGGCCGACTTCGGTTACTGATGGTAGCCAGAACCTGGTCGGAGCGCTGAGAACGGCGATGGGCGTCTGCGGCGCTTTTGCCATCCGTGACATGCACAAGGCCGAAATGGTAATTGCACCGGCAATTACTACCGAAGGCAAGTCGTGGCAGCTATCACAGTAACGCAGCCTAGAAGTTGATGGCACCGGCTGGGTGTGGCCGGCTGAGGCTATTCTTCCTCTTCTTCCTCGGTCGCTGGTATGGCTGGAGCTAGACCAATACGCGGCAACAGGGGCTCTACTCTTTGCCGCCGGCGTGGCAGCGAGAAAGTCTGTTCATCTATTTTCTGGCGTAACTCCCTTATTCTCTCTTGAAGCTGCGTGGCGGGTACTTCTAGCAGCACACCATCAACCCCGGCTTCCCATAGCGCACGAAGCTCGTTACCAGTTACTCTGGATGGTAACAAGACCAGGAGGGGTTTGCTCAGCAGGTCAGAGCAGCGCTGGCAGAGCAGCAGGTGCTGCCAGGTAAGAGAATCGCTGTCTTTACCCGTGATAAGCACACCGTCCACAGGCACTGTGTTAAGTGCTCTCAACAGGCCTTCGCCGAGGGTTGCCTCCACCGCCAATATCTTACCTACTTCTTCATTTTCCAGCATGGCAAGCGGGGCGTCGGCGGGGAAAACGACAAAGTCACACCCGGCTTCCCTTAATGGTTTTAGTTCTCCCGCCACTCTGTCTTGCAGCCAGCCACCCCAGGGAATATCAGGGGCGACCTGGCTCGCTTTGCGCAGGACAGCGGTACCTGTCTTAAGTTCGGTGATATACAACAGTGCGGCATCGGCGCCCGCCAATCGGTCAGCGATGTCCTCGGCACTTTCTTGGTGTAGAGTGGCAACAAGTTGTATTTTTGGTTTGGGCGAAGCCGGTGGCTTTGTCCTGAATCCGATCGGCTGAGGTGTCGCCTGAGCCAGCCGCTTTAGTGTATCTATGAATCTACTCATCTTCCTCCCGAGCCAGCGAGAGGATTCGAACCTCCGACACGCGGTTTACGAAACCGCTGCTCTACCCCTGAGCTACGCTGGCGTCAAACAAGAAACTGCTGAAAAAGCTCCGAAGGACTTCTTTAGCAAACTCAGCCCACCACCCTAGCTTTTGTCTCCGCTGAAAAACTCAGTTTTTCAGCGGTCTAAATAAGTATAGCACAGACGCTGGAGCGACGGCGCCCCCGCCTTCGTGAGCCGAGTTGTTTAGTGTTTATAGCTAAAGACTTTGATCTCTGGCACCGCTCCGGCACCCGATAGCTTCACCGTCCCTTCAGAATTGTAGATTAGCTGGTAGCGCTCGAGGGCGGTCAAGGGCACCGGGCTGCTCGAGGGGCTAGTCCCGATTATCCGGTGTTTAGTGTTTGATGGCTGACTCGAAATGTAGGCTTGCGCCTCTTCGTAGCTTTTGAACGTCTGTGCTTTGGTCACTACCTTATATAGTCTACCCTTTCGGTCTGTCCTGTGCTCATAGGTAATCACCGGCGTGCCTTCTGGAGTCACCGCCTTCCCACCGAAATTGTACAGTCTGACGGCCAGTGAGCGGTAGTATTCGGGATAGAAGAGCAACCTCGGCACGAGTTGGTTTTCCTGTGGCACTAGGTAGATATCGAAGAAGTCTACTGGCTGTTTGCCGGCCCATAGGGCCATGGCCCAGAACTTGCCGCCGCCTGTCTGTGGGTCAACGTAAGCTATCTCGTAGTCAACAATTATATACGATGTTCCGAGTTGATTGGCTATTTCATTGCCCGTTTTTTCGTCCTGGGCAGTGAAGAAAGAGGCTACTGGCTTCACTGCCCACGCGCCCTGACTTGGATTGGCGTTCGGTATGCGGTGGGCAACCCGAGTAATCCAGTAGCCGTAGTCCCACCAGGCCATCACACCGTAGGCTGACTCCGGGTACTTAAAGCTCTCCCCGGCCGGAGGAGTCAGGTAGAGCTGGTAGTAGGCATCAGGGTTGCCAAAGGGTTCGGGGGTGTTTTGCCTCAGCCAGTCGAGTGACTGTAACCAGGCATCGCTGGGGGCATACCGTGCCCGGCTAGCCGTACTCACTGCCGGCATAATATTGGGGGAAAAGACGACAAAGAAGACGATGATGACGGCTAGAGCTACATTTACGTGGCTGATGGTGACGTGGAGGCTTCTCCCTTTGGGCCTGCCTTTCCTGTGTCTTGGCGCTCTTTCCGTCTTCGGAGTCTTGGCTACCGTCTCGCTGAGACCGGCCAGCCTGAGTGCCAGCCATGAGAGGTAGCCGGTGAGCAGGGCCACGTTGACGGCAAAATAGTAGGCGAAGCGACGCTGGCCCAGGGTGGCTGCCAGCATTACCAGGCTCCAGACGACGATTAAGTTTTTCACGGCATCCCCGTGCCGGGCGATAAGGTAGATTAGTATGCCGAGGCCGATAAGACTGAGAAACCAGCCAGTTGTGAAGTTGCCCCAAACGACTGCCATTGAAAAGACGCCGCCCGGGAAGAGGATGGGTTGTATCTCGATGGTGGTCAGCGCCGTGCCAGTTGGAAAGAAGACGCTGAAGGCCGCCAGCATTGAGCTAACGAGGGAGGGACTGATCAGGTAGAGCACACCGAGTCCGGCTACCCCGAGTCCAAGCAGGGTCACCGGGTAATAGGCCCGTCCTATCTTCTGCCTGGTCAGCAGCCATGACACCGCGCTCAAGACGGCCGGGAGCAGGGTGGCGATTGCAAGCGACGGCAGGTTGAGCGGCTCTGACCGAACTGGCCAGGATATGATCAGGGCAACCAGGAAAAGGGGCGAGCCAACCAGACAGAGATACTCAGTCCCTCTACCCCTCAGGTGGTCGATAATGGATTGTATTACGAAATAGAGAGAGACAAGAAAGACAAAGAGAAGCGCCCCCATCCAGGTAAGAATATAGGCCCCAAGGAAGACACCAGCAAGCAGGCTATAAGCAAGTGGCCATATGATAGCCTGCCGATGCGGCTGCCTGAGATGGCTGAAGGAGAGGCCACGAGCAACCGCTGTCCTGACTGCGAGTAGAAGAAAGAGTGTGGTTACCGTGGCCAGCAGAGTCTCGGCAACATGGTGGTCGGTGAAGCCAAGTATTGACCGACCGAGAAACTCGCCCGGCATTATGGTGATTAAAGCGGCTGAGAGCAGACCGCACCAGCGCCCAGCCAGCTCGCGACCGATGAAATAGACTGGAATGACCATCAGCGCCCCCAGAACTGCCGGGAAATAGACCGCGACTATGTCAACGGTGTGCTCAGTCGGTGCGCCAAGGCCAACGGCCCAAATAAGGAGGCTGAGGAACCAGGCGAAGAGGCGGATGGTCGGGACAAGCATGGCATAGGGGTAGAGCAGGTAGGGCTCGATTTCTGTGTGGCGGGGAAAATTGTGGGCGAAATTGTCAACCATGCGCAGAAAGTAGTAGGCGTCGTTGCTGGTGAACTTGATCCAGTCGCCACTAAAGACCCGGTCATAGGGTGGCCAGATGCGGAGGCACAGGGCAATGGCAAAACAGACGCACAGAAATATGATGGTAACGAGCTTTGTCAGCAATCCGGCGTTTTTCACCTTTATTTGCCCTCCGGGAACCAGGAATAGCGTGCCAAGGGTTAGTATTGCATAGCTGTCCCTTCTTAGCAAGTTCCTTGGCACAGCGCATGCCGCGGGGAGCCTATGGGCAGATTTTGGGGCTCCAGTGATAGCCTGGGCTCATTTGCTGGCTTGAGGCTTGAGGGGCAGGAGCGCGCCGTAAACGAGGTCGCCAAGAATTCGGTAGCGCTCCCATTCCCGGCCGCCGGTGCGCATGCCGTTACAGAGGAAGGCTACCGCCAGCCGCTCATCCGGGTCGGCCCAGACGACACTGGCGCCACCGCCGGCGTGGCCGATGGCGCGGGGGTGGGGTGGTGTGCCGTAGATGTCAGGCGTGTCGCCCAGGATCACACCGAGCCCCCAGCGAGCTGGCCAGCGCAGAACAACGTCCATCTCATCTGGAGAGTTGGTTGGCGTTGATATGAGGGCCTGGGTCTCCCGGCTCAGAAAGGTGCGGTCGCCAAAGGTGCCCTCAAAGGCAAATATATTGAATACCTGGGCCAGGTCCCAGGCATTGGCGATTCCATTGGCCGCGGGGATGGGAAATCTCACCCCGTTGTACGAATTGAGGAAGTCACTGAAGGCCGCCCGCTGCAGATTTGTCTGATCGAGGACAGCCATCGGGCAGAACCTCGGGTATTCGCTTTCCGGTAAGCCAAGATAAATATCCCTGATGCCGAGGGGTTCGGTGACTTCGGCGCGGAGGAGGCTGGCGATATTGTGTCCGGTCAGCCTTATCGCCAGCTCGTCGAGAACCCACCCGTAGGTCAGGGCATGGTAGCCATTGGCTGTGCCCGGGCGCCATATCGGCTTCAGCTCCTCGATTGCCCGGGCCACCGCCGGGCGGTTACCATACTCAAGGACCGGAATTGACAGGCCCTGGGGGATGCCGGCGCGGTGGCTCATTACCTGGCCGATCGTGATCTCTGCCTTACCGTTCTGGCCAAACTCAGGCCAGTATTTCATAACCGGGTCATCAAACCGGAAAAGCCCCCGGTCATATAGAATCGCCATAACCAGGGCGGTCAGCGCTTTGGTGCAAGACCTCATGCTGAACAGGCTGTCAAAGGTGATTGGTTTGCCGGACTTGACATCGGTGCCTCCGGCCAGAGCCAAAACTAGCTGCCCCTGGCGATAGATGGCCAGTTGCGCGCCGGAATGGTCGCCCTGTTCAATCATCCGGGCGAAGCCGGCCGCCAGGCGGTCAAGACCAGCCCGGTCCAGGCTCGCCCGCGTGGCGATGTTCTCCGGCTGGTACCTGATCAGGGTAACCTTTCCTACGGTGGTAATTTCCCCTTTCAAGGCTATTTTCCCCTCTTTCAAAATGCTTGCCGGCACCGGTCGGGCGCAGCCGGCCAAAGTCGTGGCCAGGAGAATGCTCAGCAGGAGGATCAGGAGAGCTACCTTGGCCGTCACGCCTTCCTTTTTCATCACCTCACCCCTCCCGTCAGAGCCCCTATGTTAGATGACTAGAGCAAGCGACCAATGCGAAATCCATCGTGGATGGCGGCCATGATGCCATCCCGCCCGGTACACTCGCCAATGGCATACACTTCCAGCCCGGCTCGCCTCAGCTCATCAGCTAGGCTTGTGTCAGCCTGGGAGCCAGTGGCCAGCACCACAGAGTCGCAGGGAAGCTCAGTTAAGCTGCCTGACGGCTGCGCCAGGATTATGACGTCAGCTCTAACCTCTCTCACCGAAGAGCCAGTATAAACCGTGACGCCAAGCCCGGCTAGCCTTTCGATGAGAAGCTTTCTGACGAAGGGGTGTATCTCACCCTTTTCCATGAGTTGTGGCGTCTCCTCGACGAGGGTCACGTTCTTGCCTTTAGCAGCGAGAAGCTCGGCGGTTTCGCAGCCCACCAGTCCGCCGCCGATGACAACGATTCTATTACCCAGGTTGCCTCCACCGTCAGCTTCGACTACCGCCTGGGCAGTGTGCACCTTGGCACGCTCTATTCCTTTGACCCTGGGCACACCGGGGCGACCGCCAGTGGCGATAACAACCGCATCAGGCCTAGCGCGAATGACTGTTTTGGCATCAATCTCCTGTTCCAGTTTCACCTTCACCCCGAGTTTTTGAATCTGTAAGGTGAGGTAGCCGACGAGTTCGGTGACCTCTTCCTTATGCGGTGGACGAGCGGCAAGGCGGGCCTGTCCGCCAAGCTGGTTGCTCTTTTCCCAGAGAGTGACCCGATGGCCACGGAGCGCCAGCACTCGGGCGGCTTCAAGGCCAGCCGGACCGCTACCAGCGATGAGAATTGTCTTGGGCGTTTCGGCGCGGTTGATTTCTGATTTTGCTTCTCTGCCGACGGCAGCGTTCACGGCGCAGCGGGGACGGCGCCCGGCCCAGTTCCGCTGGTGGCAGACCATACAGGCAATGCACTTACGGATGTCGGCGAACCTCTGCTCAAAGGCTTTCCTCGGCATTTCCGGGTCGGCGAGGAGGGCTCTCCCCATGGCTACCAGGTCTGCCTTTTTCTCGGCGAGGACCTGATTTGCCAGAACCGGGTCGTTGATTCGGCCAACGGCGATCACCGGCAGACGCACTGATTCTTTGATAGCCTGAGCCAGGGGGACAAGGCAGCCTCTGGCCATCGCCATTGGCTGTACCCCCCATTCGAAGGACTCGGGCCTCTTGCCGGCACTCACATGAAGAACGCTGGTGCCGGCCTTTTCCAGAAGCTGGGCGACGACTCTGGCCTCAGTGAGGGTGAGGCCGCCTTCAATGTAATCACTGCCGTTGAGCCGGAAGGATATGGGATACCCACTGCCGGTCTTGTCTCTAATCCGGCGCACAATGGCCAGGGGTAGTGCTGCCCGTCGGTTGAGGTCGCCACCGTACTCGTCCTTTCGGTGGTTGGTCAGGGGAGAGAGGAACTGGCTTATCAGGTAGCCGTGCGCTCCGTGAATTTCCACCCCGTCGTAGCCAGCCGCCCTCGCTCTGACCGCGGCCGCAGCAAAACTGTCAATAGTCTGCTCAATTTCCTCTGTGCTGAAGGCATCAACGCCTCGGGCCACTACCTGACCGGTCGCGTCCACCGCCATCCCGGCGTCAAAGAGCTGCGCAATGGCGGCGGCTCCCCATTCGTGAATAGACTCAGCGAGGTCAGCCAGGCCGAGGATTCTGTCATCGCTGCCTATCGAGAGCACGCCGCCCGTCCGTCCCTCCCTGACTACACAGCAGCCAACGACAATAAGCCCGACGCCGCCTTTGGCACGCGCGGCGTAATAGTCGATTACCCGGTCGTTCACCGAGCCATTTTCCTCGGACAGTCGTATCCCCATGGCGGGCATGACCAGCCGGTTTCTTAGCCGCAATGTCCCGACCTGGAAAGGCGTGAATAGCTGCTCAAGAAACATGTCGCGTCCCCCGGTGGCTTCAGTCATCGGGGCCTCCTTCTCACCGGTTGTGCCGTTCTAGATTCCAGCCGACTTAGGCCGGAGCACAGGCTATTTTCTCCCGGCCATCTCTGCCTTCAGTTCCTGGTCAATCCAGATGAACTTAGGCCAGCGCCACACATCCTGAAAGCCGACGCTGTGCTCACCATGGTAGTTCTTCAGCCATGGCCACCACATGCGGTAGACATAAGGAGTCGGCAGGTATATGTAATAGGCCTGAGAGAGGGCGTGGAGATTCGCCTTCTTTACGATTTCCATGCGCTTGGCCGGATTGAAGTATTCAGCATAGTTCTGGATAAACAGCTCTTCAATAACCGGGTCCTTGATGACGTAGGTGGTCATACCGGTTCCCCATCTGAGTTCGCTGAAGCGGAAGGGATTGGTCGGGTTACAATTCTGGAAGAACATCTGTTTGTGCGTGTTGCGGTTCATGATACCTGTCCAGACGGCATACTCTTTAACATCGAGCGCCATGTCAACCCCGATCTTAGCCAGGTAATCCTTGATTACCGACAGGGTATCTATCTGACCTGATATACAAACTACCTCAGTCTTAAAGCCATTGGGGTAACCGGCTTCAGCCAGAAGCTTCTTGGCTTTATCGGCGTTATACTCAAATATCTCTCTGGTTGACTCAGGAAGCTTGTCGAGCGGCGTATACATGTCAGCAAAATCCGGCAGGTTAGCCACATGGATGGACAAGAACTCAACTTCACCTCCCCACAGATGCTCCGTCATCGCCCGCCGGTCGAGCGCCATATTGAGAGCCCGCCGGACGCGAATGTCCTCAAAGGGCTTGATGTCAGCCCTCATGCCAATGGCGTACGTTGTGGCCAGTGTTCTACTCGACAGCAGCATTGGAGTGGTCTGCCTTAAACTCTTGGCATCCTCCCAGCTAATGCCGGACAAGATGTCAATCTTGCCCGTTCGAAGCGCTGCCAGACGGGTAGAGGCATCCTCTACAATCAGTATCTTGAGGCTGTCCAGATAGGGCAGTTGATTGTTCGGGTGCAGGGGGTCCTTCATCCAGTAGTTAGGATTCCGCTGAAAACTGGCCGAACTGGCAGCGACGTAGTCTGTGAGTATAAAGGGCCCGGTGCCGCAGGCAGCCCGCCAGTCGCGCAGGTCGCCCCACTTCTCGACCATTTCACGGGGCACGATGTGTGTCTTATCGCCGAAGTTCTCCAGTATGTCTCCCGTCTTTCCCGGGGTGCATTTGGCGACAATCGTGTATTTATCAGGCGCGGTTAGCTTTTCCATCCCCTTGCCGGGCTTGAAATTGACCTCATAGTAGTACCCTTTCAAGCCCATCAGGCGCTCCCAGGTATAGAGCACATCAGCCGAAGTAAACTCCCGGCCACTTACCGGTGGCTTGTCATGGAAGCGAACTCCTTTGCGCAGGTGGAAGACAAGGGTATTAGGGTCGGTTAGCTCCCAGCTCTCCGCCAGACAACCGGCCACCCATTCCAGCTTGGGCGGAAAGTTGGGCAGTTGCCAAGAAATTTCACCAGTGCCGGCGGGCCCCTTCGCCCAGTCTCCCTGGAGCAGGTCGTCATAGGTATTGTGCGCGGTATAGGTCACCCAGGGGACAGTAATACCCGGGTCCAAGCCCACAATGGGCTCGCTAAGACACAGGATCAGTGTTCCGCCGTATCCTGGCTTCTCCACCATTTTCCCCAGCGTATCCCGCACCATCTCCTTTTCTTTGGCGGGTGCTGGTTTCGGTGCGGGTGTGGGTGTTGGTGTGGGCGTTGGCTTTGGCGCCGGAGTTGGCGTGGGCGCCGGTGCCGGGGCTGGAGCGCAGGCTGCCAGCACCAGAGACAACGCCATCAGCAAGCTCAAGAGAACCCAAAGAGTTTTCCTTGTCATTCATTCCTCCTTTTTATTTCCCTATTTTGGCCTTTCTTACATACATACAAGCCTATCACCTCCTTTTGTTAGCGAGCCAGGGCTTATCTCCTACCTGTCATTTTCTCCTTCAGGCTTCGGTCAAGCCACACGTACTTTGGCCAGACCTGTTGATTATTTCGGCCGGGGGCGGTTTCACCGTAGTACCCCTTGAGCCAGAGCTCCCACATACAGTAGGTATAGGGCGCGGGTAGCTGTATCATCCACGCCTGGTCAATGATGTATGCGGCTATCTCCTTGATCAACGCAAATTGCACGTCCGGGTTGAAGTAGCTGGCTACAATCTTAGGATATGCTTCATTGACGCGTGGGTCGTTGACCTTGCTCATATTTTGTGCCGGGCCCGGCCGCATCGAGTATAGCTTCTCAGGTATGGTGGCGCTCATGTAGCGGACAATCATCTGCTTGTGGGTGTGAGCCATACACATAGAGTGCCAGACAGCATAT
>Ga0315314_1003615_pt1 | contig 11979 bp, 10 predicted proteins | sample TDP9_MG_FD_203631 | JGI IMG/M metagenome (GOLD analysis project Ga0315314, IMG submission 203631) | Freshwater sediment microbial communities from Lake Towuti, South Sulawesi, Indonesia - TDP9 | ecosystem: Environmental > Aquatic > Freshwater > Lake > Sediment | place: Indonesia: South Sulawesi...
TCCGGATACCAGTTCATCTCGTCATTCCCGGCAACAAGAGCCTCCTTGACTGCCGTCGTCCTGATGTACCAGGTCTGCTTGGCGTAATAGAGTAGTGGCGACTCACAACGCCAGCAGAAGGGATAGGTATGCCTAATCTTCTCACTGCGATAAAGCAGCCCCCTTGACTTAAGGTCATCAATAATAAGCGGGTCGGCATCCTTAACAAACTTGCCGTAGCCTGGTATAGACTGCAATCCTTTCGCCGACGATACTAATGCCAAGACTTCTTCTCGGAGCATACGCCTATATATACTAGGTGTATAGCCAGTTGGTAATCTCTTAACTATTCCATCTAGATTCACAGAGTGAACGAGAGGTAAATTCTCCTTCTCTCCCACAACAAAATCTATTTCACCATAGGCTGGAGCAACATGCACTATACCAGTCCCATCTTCCATGGAGACAAAATCACCCTCAATAATGCGATAAGCTGGCTTATCTTCCTTGCTAGAGAAAATGTCAACCTTATATAGGGGTTCATAATGCACTCCAACTAAATCTTTCCCCCTCACCTTCTCCACCACCTTATTACCCTCAAGCCCCACCCGCTCACGCAAAGCTGACGCCAGAATAAGGTATTCATCAGCTACTTCTACCAAAGCGTAATCAGCATCAGGAGCTACTGCCAGGGCAGTATTGCCGGGCAAAGTCCAGGGAGTAGTCGTCCAGGCGAGTAAATATGTTGGTTTATCAGGTAAGCTTGGCAGTCCTTTAACGAGCTTAAACTTCACATAGATAGAGGGGTCTTCAACATTGTCCTGATAGCCCAGAGCCACCTCATGGGAGCTCAAGGAGGTACCACAGCGGGGGCAGTGGGGGGTTACCTTATAGCCCTGATATATTAACCCCTTATCCCACATCTGCTTTATTGCCCACCACACAGTCTCAATGTATTTATTGTCCATGGTGACATAGGGGTGTTCCAGGTCAAGCCAGAAGCCAATGCGCTTGGTCATTACCTCCCACTCTTTAAGGTAACCCAGGACACTCTGCCGACAGCGGGCATTAAACTTGTCAATGCCATATCCCTCAATATCCGCCTTGCTGGAAAAGCCCAGCTCCCTTTCCACCTCTAACTCTACCGGCAATCCGTGTGTATCCCAGCCAGCGATACGCAGGGCATAATAGCCCTTCATCGTCCAATAGCGGGGTATAACATCCTTGAACACACGAGCCAGGACATGATGAATACCTGGGCTACCATTAGCCGTCGGTGGTCCCTCATAGAACACAAACCGAGAGCCGCCTGAGCGAGCGCTTACACTACGCTCAAAGACATTATGCTTTTCCCACCAGCTAAGTACGCTTGCCTCAACCTGGGGAAAATTCACCTTGCTACTTACCGGATGAAACATCTCAAAAAACTATCACTTCGGCCGGATGACTACCCTACGAGCCTCACCCTCGCCAATGCTCTCAGTGGTAACATCAGCGTCGTCAGCCAGAGCAAGATGGATAATACGCCTTTCATAAGCCAACATGGGCTCTAGTGTAAAGGGTATCCTCCTAGCCTTTACCTGCTCCGCCAAGCGCCAAGCCAAAGCCTGCAGTGCTTCATAGCGTCGCTGCTTATACCCCTCAACATCAACAATTATTGGCACCCAAGCCTTCGTCTGATGACCCACAATGAGCCTGACCAGATACTGCAGACAAGCCAGCGTCTGCCCCCGCCGCCCAATCAAGATGCCCAAGTCTTCACCCTTAATATCAAGGTTAACCGAAGTAGCTGCTTCTTCCCCTTCAGCCACCGGCTTAGCCTGAGGCACAACCGAAGCCACCACCCCCATCTTTGTAATCAGCGCCTCCAAGACACCCTTAGCTACTTCAGTTATCTCGCTATTGTTGGCTATGGGCTCCACTCTAATCTTAGCCTCCTCGGCACCCCGACTGAAGACACCGCCCTTACCTTCGTTTAGGACGATGATGTTTACTTCTTCTCGACTGACGACTAATTGCTCTAAGGCTTGATGGATAGCTTCCTCTACCGACCTGGCGCTTATCTCCAGATACTCCGTAATCTAATCCTTCCTCCTTGGTGGGACTCGTTTCAACAATGTCAGCTTCAACTGCACCAATGTCAGCAGACGTTTTATCTACCTGAGTAATACGCTTCAAATATTTCTTATCCGTAGCTATTGGTCCCCTGGCTGTTGACCTAGCTAAGCTGCCCCAGTTTCCAAGAACAAAGTACTGGATAACCATACTGATAACATTCGACACCGCCCAATATAGTGCCAGACCACTGGGAAAGCTCATGGCTAAAAAGCCAAACATCAGTGGCATCATCCACAGCATCATCTGGCTCTGAGAGCGTTGCTGGGGGTCAGTAGTGACCGGGGTTACCATTTTCTGCGACAGCCACATGGTAGCTCCAACTATGACGGCTAAAGGTATATCAGGCCTCATTAAGTTAAACCAAAGGAAGTTATTATTTAAAGGCAACATAGAATATACAATTGACCAAGACCAAAGATAACGAGACAGGTCTAATAAACCCTCGGGAACAACGGCTAAAACCCTTACAATTGACTGATAGAGGGCTATCCATATGGGCATCTGGATTATCATTGGCACCGCACAACCAGCCGGGCTCACCCCAGACTGCTTATACAGCTTCATCTGCTCCTCAGTTAACTTTTGCCTATCCCTGGCATACTTCTTCTGAAGCTCAGCAAGCTTGGGCTGAAGCGCCTGCATCGCCTGGCTAGACCGTATCTGCTTTGCGGTAAGAGGATACATGCAGGCTCGAATAATAATAGTCAAAACGATGATAGTTAGCCCAAAACTACCAAATAGATAGTGGGACAGCGCTACCAAGCCATTTAACATTAGCGCCATAGGCCTGGCGTTCCACAGTTCACCTATACCCAATGAAATCTACCTCACTCACCAGTTAAAGAAAGACTCCACAGCGTTACCCCCGTCTGTGCATTCAACGCATACAGGGTATCCTGCTTTGAGGTTTGAGTATGGATATATACAACCCCATCGCCGGCACAAAGGGGGGCATATATCTTCTCCCCATCCCCTAGATTAGCTAGCGAACTAACCTGATTATTACTGGCATCCAAAGAATATATTTTACCTTCCTGTGAAGCAATAATAACCTTGCCATCAACTACCACCGGTGATGAGCTAATCGGGCTTTTCAGGTCAACAGCGCCGGCAACCTCACGACCAGTGTTGGCATCCAAGATATAGACCTTATGGTCAAGATTAGGGGCATAGATAACATTATTATAAGCCACCGGTTTAGCCCAATACCATTTGCCGGCTTCAACTTCTGACCGCCACCTCAGGCTACCACTATTGGCGTCTGCTGCGTAAAGATACCTATCAAAGGAACCAATATAAACCGTGTTATTATAGACCAATGGTGTAGCTGCAATTGCCCCCCCAGTTTCAAACTCCCACTTTTTACTGCCATCCATAGCATTAAGCGCATAGAGCTTTTTATCAAAGGAACCAATATATATCGTTTCACCATCAACCACCGGGGTTGACCAAATCTTGTCCCCCGTCGGAAACTCCCACTCCTTATAAAGCTCAGCTGCATTCAGGGCATAGACCTTACCGTCAGAGCAGCCGAAATAGACCTTACCATAAGCTGCCACCACCCCACTAACTATAGGCTCTAGATTTTCATCAATAGGGTACACCCACGGTTTCTTAGCACCCAAGCTAGAACTAATAGTATAGACCTTACCATTATAGCCACCAACGTAAACCAAATCCCCCTCCACCGCCGGAGAGCCATAGACAGCTACTGCTGAAGTCCCCAGGGATACATCGGGCCACCGAGGACCACCATCCGATGTATTTAAGGCGAAAAGCTTACCCTCCACGGAAGCTATAAATAGGGTATCATCAGCTACTACCGCCCCTGACCAACCCAAGGTCGGAGTCCTACTATAACACCCAGAAACGGTTACCCCAACAATAAGCAGGACAACCAGCAGAAGCAAAACCTTGCCCCATAACCGTCTATTATGCTTAATCCCCACCTTACCTCGCTCCATTAAAAATGCTATTTATCAGGCACCGGATCATAACCACCCGGATAAAAAGGCTGGCAGCGAGCTATTCGCTTTATCCCCAGCCGCACCCCTTTAAAAAAACCAAACCTCTCAATTGCTTCATAGGTATATTGAGAGCATGTTGGGAAATAGCGACAGGATGACGGCCTAACCTGCGAAATGGTTAACTGATAAAGTCTAATTAATCTTAAGGCTAACCTCTTCATACCTTAATTAAACTCGACTAGAACTGCTTCCCATTTTCAACAAACCAGCCCGCAATAACAACCCCCTAACCGATTGTCTAAGAGTTTTATAATCGGCATTAGCCGCCATAGGGCGAGCAATAAATATAATATCCCACCCCGGCTCCAGGGGTGTTAGTCGTAAGATTTCACGAAGTAAACGCTTCACCCTATTCCTTGCCACTGCCTTACCTATCCGCCGACTAACCGAGAAGCCATACCGAGATAAAGCAAAACCATTGGGTAAAGCCTTCATCACCGCTACACTATTCACCCATGACCTTCCCTGAGTATAGACCAATTCATACTGCTGCCGCTTGGTAAGACGTTCCTCCCTTGACATACCCTCACCCTAACCAATTTACCAGTAAAAAGCCCATTTATCAAGGGAAGCTTCCCTAAAGGGGACTAAACCCCCTAGAGAAACTTTTTCCCCTCCCCTTACTAAGGGGAGGGGAAAAGAAAAGGAGGCTAATAATTAACCTCACCAATTGCCCGTTGCCTCACACCACAATCAATCTCTTACGACCCTTAAGTCGCCTTGCTTTTAACACATCTCGCCCACCTCGAGTGCTCATTCTTGCCCGAAAACCATGCTCACGCTTCCTTGGAATCCTCTTTGGTTGATAAGTCCTCTTAGGCACTATATCCCCTCAACAGGCAATAATTACACCTTTACCTAATTAATCGCGTATGCCAACGCCCCCCGTCTTATGCATATGAGCCGGCACATAGGGCAATAGAGCTAAGTGCCGAGCTCGTTTTATAGCCATGGCTAAAGCCCGCTGATGCCTAGCACAAACACCGGTTTTACGACGTGGCTCAATCTTCCCCCTATTTGATATGTAGGGGCGTAATTTCACTGGGTCTTTATAATCTATGACCTCAACCTTATCAACACAGAAGGCACAAACCCTACGCCTGGGGAAAAAACCCGGTCCCCCACCTCTGCCCCTCGTTTCACTAACTTGTTGCCTAGAAATAGCCATTGTTACTAGCCCTCTACCAATTGCTAGCCTTCACTTAAAAATGAAACGTCCTCAGGCTCCACCTCACCGGCTTCAGCTTCTTCAGCCCCCTCTTCAGGGAGCGGCGCCACTGCTTGCCTATCAAGGAATGTCACCTTGTCAGCTACTATTTCATTTCGAAAATGCCTTTGCCCATCCTGCCCCTCCCAGGTACGGCTGCGTAACCTACCCTCAGCGTAGACAAGCCGACCCTTGGTCAGGAACTGGTTGCATTGTTCAGCTAGCCTATTCCAAGCGACCACAGTAAACCACTCCGTCTCCTCTTTACGCTCACCCTGACCGGTAGTATATCTCCAGTTAGTGGCAACACGAAATGAGGTCACCGGATTACCATTCGGGGTAAAGCGCATTTCAGGTTCACTCCCAAGATTGCCAATAATTGTTATCTTATTTACGCTTGCCATTGTCTTAAAATCCCTCCTCAACCTGGTAACAAAATAGACTTTCTTCTAACTACTCAATTTTACTAACAGGTGCCGCAGAACCTCCTCCGAGATCTGCAACCTCGCTTCAAGCTCTTTACTCAATGCCGGCTCTAACTTAAACCGAGTTAAAACATAATTACCCTCCATAAAATGTTTTATCGGATAGGCTAACTTCCTTTTACCCCATCGCTCTACGCTGGCAATGATGCCACCCCTCTCAGTAATAAACTGGCTTATACTATTTATTACCGCCTCTAAACCCTCATCCATAACCTCAGGACTAATACTTACTACCAGTTCATAATCGCGCAATTGCGCCTCTTTCGTTTTTAACGCTTGCTTAGATGCCCTTTGAGATACCATTTGTCCCCCAAAATTTTATGTTCTATTATACCATACAATAGGAAATACAAACAATACATATCCTGCTTAATATAAGGGCATGGTGGCGATTAACAATCCGTCGCTATCTAGGTTGACACAATACATTGCTCCTGATAAACTTTAGCTAAGCGGAAGGTTTAATCAACCGAGTCCCAAAACCCGTGTTGAACAGAATGGCCCCGTGGTGTAGCGGACTAACATGCCACCCTGTCACGGTGGAGATCAGGGGTTCAAATCCCCTCGGGGTCGGATGCGTAATATGCCCTGTGATAGTCACTCGTACTGAAGGTCAAAGAAGGGCTTAAATTCGGGTCCTGGTGTAATTGCCAAGACCCTCTCGTCTTTAATCCAGACAATGTCAAATAGCTGGTTGGCGAGACGGTTACGCTGTTGCTGGTCGGACTGTGTTTCCAAGCCAGCGAGATATCCTTTAGGAACGAGGCCAGCCTTTCGAGACTTTTACCTTAGTCCTTAGCTGGCACAAGTGATTGAAGCTGTGCTTGAATAATGTGGTAGTCTGCCCAGAAAAATCAAATCGTCAGGAGGATAAGATGAAAGCAGCAAGATTGAAAGCACCTAGAAAGATCGCTCTTGAAGAAATACCCGTTCCAGAGATTTTGGATACGGAGGTACTTGTAGAGGTTAAATATTGCGGAATTTGTGGGACTGATCTTCATGCGTACCAGGTTCCCGGTTTTTTCCCGTTGGGGTGCTATATGGGACACGAACTCTCAGGAGTTCTGGCCAAGGTTGGTAGTAAGGTTGAAGGTTGGAAAATAGGGGACAGGGTGACAGTCTTCCCAGTTACTTACTGTGGCGAGTGCTGGGCCTGTAAGCATGGGTTTCTCTCTTGTTGCGAACACGCGATGGAGTTAGCTATTGGCGTGTCTACCGATGAGATGCTGCCTGGAGCCTTTGCCAAGTTCGTAAGAATACCAGTACCCCAGAAGAAGTTATATGCCCTACCAGCAGAAGTATCGTTCGAGGAGGGAGCACTGGTTGAGCCCCTCGCAACCTCGCTACACGCCGTCAGAATATCAGCCTTTAGACTGGGAGACCAGACAATGGTTTTGGGAGCTGGAGCAATAGGCCTTGGGGTCATAGCCTTTCTCAAGAGCGCTGGGGCTGGATTAATCATTGCTACAGAAGTCAACGAAAAAAGAGCGGAGATAGCCAAGAAGCTCGGGGCAGACTACGTGTTTAATCCACGGAAGATCCCTAACTTATGTGAAGAAGTATTAGGACTAATAAACGGACGTGGAGTTGCTCAAGTATTTGACTGTTCAGGAGTACCCGAGGCTTTTCAAGACGCAACCAAATTTCTTAGAGCCAGAGGTCAGATCATGCTTGTTGGGATTATTGATAAGGAAGTCCCTATTGTTCCTCTAAATTTTCAGGTTGCCAAGGAATTCCAGCTACAGGCTAGCTGGTGCTACAGTGATGAATTCCCCTTGGTCATTAAATTCTTGAGCAGGGGGGCTTTACCGATAAAAGAAATGATAACATCTAAGATTAAGCTCAGCGATATTGTCGAGCAAGGTTTTGAGAAACTCCTTCAGCCGAGTCACACGGAGATTAAAATACTGGTATCACCTGAGTAACGATTTGGTGAGCTAAGTACGGTAGCATACCGCAAATCTTGTAGCAGAATACAGATTGGGAACAAGTAATTCACCTAGGGTCGATGAATGGCAAGCCAGGTGTTAGTGGGCTTGCGGCGCACCGATGCTAAAGTAAAATGGAATCGCGATACCGGCTAGGAAAACTTGGGGTTCCAAGTTAAGCACAAGCGGTCTAAGGATGTAAAGATGAAAAACAAGAAGATAGTCCCCTGGTGGGAACGTTCAAAAACTTATGGGAAAATGTGGCATGGTTCGCTTTTTGACCGGATGATTCTTAAAGGCGAGGATGAGGAGGAACAGCGTATACAGAGGCTAAGAGAGGGGTTTCTTGGAAGGCCGCAGGGTAAAAGAGGCTATTTGTCCATATGGCGGGCTAAGTTGTTGACTGACAGCTACCGGCAGACCGAAGGTGAATCAGCTATCTTAAGGAAAGCCAAGGGTTTTAAACACATATGTGAACATATCCCCATCCCTTACCAGGAAGACCAACTTCTAATGGGAGACCCTGCTGCGGTTGTACCTGGAACGGAGGTGGAGCCTGAATTCATGGCTAATTGGTTGGAAAGAGAAGTGTTTGTTGAAGAAGCTAACAAAACCATGAACGAACTTGATGCCCTTCCACTAAGAGGAACCGAATCTTGGGTTGTAAGCGGTGAAGATGCTAAGACCCTTAAAGAATATATTTTGCCTTACTGGCGAGAGATTTGCCAAGAAAGAATCGTCGATAAACAGTTAGCGGAAAACTTCCCCCAGGTGCACTTTAAGGAAGGGCACTTTATTGGCAGAGCCTCTTACCCGATTGTTGGGTTCGCATTAAACCATACGGTGGCTGATTATGCTAGTGTTTTACACAAGGGCCTAAAGGGGCTTAAGGAGGAAATCCAGGCTGAGATGGATAAGATTGATGGCTCTGATGTTCCATCAAACTACGAGTTTGATAGGAAGAATGTTTATAAAGCAATGCTCATAGCAGCTGATGCCATCATTATATATGCCAACCGTTGTGCTGAGGTGGCTGAAGAAATGGCGGCTAAGGAAACCGACTTGAAAAGAAAAACAGAATTAACCGAGATGGCTGGAATTTGTCGCCAAGTGCCTGAAAACCCGGCTGAATCTTTTTGGGAAGCGATACAAAGTTGGCAATTTTTACATAATGCCATTTTCCTGTGTGATGGGGGGGTCTCCCATTCAGCGGGTAGATTTGATCAGTACATGTATCCTTACCTTAAAAATGATTTAGAAACCGGAAAGATAACCCAGAAAGGAGCCCAGGCACTACTTGAATGCCTACTCATAAAAGCTAGGCAAAGGAACTATCTGATGGAGTATCGAGGAGCTAAGAGAATTCAAGCTATGGGCAGCAACGATAAGATAACAATTTCTGGGGTCGACTCAAATGGAAAAGATGCCACCAATGAATTAACATACATGTTACTTGAAGCTCACGCCCACTGCCACCTTGATGAACCAGTTCTCTCTGTCAGAATGCATAAGAATACGCCCGATGACATTCTCAAGGCAACCTTAGAAACATTGCGCTTGGGGACTGGAATTCCTCACATCATAAATGATGAAGCCATTATTCCATCACTAATGTCTAGGGGAGTCTCGCTAACTGAGGCTAGGAATTATGCCGACATTGGCTGTCAGGAGAACGTAACCGATCCTAATACTTGTGGTGCAGATACGAACCCTCACTCGAATGCCGGTTGGTTTAACTTACCAAAGATGGTGGAATTCGCCTTATATGACGGTGTCGATAAACTGAGTGGTAAACAGAGCGGACCCAAAACCGGCGACCCCAGGAGTTTTAAGTCTATGGATGAGTTCTTTTCGGCAGTAAAGAAGCAATTAGAGTATGCCGTCTATGTTAACTGTATTTACAATAATGTGCTAGACTGGACCTTTGCCAACTGGCATCTTTTACCGGTACTTGACCTGTTGCATCCAGGGCCTCGGCAGAAAGGGATAGACTATGAGAACGGAGGCTGTAAGTATAATTGGTTTGGTGCTATAGCTGTCGGGCTAGGTACGGCAGCAGATTCACAGGCAGCGATTGAGTGGTTGGTCTACGATAAGAAAGAGGTCACCATGGACCAGCTATTAGAGGCTTTAGATAACAATTGGGTGGGATACGAAGATATTAGACAAAGATGCCGTAAAGCACCAAAATATGGCAACGACGACGATTACGCCGATAAGTGGGCAGTCAAAATGTCCAGCGCCTGGATGGACGAATATGAGAAACACAGAAGTGCTCATGGTGGCATATACGTCGGTGGGCTGTTTTCTATGACCACCTATGTCTTCATAGGAAGCGAAACATGGGCGACACCAGATGGTAGAGGAGAAAGTGAGCCTTTGTCCTCCGCTATAGATCCTTCAAATGCAACTGACTTAGAGGGTCCAACAAGATTGCATAAGTCGGCGGCAAAGCTTGATACCTGGAGAATCACGAATGGAGTATTATTCAACTGTAAATTCACTACGGCAGCTGTAGCTGGAGAAAGAGAGCTTAGTAAATGGGCTGACCTAGTTAGAACGTATATACTCTTGAAGGGTCAGAGCGTTCAATATACCGTGGTCGATGGAGAGGCTTTGAAGGAGGCACAAAAGCATCCAGATGAGTACAAAGACCTGATAGTGAGAACCGGAGGCTATAGTGCCTTTTTCGTCGAGCTAGATAAAGAAACCCAAGACACCATCATCGCCAGGACTGAGCACCAACTGTAAAGACTATCCTTAAATTCTTTGACTTAACATAGATTTGTTAGAGCCTAAGTACCTGCCGGAGGTACCGTTGACAGAAACAGAATATCGTACTGAAGAAAGAGCCCAGAGTATGTTACGCCCCCAAACAAGCATCGATTCCAAAAAGGTATATGGGGTAATTACCAATATTCAAGTCTACTCGTTACATGATGGACCGGGAGTAAGAACAATGGTTTTCCTTAAAGGTTGCCCACTTAGATGCGAGTGGTGTTGTAACCCAGAATGTCTAAGGCCGGATATTGAACTCGAATTCTATAAATCCAAGTGTCTCAGATGTGGGGCGTGCTTAGAAGCATGTGAGCGGAAAGCTATCAATCCAGACTTAGAGCTGAAATCTGGGTTCAAAATCAACAAAGACCTGTGCAATGAATGCGGGGATTGTGTTAAGGTTTGCCCCAGCGGGGCACTGAAATTCATCGGTGAAGTTGTCTCAGTTGACGAAGTACTGGAAAGGGTTAAAAAGGACAGATATTTTTACCTTACATCAAAAGGGGGGCTGACTATATCTGGCGGGGAGCCCATCTATCAGTTTAAGTTTACTCGCGAACTATTAAAGAGAGCCTATGAGGAAAATATTGACACCACTATAGAGACCTGTGGTCATGCTCCGTGGAGATATTTTGAACAAATCCTGCCCTATCTAAACTTAGTCCTTTACGATATCAAACACACGGACCCTGTGAAGCATAAACAAAGGACAGGCGTTTCTAACAAACTGATACTGAGTAATTTAAAAAAGCTTTCAAAGAGTGGTGTACCAATAGTTATCAGGTTACCTCTGATTCCACAATTCAACCTTGACCAAGATAATGTTATGCGAACAGCTAGATTTATATCCAGTCTAGAAAATGTGATAGAAGTGAATTTGATGCCCTTCCACCAACTCGGTAAAGATAAATATTATAGGTTGTGCCGAGAGTATTCATTGAAACACCTAAAGACTCTAGACTTGAATGCTGAGGGTATGGCTAAGATTAGGCTGATAAAGAATGTTCTTCAAACCTACGGTTTGAATGTAACAGTGGGGGGATAGCGTGGTAATTCTTTCCTTATAGCCTCGAGCATATTGTTGAATTCTACCCACTCACGCAGATATTCAGGAATATTAACGCCCAATCCTGCTAATCACAACCGCCTCACTTGTCAGGGCAACTGCAATCTGGTTACTACCAAAACCCCAACCACTAGGTCGCTGAGGTGCTGAGAGCCGGCCTTGCCCTCATATCTTCAAGCTAGCTCTTCATAGCCCTGAACTACAACTATTATAACATGGCCACAATAGTTGATATGCGAAATCCCCTTTTCAGTAACAAAAAAACTACTGAGAGCCTGCTCATATCCCTTCAAGCCAGCTCTCAGTAGCCCTAGATTATGACTATTCTAAGATAGCCTTGGCAAGCATCAGTAGCCCATGTTCGCCTTTCTATCCGCTATGGAAGGAGCCG
>Ga0315314_1003616_pt1 | contig 11979 bp, 10 predicted proteins | sample TDP9_MG_FD_203631 | JGI IMG/M metagenome (GOLD analysis project Ga0315314, IMG submission 203631) | Freshwater sediment microbial communities from Lake Towuti, South Sulawesi, Indonesia - TDP9 | ecosystem: Environmental > Aquatic > Freshwater > Lake > Sediment | place: Indonesia: South Sulawesi...
CCATAAGTAAAAACCATCTTTGGGTAATCAGGCCGAAATCCCATAAGGAAAAATACGATGATATTCAGTCCGATGAGAGAACAATTTACATAGGGCGTACTTTTGCGCGGGTTGATATCACCGATTGGAACAATTATCATAAATTTAATATTATACCACCAAGACATCAAGATACCAAGATTATTTAATGGTTTTCTTTGAGTCTTAGTAACTTTGTGCTATAATTGAGAATATGAACAAGGGATTAATTATTGTCATAACGGGTGACGGTAAAGGGAAAACCACCTCGGCATTGGGGTTGGCACTTCGCAGTATTGGTCAGGGTAATAAGGTGCTGATGATTCAGTTCCTGAAAGGTGCCAGGAGTTATGGGGAGATTAAATCAAGCGGACGTCTTTCTCCTGATTTTGAGATTATCCAAGTAGGCAAAGACTGTGTTTATTCAGAGAGGTCTCGTGAACGTTATCAATGTGAGACCTGCGATTTTCTCTGCCATGTTAATCCGACCAATCCCAACCCGCAAGACCGCCAAGCCGCTGAGCAAGGGCTACGTCTCGCCCAGGAGAAAGTTAAGTCAGGTCTTTATCAGATGGTTATTCTTGATGAGATAAATTACGCCATAAGTTATGGTTTGATTCCGCTGGACGGGGTCACGAGACTCCTGAGAGAAAAACCTCCTGAGACCCATTTGATTTTAACCGGCCGAGGAGCCCATCCTGAAATAATCAAAATGGCTGATCTGGTTACGGAGATGTTAGAAATCAAACACCCCTTCCAGAAAGGAATAAAGTCTATCAAAGGCATTGACTTGTAGCCGCTAAAGATACGCTAATAAGTTATCTGTTCTCCCCCTTAACCCTCTTCCATATGAGGCGAGGGGGCACTAAATTTATTGCAGTAAAATATCTTCTTCGGTCATTAATATTTAGAGGCGTAATAAGAGTGGTTGGGAATGACGATGTAGTCTCGGCTCATTCTGATGGTGAACTGGTCAAGGCGGTACAACAAGGGAATAAAAAGGCATTTGAGGAATTGGTGAGCCATTATTATAAGCCGTTATTTGGGTATATTTATCTTAGAACAAGAAACTGGCATTCATCCGAAGATATTACGCAGGAGGTATTTTTAAGGGCTTATCGCTCTATCAGAAAATGTATTCAAGGTGAAGGATTTGCTGATTGGCTCTTTAGAATTGCCCAGAATTGCTATTTGGAATGGGCGAGGACCCGGGCTAAATCTCCCAAGGTATCTGATGAGTTAGTCCGCTTCGCGGCACCGCCCGTTCAGGCTAATCCGACATCTGTGTCCGGCGAGAGCGATATATCCGATCAATCTCTCTCTCGAGCGCTTAAGGAATTACCGAGTAGTTACTGGTTAATTGTCTCTCTGAAATATCAACAGGGCTTGTCCTGCCGAGAGATTGCGCATCGGCTGGAGATGCCCCTCGGGACAGTTACCAGTACGCTCGCCCGGGCATATAAATTGCTTCGTTCCCGAATAGAGAAACCCGAATAGTTACCGCGGGGCTTTGTTCGGGAAAGGAAATTAAACGGAATGAATCCAACTAATCAAAAACCTAACTGTGATGAAATAAGAGAACTATTAGACCTGTTTCACGAAGACGAGTTAATTCCATCTCTTAAATCTCTGGTTCAGGAACATCTTAACAATTGTGCTGGTTGTAATGCTATTTATAATGATACTCTGAGATTTTCAAGCAAGTTGGAAGAAGTTCTTAAGCAGATTTCTCCATCCGAGGTCTTGAAAGACCGAATTATGATACGCTTGAGGCATACTATCAGGTCTCGGAGATTAATTTATGCGGTCTCGGCTGCAGCAATCTTGGTGGCACTCAGCCTTATGATGATTATTACGAGTAACGGATCTCTTGAAACAGCCGAACCTACATTTGCCGGGGGGCAAGAAATTGTATTCGCAGATGGGAGTTATATTCTGCTTAGCCCGGGTTCCATATATAAGATAAATGAACCCGAAAAGAAGGTAACATTTATGAAAGGCGCTCTTTTGTTAGATAATAAAGGGGGTTGCGTAACTCATATTATTATGCCGGCTAATACCATTATCAAACGCGGAGAAAATTTCTTGTTAGACACGGCTCCTTCTGACTTAGAGTGTCGGGACAAGTGGGGAGCCTCTGTTTTTGGTTTAATAGAATTGGTTACGCCCTGACGCCAGAGGCGAGCCGTTCTGGTTCAGAATACGCATTGACTAAACAGACGGATGGCCGTTTATTAAAACGAGAGTAGACAGGAGGTATAACGATGAGAGATAAGGATAATGCGCGAAAAGGAGTCATATTAATCGTTGTTTTGGCGGTCTTAGTAATTCTTTCGCTTATTGCCCTAGTTTTTGCTCGTCTGGCGACCATGGAACGAACCACCTCTCGCGCCTATGTGGACCTCGTCCGCGCAAAAATGTATGCCCAGAGTGGAATTCATTATGCGGTTACCCATACCCGGGCACTTTTAGGGGAACAGGGATTTGATACGGACTTTATTTATTATGGCGAAGACCTGAATGGAAACAAGCAATTTGATGGGGGTCTGGAAGATCAGGATGGAGATGGAAAATTCCAGACTTATAATTGTCCTTTAAAACGAGCCGTCCGACCTTCTTATATGAAAAATCTTAATGGAGATAAAAACTCTGAAGGAAAAGATATACTGGATGAGAACGACCTCATTGAGGTAAGAGGTAAAAAGATAGGAGTTTCTAACTTTTTACCGGGTACTTATAAAGACCACGGCGATTTCTATGCCGTGCGGGTTGAGGACCTTTCGGCTAAGATTTATGTTAATATGGTGGACCATCCCCATATGGAGGAAATATTACAAAATCTGGCAGAAGAAGCAGGATTAGACCGGAGCGTGGGGACTAAAATTTTTACTAGCCGGGGTACAGAAGGTTATACCAATATTAAAGAATTAGAAAGTAAGGCTGGCTTAACCAAGACCCAGGCAGAAATAATGAGTCAGTATCTGACGGTTCACGCCTGGTGCGATAAATCAATGGTTAAAGCGGTACCTCTGGAGGAGCGTTTGGGCAGCACTCCGGCCAGTCCCCTCAGATTGGGGCAGGATATTTATACCTGGGAACAGATTAGACCCAAGAAAATAAATTATCCGCGGGACCCTTCCCGAGGTCCTTATGGGGAAACCGTAGGTCGGGCACCTGTTAATATCAACACCGCTTCTAAAGAGGTTCTGGTCGCACTTATCAGGGGATTACAAGGATTCTATCTCAATGAAGGTGCTTTACTCCGACCGATCACCACCGGATACGATATGATAAACCCTCGCTATGCTTATTATACTTATTCCGGAGGAAGTGGTGGTTTAGGAAAGATGGAGAATACACCGCAGATAGATCGGGCGAAGGCTCAGATGATTGCGGATTCCATTATCGCCAACCGGGAGATTAAAGAAGAGAACCGCACTCCGAATTCTCCTTGGGAGGGTCGTTTCCGCACCTGGGAACAATTTCGTCATTTCTGTGACGAGGTACTCTGGTTAGGCCAAGGCCGTGCCCCCCATCGGGGAATAATTTCGGCCCAACAGGCCGATGTCTTAAAGGCGAATTTTAACCCTAATTCCAATATCAATGACTTCAACCCAGATTTCCACCGGATGTTCTGGGTGGATAAAACCGACCTGACCTATTTTACCACCGAATTCACCTTTTATCCCCTGGGCTATTTTGCCATAGATTCCATTGGCCGCATCTTAGGTAAGGATGATCAGGTAATGGCCGAGGCAGAAATTAATACTATTGTGCAATTATTTGAGATATATCGAGAAACCACCCAGAAAGATTTCCTCTATGAATACTGGAATGATAATAAACCTATCAGAGAAACCATCAGTCCTAATAATGGAATCTCTAAGACTACTAATGAGTTGGGACTCCAGACATATCCAGAGATACTGGATAAGGACTATGTTAGAGATGCGGAATATGACGGATATATCAGCCTGGCAACCGTGGAACACGAGCCGACGGGTGCTTCGTTTATTGCCCATTATTCCCAAAATAGACTTAATGCAGATAATGCCCCTAAGCCTGAGTTAGTCCCTGATATCAAAGGACCAAAGAAGGACAGATTGGTTCTTGCCGGGACGCAGGATGTAATAAACTGGCAACCAGGTAAACTTTTCCCGGATGGTGTGTATTCAGAGACAGAATCTGTTCCAATGTATAATTATCGGCCATCGGACCTGAATGTATTTGCAGCCTCTCTCTGGGTAAAACCTCATTTCTTCCCCGAGAGTGCGGCCAAAATCAGGGTATATTTAACCTTCCAATCTCCGATGAAGACTGGGGGATGGCGATTTAGTCCCCTTGGTCTTTATAATATCGCCAATAGGCCCATTGAGAGTCGTAGCGAAGGTGGTTATTATTATGCAATGAGTCCCTTTGGGCTCGAAGGCTGGGATAACGCCTCATTTATGGCCGGTGGTTGTGGTGCGACCGGGAATAAAGAATGGGAAGGCGGTGTCGGGACGCCTTGCCTTAATCATCTGGGACATGGTCATGATACAATTATTCGTTGCGGACAGAGTTGGCCTACGCTTTTCCGGGCCGGTAAATGGCTCCACTTGGGCTGGGTCCGCGATGCCCGACCGGACAAAACGAGGGCTTACAGGGTTCCCTTTGGTCAGCAAGGCAACATTTATAATTTGGATAGTCTTCTTGTGAACGGCCTAAAAACCAGCGGTCCTTTTGGAGCCGGTGCTAATGATGTTAGTTCGCCGGGCGAGTATTATGTGCCGGACAATATCTTGCGGTTGGGAGAAAGAAAGACCCAGGGCTGCCTGAATAGCGCCCCTGATTCTACCATAGATGAGGTTATTCTCTGGGAAGGTCTTACGATGACCGAAGCGGAACAGAAGATTAGGGAAATCTGGCGGGAAGGCCGGTATTATAAAGAGAATGATGGGGTATTCACCTCACGAACCATAGATTTGGCCAAAATAAGCGGACTATCTTCTGACGCGCCCGTAACCCTTTTCTTGGCCGCTTGGACACAGTATCGGCCTGATACCCTCCCTGATGAAGCTACCTGTGAGGTCGCGATTGTCGGTGAAAATAAAGAACCCCTGACCGAGACGAGGTATCTCCGGAACTCTGCCGGCAGTTTGATTAAAGCCTACGGAGGTGGTCCATTAACCGTTACCGCACCCTTTAGGTATCAGGTGTACTTCCGCCCCTCGGTGGGTCTTAATGATATTGTGGTTGATTCATTAATCTTTGATGATATTACCTTAATTTATTATACTAACCCGAAATTTCTCTCTTGGACACATATTCAACAATAGGCAGACTTCGTACGGAGGAAATATTTATGAAAAGGATAACCTCATTGACCATCATATTCATTGTTTTATGCATGACTGGATACTTGTCCCACCAAGTCGGGACGGAGGAGATAACTTCTGAATCACCTATCAAATTAAAGATTGTTACCCTTAAACATACCCAACAAAAAGGAAAAGACACTTTACCCTTGGTCGTAAGTACCAATTTGCCTCCGGGCGCCATTTTGAATTGTCAGGTTGAGTCGTTGGTTTATTCCTTAAAAAAACCTAACTGGGAGAGACATACGGTGTGTTCTTACCTTATAGAAATAGATAATGAAAAACAGGCGAAGGGAGAGATTAGTTCCTTTTCTTGGACTTTGCCAGCCGGTGTTTATGTGGTTAAGCTAGGTCTGGCAGAGAAGCAGAGGCAAAAGGTAATTAAGCAATTGCCCAAAGAATATCTGGGAAAAACACTCCTCCAGCAGGAGGTCTTTGTCAACACAATTAAAAATGCCCTCAAAAATCATCAGGAACAACTGGAGGAACTGCAGGATACCTGGTCGTTTTATGAGTCTATGCTTAAGTCCTTAGAAAAATTTATAGGTCTCCATAATTCTCGTGAACTCAAAAGCCGGGTACCGGAAGTGGAAAAATGGCATACTGAAGTATACCGTCGAATGGATACAACCCTAGATAAAATGGCGTTATATTCCTTCCCTGAATTTCCGGGCCTTTATAGACTATCCTATGAATTCAGTACTGAGGTTGGTTCAGCATTAAGGTCTCAGGAATTGTCTGTTTTCCATAGCATAACCGGCCGAACGGAACCCGGTGAAAACTCACCCCCTCAGGCAAACGACCCCAAGCCGGAATTTGCCAAAATAACCCTTCAAGGTGATTTTGCCGCCCAGCTTAACAAAGGCAAAAGCACCTGCTTAAAAGAGGCCATTTTTGACCTGATGCTCATCTTAAAATACAGTGCACAGGAAATGGGACTTTCTTATCAAAATGTATATCCATTAGCCGATAAACAAGACCTCTGGGAAAAAGAAAACAATAAATTTCAGGAGACTTTGGGAGAATTTAATAATTATTTTAGGACCTTTCAGAAAAACCACCAACCTGACAAGTTTAACTCAGTTTATGAAATGGTTTCTGCTTACCAGGACCACTTAAAGAAATTATTGGAGATATATGCGAGTCTGGTGAAAGAAGGTGAAAAAGAACCACTGACGCAAACCCTGAAAGAGACGCTTACGGCAACGGACGAATTATTTCAGAAAACGCATCAAGTATTAAATCAACCTTGACGCCGAAGGCGTCCAGACTAACGCCCATATTTTAGTCTTTCGGCCAGGATATCTGGCAATCCCGCCCGGATAATTTTATCTGTCGCTTTTTCTATATCATACGCAACCCGTTTGGTCCAGATGGTTGAATCTGTCCCATCATAAATTACATAGCAGGCCTCGGGATTCTCATCCCGCGGTTGTCCGACACTTCCAACATTCACAATCGTCTTATTATGAGAATTTAATTTTATTAAAGCCTCGGTAACAAAAGCAATTATACCCCGCTGGAGGGAAAAAACCACCGGAATATGTGAATGGCCCACAAAACAAAGAGATGTCTCTAAATTATTAAAACCCAGTTGAACATCATAAGTGGTTTGAATATACTCAAACATCTCGGGCGAATACAGATTAGAATGAACCGCGGTAATATTATTAAGTCGTTGGACCAATTTTAAGTGACGGAGAAATTCTAATTCAGCCTCAGTTAGTTGACGAGCGGTCCAATTAATTGCTTCTACCGCATAAGTATTAAAGAAGTCGGTATTAAGAATGCCCGCCGTAGCAAAGTCATGATTTCCCGCGGTAATAATACAATTCTTTATTTCTTTAATCCGTTTAATACAGGCCGAGGGGTCGGCTCCATAACCGACAATATCGCCGATACAGACATAGACATCAGGTTTTTCCTGTTCTAACTTCTCCAGGACGGCTTCCAGAGCCTCTAAGTTCCCGTGAATATCGCCAAAAATTGCGTAACGCATTTTCTTTTCCTCAAGGCGAAGAACCTACCTGATTTCCCTTCGGTTAAATAAAATAATGGTAATCCCTAAAATAAATCCGCTGTAGAGCATCCCGTATAAAGTAAGCCAACCGAGATATTTCAAGGATATCGGCGTATTGGTGGCGACCAGCGGCGTAAGATTAAAATTGGTCAGGTTGGGCAAAAACGTATAGATGACCTTGCCCGGAATCACCAAAAAGATACTTTTGCCCGAGTCCCCCCCATAAATGTAATTAGAAATATGTCCCAGTATAAAAAAGATTAAGCAGCCTCCGGCCGTAATCACCAGAGAGAAAAACGAAGCCAATGCCACCGCCACCGCACTGACCACCATTACCTGCAAGAAACTGGAATACACCCCTTTCAGTAACAAACCAATTGTGGCATTCAAGAATTCAAAAGTATCATCCCAGACTAACCGCGGGTCTTTAAGATATTTCCCTTCTATAAAATTAGATTCCAGGAGTGTTCTCCCTTCTCTTAACCAGTAGACGAGTATAAAAATCAATCCAAGAAAGATTGTTACCGCCAGTACCCCCGCCATAATGCCCATAAATTTGCCCATCACAAACTCGGATTTCTTGACGGGTTTGGCCAGCGTGGTCAAAACAGTCTGTTGCTCAATTTCAGAAGCAATAACTAAATCGGCCATAAGAATGGCGATAATCAATCCGGCAAAACTAATCGTGGCGAGTCCCACTTCCCTGACCATACTTATCTCTTCAATGTCTTCGCCAAAGGTATACAGAACAAATAAAGGCGAGACAAACAAAAGAGCCGTAGAGGCTAAGATGATAATATAAAACAAGGATTGACGAACTATCTCTTTGTAGGTAACGCTGGCTATGACAAAAATCCGATGCATAACTTTACCCCGTCCGTACGGGGCTGTTTCAGATAAAGTCTGGGACCGTTTCGGAAAGACTTTGGCCCCGGGAGAGTTTTTTATACCCCGAACGGGATTTGAACCCGTATTGCAGGCTTGAAAAGCCTGTGTCCTAAACCAGGTTAGACGATCGGGGCGTTCCTAATTATAAATTATGAATTCTGAATTATTAATTAAGAATTCATAACTCATAATTAATTTATGAGGGTGGAAGGATTCGAACCTTCGGCCCACGGCTTAAAAAGCCGTTGCTCTACCCCTGAGCTACACCCCCTTGATTGACCCCAGATATCTTTGAATACCCCTACTTTTTATTTGCCGTTCCTTCCTCAAGGTTTCTTTTTTATTATTAAACTCCTCTGTACGAATCAATTCCCAACAACCGTGCCCTTTTTTAGTATATAACGACCGACCAGTATTATGTCTATTTAACCTCTCTTCTAAATTGCTCGTTTGCCCTACATAATACCGCCCCGTGATTTTATTCCTTATAATATACACATAATACATCGTCCCTGCATTTACAAACGGTCGGCCCTCCCGCTTAAAGCGGGATGCTCTACCCCTGAGCTACACCCCCGGTTCATTCCAGCATGTGCCCTAATTTTTCTTTCTTGGTCTTGAGATACTCTTTATTAAGAGAAGTAACCGCGGTCTCAATCGGCAAGCGTTCAATTATCTCCAGACCATATCCTCTCAGTGCAATAATCTTTCGGGGATTATTGGTTAACAGTCTAATTTTTCTTATACCCAGGTCAAATAAAATCTGTGCTCCGATTCCGTAATCCCTTAAATCCGCGGGCAGTCCCAGGGCTTGATTCGCCTCAACCGTATCTAATCCTTTATCCTGCAAGGCATATGCCTTGAGTTTGGCCTCCAGCCCAATCCCCCGCCCCTCCTGACGCATATAAAGAACCACACCCCGGCCGGCTTCACTAATCATCTGTAAAGACTTCTGTATTTGGTCTCCACAATCGCAACGCAAAGAACCAAAAATATCCCCGGTCAAGCATTCTGAATGCACTCTGACCAGAATAGGGTCATCATAAACCTTTCCGGATACCTGGCCAATCCCGCCCGCACAGAGCGCCAGATGCAAATAATCATCCACCTGTGAACGATACAGATATAACTTAAAATCGCCGTATCGGGTGGGTAGATTTGTCTCGGTTACCCGCTCAATCAATCGCTCGGTCCGGCGGCGATATTTAATAATATCCGCAATACTAACCATCTTCAAATGATGTCTCTGGCAAAATTCTTCCAGTTGCGGCAGACGGGCCATTGAACCGTCTTCATTCATTATCTCACAGATGACTCCGGCTGGTTTTAATCCGGATAACCGGACTAAATCTACCGAACCTTCGGTTTGCCCCGAGCGTACCAGCACACCACCTCGCTTCGCACGCAAAGGGAAAATATGCCCGGGCCGAACCAGGTCATCCGGTTTACCATCATCCCTTAAAGCCACCTGAATCGTACGTGCCCGGTCATAAGCCGAGATACCCGTGGTTACACCCGTCCGGGCATCAACAGAAACCGTAAAGGCCGTCCCGAACTTTGAGGTATTATCCCGTACCATCGGCGGCAGATTTAACTGGTCGGCCTTTTCCTCAGGTAACGCCAGACAGATTAACCCGCGTCCATACTTGGCCATAAAATTTATGGCCTCCGGCGTAACCTTCTCCGCGGCCATCGTGAGGTCCCCTTCATTCTCCCGGTCTTCATCATCAACCAGGATAATCATCTTGCCCCGCCTGATTTCTTCCAATATTTCCGCGATAGACGCAAAAGGCATAATTATTTCTCCTTCAGTCCCTCACATGTTAACAGATTTGCTAAATAAATCAAGATGTTATTGGTTTTGATTCACTCAATAACCGTTCACAGGCCTCCAGCACTTCGCTTACCTCTATCTTCTCCATACACGGCCGGTCCTTACACCCCTTCAGATAACAGGGGACACAGGGTATGTCCTTCTTCTGAATCACGATACTCCGGGGATTCTGCGGGCCGACATAAGCCGGGTCGCTCGGCCCAAAAAGCCCCACCACCGGAATATCAAAAGCCGCGGCCAGATGCATAATCCCAGAGTCAACCCCCACAAATAAAGACGCCCCTTTTACCAGATACGCCAGGTCTAAAACGCTGGTCTTACCGGTCAGGTCCAGGGATTCCTGACCGCCTTTTTCCTTTACCAACTGTCTGATTCTCTCATTACTCTGGCAATTTTCTTTGCCACCCACTAAGACGGCGTTTAATTGATGAGTCTCTTTTAGTCGGATTATTAACTCACTAAACTTCTCCTCAGACCAGGCCTTAACGGTCCGGCGGCGGGAGGTGCCGGGCGAGATAACCGCATATTTCCCGGCGGGCAACTCTTTTGACTTATCCGCCGGCGGTAGGATGAGAAGTCCCACATAATCATTCTTTTTTATCTCTATTTCTAACCTCTTCAATAGTTTCAGGTTATTTAACCAACTATGATGTCCTTCTATCTTCTCCTTGATATCCAGAAACCACCCCCAGGGAAAACTCGCAAAACCGGCCTTGACCTTTGCCTTGCTCAAGGCCGTCAAGAAACCTGCACCCCCGGAATTGGCGAGAGTAATCAAGAGGTCATATCTATTCTGCCTGACCTTTTTAAGGAGTCTCAGGGTATTGATAAAACCCCTTTGGCGGGGGATGAGTTGAGAGACATCCGTAGAAGTCGCCAACAATTCGGCCAGATGGGGTCTCACGATGGAATGAATCTCTGCCTGCGGAAAATTATCCCTTAATGCCCTTAAAAGCGGCAGGGAAAAAAGTAAATCCCCGATCTGGTTTAAATGGATGATACCGATTCTCTGGAATTTCATATTTTAATCAGGAAACTCTGCCAGTGTTTCTGTTCTATGTTCGGGAGATTCTGAAATTGCTTCGGGGTTAAAAGAATGACCGCAGTCCCATCCTTAAGCCGGCCCTTACGAAAGTGCACATCCACAAAGGGTAGATATCCGGCCGGTAGTCGTTTTTTGGCACTCTTTAAGACCTGTTGGTCATACTTATCCTGACGGCTACCCACCCAGCCATCATTGGCTTGTTCTATCAGATAATACGGCTGGGTAGATTGAGAGAGCCCCCGATACTTATCCAGGACCTTGGGCCGGAAAAAGAGGTGTCCGATAGAACCGGTCCAGAAACGGAATTGCCTTGTCTTCAGATAATCCTCTATCTCATTAGACCAAAAACGCCACTGGCGACCGACCTTGACCGCCTTTAATTCGCCCCGTTTAAGCATCCGATAGACAGTCCTCCGACTCACCCCCAGAAGGTTCGTTACCGCGGTTAAGGTCATTAAGGTTGGCTCTTTCATTATGACAGATTATGACACGACCCCTTGGATTATGTCAAGATATGTCAACACCTACGCTCATACCCCATACCCCCCTCATGGGATGGGCATACCCATCTCATGGGTTGGGCATATCCCCCTCATGGGATAGGCATACCCATCTCATGGGTTGGGCATATCCCCCTCATGGGATAGGCATACCCATCTCATGGGTTGGGCATATCCCCCTCATGGGATAGGCATACCCATCTCATGGGTTGGGCATATCCCCCTCATGGGATAGGCATACCCATCTCATGGGTTGGGCATATCCCCCTCATGGGATAGGCATACCCATCTCATGGGTTGGGCATATCCCCCTCATG
>Ga0315314_1003617_pt1 | contig 11975 bp, 9 predicted proteins | sample TDP9_MG_FD_203631 | JGI IMG/M metagenome (GOLD analysis project Ga0315314, IMG submission 203631) | Freshwater sediment microbial communities from Lake Towuti, South Sulawesi, Indonesia - TDP9 | ecosystem: Environmental > Aquatic > Freshwater > Lake > Sediment | place: Indonesia: South Sulawesi...
CCCATCCGCTCCAAACTACTTGACCAGCGTCAATCTGAGTCCACAGATCAGCATAGACATTCTTGGTTACTTGAGTTGTGGTTCCAGATGAGGTATCGTAAAGGAAAATCTCCCCGTCAGCGCCATCATAGCCAGCCCAAACTACTTGTCCAGCGTCAATCTGAGGAAGTCCATCATAAGCAATTCCATACAATATCCAAGTACCATCATCATAGGCGTTGTTGGTTATCCTCGTTGTGGTTCCTGTTACGATATCATACATGAAAATCTCGTAATCAGTGCCATCTGGCGGCTTGCCCTGCCAAACTATTTGTCCTGCATCAATCTGAGGATACGAATCCCAATAGCTGTTGTTCGTTACCTGTGTTGTCGTTCCAGATGAGGTGTCGTAAAGGAAAATCTCGTAATCAGTGCCATCATAGCGCTGCCAGACCACTTGCCCAGCATCAATCTGAGGATTGTAATCATCGTAAGCGTTGTTGGTTATCTGGATTGTCGTATTTGTTGAAGTTTCGTAAAGAAAAACCTCGTCGTCCTGCTCCCAGACTATTTTTCCAGCGTCAATTTGGACCAATCCAGCGTCAACGGCAGCAGTTATTTGTTTTGGTGGTGTTGCAACGATGGGTGAAGGTATCCAGACAAGGGCATACTCCAAAGCTTCATTGTCCATGATGTCTATTTCGTCGGGCACTGGTGTGGCATAAGCCCTTATGGCGTACTTGCCTAAAGCAAAGCCAGATGTATTCCATGTGAAGCCAAAAGTTGTGGAGGCACCCGCTTCTAAAGTTGCAGCTTGTTTTCCTATTTGTGTAGTGTTTGCGTAGATTGTGACATTGAAGGTTGTTGGGTAGTAGTAGCCTTGGTTCTGGACGACGACCGTTATGTTTGCGGTGTCTCCCTGAGCTATAACCGTGTCAGAGAGGGGCATATTTGTGATAGCTATGTCGGGGAAGCCAATTATAGTAAATGTTGAATCAGATGTGTCTTCAGCAGTGTTTATCCCGTCGCTGGCTGTTACTCTGATTAAGGCAGATTCAGAGAAGACGCCTGACGGCGCCTTGAAGCTGAACTCCTTATTTTTCAGGTCTGAGCCTATGGGAATCCATGTCTGCCCTCCGTCTTCGCTGAAGGAAACTATGTAGGTAAGTTGGTCACCGTCGGCATCAGAAGCTTCCCACGTTACATTTATTCTCTCTCCATCCGTAAACTTCTCTCCCCCGTTGGGACTTGTTACTGTAACCAACGGAGTATTAGGCGAGATAACCCGTTCAGCTAGAACCTGGTCTCCCCGCTTGAAAATGATCTTAGCCGTGCTTGCCACATCAGGTATCCTCAAGGAGAAAGGACCAAAATTTTTTGTGGAGACATCTCCTTCGGAGAGAGTATTGCTAATGTTAAATCCAGCTCCGCCTAAGACATTACCGCCTATGTCAAGATATTGCACCTTGAATTCTCCAGAGCTACCGAGCTGAACATCAGCAGTGCCGTTTAACTTATACCAAGGGTCTAAAACGGTCGTATTATCCTCGAACACGACGCCGCGCATTAAGATAACCGTGGGATCGGGGTCAAGAGGATCCGCCTTCAACTTCTTCAAAAGAAAGTTAAAGGTAAGCCAGCTTATCCATTCTTCTCCGCTTCCTGCTGCAACCATAAAATCTGAAACTGGGCCTACAGGCATCCGCTGAGCGACCCAATATCCTGTTGCTTCTAGGGTAGGGCTTAGATGCCCTGGGTTTTCTTGGTCGCCGAGTGGAGAATCATGAGGCACCCAACCTAACGTGTGAGCGATCTCATGTGCTGTTACTCGATCATCTGCGTGTTGTTCCACAATAGCAGCGCCAGACGGGCCACCATACAAGGCTATTCCTCGAACATTGATTTCCTCCTTGCCTATCGTTGTTGCATCCCTGAACCAACCCGCCCTGACCACACCTACTACAGCATGAATAAAAGGCATGCTCAATTCTGCCCATTCTTGCAGTTTAACAAGTACATAATTGACGCCATCCTCAGTTAGATATGTGCGAAAGTCGTCTGTTTGGAAGTACAATGGTCGGTCTGGAACATCAACTTGGAACGGAATGGAAGTAAAGATCGCCAAAAAATCTTGTTCATCCAGAGGGTAAGTCCCCTCTATGAAACCCGAAGAACCATCTGCAAAATATAACATATGGTCCCATTCGGGGACTTCGCCCATCCCAATAGGAACTCCGCCTATTGTTACGTTTAGGGGAACGTACTGGACTCTGAACTTTCGCGTGTCTTTGACAACAACGCTGGGACTAGCCTTGACGTTGTTAGTTTCATCTGATTCCTCAATCAGGCCATCGGGGTCTATGGTTGCTGTAGCACGAAAAACCTCACCGCTAGGCTCGATAAACCTATTTTTCGGTAAATAATACTCATTTACGCCGGCCTTGACGGTGACTTCCTCAAATACTTTCCCCTTGGCGATTACATTACCTGACTTCGCCCATTGATAGTTTAATTCAATCGTAGTATCCACTGGTCGCTCAAAAGTGCTCAACACTGTGACTTTAAGGAGAGTTTGTTTTCCATCAACTAAGATATCCGCGTCGAAAATTACTTGAACTGGCTCTACTTCCTCTAAGATTAGGTCTGGCTCTCCTGCTATTTTCACCAGCCACGACACTCTATTGCCAACATCACCAGCAACTACATACCCACCATCTCTCGCTTGAACCAAAGACCACGCCATACCGCCTCCCTGGAACCCCAAAGTGTATAATTTGCTACTCCACATCAAGCTTCCATCCGGATCGACCTTGACCAGATAGGGCTGATTGCCATAGGTCCACGCAGTCAAAGCATACCCTTTGTCAATAGTCCGGACCAAAGAATCGGCCCACTCAGGACCTGTTCCTCCGTACGTTTTGCTCCAATTCATGCCTCCGCCAGAATTCGTCTTAACTAACCAAATATCAATGTTGCCGTAGTTGACACCAGCACCATAGTAAATGGTTCCGCCAGCCAAAGCGTATCCATCATCACTCGTACGAACCAAAGAGGTGGCCCAATCGTGTGTGTCTTCTCCCCCGTATGTTTCACTCCACACCATGTTTCCATTCGAATCCGTCTTAACCAAATAGGCATCAAAATAGCCACCAAACCATAAATCAGCTCGTGAGTGGCTAAAATAGCCAGCTACGGCATATCCTCCGTCACTTGTCTGAACTACTGAATTCGCCGCCGCATGACCTTCTCCGTATGTTTTGCTCCACTGCATGTTTCCATTCGAATCCGTCTTAACCAACAACATATAGCTTGGGGAAGCGCCCTGCCAATCATGAATGCTGTGGTCTGTGTAGATGCCAGCTAACGCATACCCATCATCATTCGTTTGAACCAAAGAAAAGACCATATAACTTTCGTATTTTGGTTTCAAATATGTTCTGCTCCAAATCACGTTCCCAGCCGAATCCGTCTTAACCAACCAAATGCCAAGGCCGGCGTAGATGACTGTGAAGCCGGCTATGGCGTATCCCCCGTCACGGGTCTGAACCAAAGAAAGGCCATAGTCATACATAGACCTACCATAAAGTTGGTACCACTCCACAGATCCAGACGCATCCGTCTTAACCAAAAAGAAATCGGAATCTCCCGATTCTCCCGGATCATATATCCATCTATAGGCATAGCCGGCTAACGCGTATCCACCATCATTCGTCTGAACCACAGACCGTGCAATGCTTTGCCAGATACCGTCAGTTCCAAGGGGACCCGGTGTTCTAATCCATTCTGCTGCGGGCGGTTGCAAAGGTGATGGGAGCGGCGAAGCCGAAGCAGGGGTAACAACGGGAATATGGAAGAACTGCTCAAACACAGAACCCAAAATCAAGAAGAACAAGACGAACATCAAAACTGAACGCAGCCGCTTCCTAACCTCCCCCACTCCTCCCACCCCACTGAACCTTCGAAAGATTCCAAGTATATTTTATCACATAATTAATACTTAACACTATTGAAACATATCACTAGAAGTAAATAATCATCCTATACCTCGCAAAAGCTATGAAATCAGTTCAATGCTTCTCTCAGCGTTTCCCGTCCCAAATCTACACTGACCCTATCAGCTTCCCAAAATGGTCATCTCCCACTTAAAAAAAAAGAGGGAGTTGCGGGAGATTTCGCCACGTTGCTGGGGGTTCAAATCCCCCCCAGTCCACTTACGACTGGTCTTCACGGGAAGGAAAAGTTTAGCGCACAAGCTTTGGTCTAGTACGACATTTCGGGCAGGCGCTTTCGCCTGCAGCCAAGGGCTCTTTACAGTTGTCGCAAAACCTGCCAACCATCTGTTTCCATGTGAGAAAAAGTAATCTCTTTGTCAAGCAGTTTTCAGCCCAGACGTTATTTCCCGCTTCTCGAAGAATAAGAATGTCCAGCGAGATTGAGAAAGGAAACGGGAAGGAAGTACCAAGTCCTCCGGCAGTGACCCGCCTGTTTATCTCTCTCTCCCACTCAGCGTTACAGACACTGCAACGAACCCTGTAGTCCCTGATACCTGGCCCGTGTGTGTAGTATGCTTCCCACTGCGTTCGCGTTTTACAGAGGGGGCAAACGGGTGGGCCATCTGAAATCTCCGATGGCGGAGGCTGCGTGTAAGAGAATCTCGAAGCCTTCTTTGGCAGCTCTTCAGCGGTTTCCTCGATTTCTGCACCTTCTGCGCTGATTGTTACTTCACGGCCAAACCATGAGGCAACAGCTTTTCCTACTGCTCCATCAATGGGAGCTGAAATGATAAATGAAGCAATCTGTGTCACTACTCCAGGGAAAATGAAGGCTGGCAAGTAAAAAGTCACGAGGCTCACGAGGAAAAGAATGATGCTCAGAACCACTCCATGGATTAACATTTGTCCGATGCCTTCTTCTGTTTCAATGTTCCAAAGGTAGTCACCGAGCAAACCATTGACAAAGCCAATCATAAGAAAGAGCAAACCCAATCCAACTAACAGGCCGATTATGAAGCCAACCATCACCAGTAACAATGTCACTCCAACCCAAACGAAAAACAGCACGAAACCCAGCACAGAGAAAAGAATGCCGTGTAGAAAGTACTTCCAAAGGACTTTCCACTGCATACGAGGTAAAGCCTCAAACCCTACGCTAGACATGTTGAGCATTAGTAAATACGTTCTGACAGCTTTTAAAACTGATGCAAACGGCATGAAAACTCTTGACTATTGAAAAGCGTAGGCTAAATAGTGTCCTTCAATGCTTCTTCGAGCACTTCCACACCTTTGGCTAAGTTTGGTTTGTCTGGGTTGAGGCTGCCCAGTCCCAGCCTTATTCTATCAGATTTGGCAAGTTTGTAGTTGCTGTTGAAAAGGAAAAAGGCTCCAGGCACTCCAGCTAAACTATGGTGTTTTATTGCGTGCTCGTGCATCCACTTGTATGTGTCCTTTACGGGCAGCTTCATCCAATAAGTTATGCAGAAATCATTCGGAAAATACTCGAAGTCTTTCTCGTTCAAGAGTTTCTCAGTGTCCTTTTTCAGTCTCAAGTACTTCTGTTTGTGCTTCTCCATGGTTTCGTATCCTTCAGTCAACAGCTTCGCCACAGTTATTTCAACGAGGTTTGAGAACACGCCCACAGTGCTTAACATGTCCGCGTAGAATTCGTCTACAAGCTCCATACTGGCTATGGCCACGCCCATCTTAAGCCCTCCAAGTCCATATGCCTTCGAGAAGCTTGTGGTCACGATTCCGAGTTTCTTGTCAACCGAGAAAAGAGTCGGCAGAGCGTTTCTGTTGAATTCGGCGTAGATTTCGTCACACATTACGTAGAAATCATATTCCCGAGCGACGTTCATTACTTCTTTCAATTCGCGTGTTCTTGACACAGCGCCGCTTGGAGCGTGCGGGTTCGTGAGCATTAGCAACCCAGTTTCAGCGCTGGTTATCTTGCGCAGTTTTTCCGCATCGAGTCTGTAACCTTCTCTTTCTTCTCTGTGCAATCGTTTAATGATTGGAAAATGCTCCTGCACCTGCCTCAGCAACGGCTCATAGGTTGGATGCTCAACAACAGCCTGTTTCTTTCTAGGGTTTTTCTGCCTCAAGACCCCGATTATGCGCGTGTTTAGACCGCTGGTTCCTTCGCTTGAACTGAAGATATTTCCCGGGGCCACCCCATATCTCTTTGCTAAGAGTGCAACGGTTTCAGGGTTACCGTGCGCGTAATTCGTGCTAAGGTTGACTTCTCCCAGCGCCAAGTTGTAGTTGAATGCACTTAGCCCGCTGGAGCGGAAGTCATATTTCACCGGCGGCACCTGCACATACCAGTTTAAATAGAGCGAAGGATGCTTCAGAGACATCACCGCTTGAGATACGCAATGAAGTCTCTTGGATGCTTAAGTATTTTCAGTGGGGCGTCGTTTCTGCGGCTCGGGTTCATGCGGTTCGATTCTGACTTTTATTTCAGTTATCTCGTCGAACTCGTTTTTCACTTGCTCTTCAACTTGTGTTGCTATTTCGTCGGCTTCGCGCACGGTCATGTTTGGGTCTACGACGATGTGCATGTCGCCGATGAGGTAGGGTCCAAGCTTGCGCATGCGGATGCTGTGCACGCTTCTGACCTGTTTGACGCTTTTGGCTATGTCTTGGATGTCGGTTAAGATGTCTGAGCATTGGCAAGCGTCCATCAAAACCAACGAAGCCTCTCGGACAATCGAGTAAGAGACGGTGAAGACGAAGAGAGATATTATCACTCCAGCGATCGCGTCTGCTCGCACTAGTAAAAAATATTTGTTGAGAGCCAGACTCAAGAACGCAGTCAGAGATGTGAGCACATCTTTAACCGAGTTGAATGCATCAGCCTTAAGAGCCAAAGATGAATACTTACGAGCTCCACGCCTCTTGTACACAAAAAGCAAAGAAGCTATCAGTGTAGCCCCAAGAGCTACTACCATGCCCACCTCCGCATTCACGATATCCGTGGGAGAAAGGAATTCCAGATACGACTCGTAAAGAATCACTCCGCCCAACCCCGCTAGAACGAAAGCAGCAATAACGCTGCTGAATGTTTCAACTCTATAATAGCCGAAATGAAACTTGCCATCTGGAGCCTTTCTGGACAAGCGCAAACCAATCCACACGATGAGCGAAACCAATGCATCTGCAAACGACTGCACTCCATCAGCGATCAATGCTAGGCTTAGAGAAAAGACGCCTACAATTACCTCAACTATGCCGACTAGCAGGGAAACTGCAAAAGCCCGTTCTGCGACTTCTCCGCCCTTGACGAGTGAGGTTGAAGCCAACTTTCCGTAATCAGCGCCCCGAATCCAGTTTACATATTATCAGCGATGATGCTATTTCAACTGTTCGCAACCTTGGGAGGGGTCTGTCGAAGTTCGTCTTCATTTGCATAAGATCAGACTGGGACGGCGACATCATCCCCCAAAAGATTACGTGTTACTGCTGTAGATAACTCTTTTTCGTTCGTCAGATTAGGCAAATCAGCGCAATGATTTGATTTAGGCTGAATTGGTCACTTTCTGTCAAGTGCTTTGAGTGTTCCCGAGACCCTGAGAACATGAATGGCTGCAGGTTTATCGCCGATTCTTGTTAACAAAGCAATTGCAGCTCTGACCATAGGCAAAGCCTTATGCGAGCACCTCAGAACTGCATAGCTTTTGTTCTCGTCGTACTTAACCAAGTACAATCCAGCTTGACTCGCGCCCACTTCGCCGAACAATCGCACAACTGCATTCCAGATAGCATCTGAGACAGCCTTAGAGTCAACTGATACGTCGCAGTCGATCTTCAACGCGAGATACCGTCTTCTCACAATTCTAGTCAAAGCTTTCGCGTCTCCTTAACCACTCGAATACCCGGTGCCACGTAGCCTGAGCTTAGCTTCTCTCTGTTTCTTTCCACTATTCCAGCAGGGTTCGCAGTCAAACCCTCAAGTGCAAGCGATGTCTCCAAGGTAAACAAGCAAGTCAAAGCAGCATAATCATGTGGCTTGCGCAAGAGCAAAGGCTGTGAGGCGCCACTGGAAAAGACGATGGGCACGTTGAAGCTCTTTGCTGTTGCGGTCTCTCTCTGTAATCGCGTGAAAAGACCCACGCGAGAATAGCCTTCAGGGATGTCTAGTAACTGCGTCATGTCGATTTCAAGGGCGACAGAAGAAGCCAACGCAACTTCAGCCTCAGCCCTGTCAAAAAACCGCTTCTTCGGATCGTGTAGGTGAAAAGAGAGCAAGTCAACTCGACGGTCTTTAGCTGCCTGCCGAGCAACAGCCTTTGAACTGCATAGAACCGACACGACCTCGAATTTGCGTCTAAACTTTCGTAAACCCGCAAGCAATTCGCCGGGGGTTTTCGGAACAAGATCCAGTCTTGTCACAAGGTCTAAACCGTTCTCCATGCTGACTTGGCGAAACTTGTTTACGGTCTTCTCCTCGGCGCTTGCTGGAATGGGAACGCCGATTTGATTGTAGCCCAACTCCGCGGACTTGGCAATCAGGTATTTTGCTTTCTCAAGATCAGTCCAAGGTGCACATAGGTGCAGGTCAACAAACTTCATGGTGGAAGCATCCCGATTTCGCGACAGATCTCAACGATGTCTTCCAGTCGGCTCTTCTTGAACCTCATCCGCACGCGAATAGGATCTGCAAGGGTCATCTTGAATTCGCCTTCAAAAGCTGCCTGTTTGTCCAAACGAAGGTAGAAACTGCCTTTTTCGACGTGCTTGCCAATTTCGTTCATTAATGTTTCTTTGTCCAAAGGGCTCAGGTTGGAAACAAGGTTCTCGACAACGGCTTTGACCAAGTTTTTGTCTTTGATCTTGGCTTCAAACATTATGATGGGATTGCCGTGATGCCCGTGAGCCTTAGTCTTTGTGAAAGATATGTTTGCTGTGTAAGGCTCAGGCAGCAAACGCCTGACAGCATCTAAGACCCTGCCTTCATCTTCCGTAGCATGAGCAAGAACGCTGATGTCAACCTGAGAAATGGGCAGTGTCCCTCGAGACAAACGTAAGACACACTCTGCAGTTCTAATCTATTTCTTGCGAAGCAAACGCTTAAGAGCCTTCACATTCTCCGCATGCTTGGTTTTTCTTCTAGGGTCAATCCGCAGGCGAAGCTTCAACGCCTGACGAGAGTCAAGTCCTACCTCTCTAAGCTCTTGCCTGCTGAAGCCTCTGCCGATGCGAGTCCCGCCGAATTCTTTCGCAACCTCTGCTTCTGTGGTTTCCTCTGCGTTCAGGATTTTTCCCCTCTAGAGTCTACTGATTCCAAATCTTGATTTAAAATTAACTAGAGTTATACCGCAAAATTATTAAACAAGTTTCGTGTGCATGCAGTAATTAGAAAAGTGAGGTATTGAAAAACAGGGATGATTCCGAAAGAATTCTTCATCACGAGTGGAAAAGCAGTAAGCCCTGTTTCCGAACTAAATGCGTTCGACCTCGCTCTCAAAAAAGCTGGTATTGCTCAATGCAACCTTGTGTGCGTAAGTTCGATTCTCCCTAGAGGTTGCGCGGAGGTTGAAAAGCACAACATTGACGCTGGGGCAGTCACGTTTGCGGTCTTGGCTAGAATGGATGGAGACGAGGGTACGACGATTGGTGCGGGAATCGCTTGGGCTTGGGCGCGTAGTAAAAAATACGGTCTTGTTGCTGAAGCTCACGGTTTCATGGACAAAAAAGCGCTTGAGGAAACGCTAGACTGGAAGATCAAGGAAATGGCAAAGATAAGAGGAATCCAGATCGGTCCTATTGAAAAACGCATGGAAGTCCAGCGAGTGCCCATGGACAACTACGGCTGCGTAATCTCCGCTCTAGTCTACTACAAATAAGAAGTTCGTTCGTAGAAATCTTCCGCTTTCTTTTATTGGTTTACACGCTTGGCTAACAGTAGTTAGAATTCTCTGCGTCTGCCCTTGTGACGGAGTCCGCGGATTTCTTTGCCGGCGCTGGTCAATCCTCTGAAGACTCGGCCACGTTGTGTTTTTCTAGTTATCCAATCGATGTTCTTGTCGGCTTTGATAACCGGATGATTAGGGTCAACCATGATTACCTCGTACCACTTGTGGAGACCATCTTGCCAAACCCAGTAGGAGTTCAGAACCTCTAAGTTCGGGAACTTTCGCGCGGCTCGCTCTTCAGCGATTAACATTAGGCTTTTAGCCAGCTTGAGCTTGGTGACGCCCATTCGTTTCTGTCGACGGCCAGCTTTAGGTCTCTGCCTTCTCCATCCGCCTCGTCGCACTCTGACACGCGCAATCACATAACCCTGCTTTGCTTTGTATCCCAACTTGTGCGCTCTGTCAAGGCGTAATGGTTTGTCAACTCTGAGGACTACGGGCTCTCTGCGCCACTCAATGATGCGCTGTTTCATAAGCTCTTTTACGTAAGAGTCTTCAGGCTTGTTCCATGCCTCTGTAACATATTTATAAGCCATCGTGAATTCGGCTCCTGTTTACAGTTCAACCTCGAGGGTTACATCCCAACGGACTCTGCATCCGTACACGGCTTGAAGCCAAATACCCTACAAACCATTAATAAACCTTTTCAACAAAGCCTAGTCTACGCTTCGAGCATTTTCTGTCAACGATCAGTACACGGAAACTTTCTCAACGCCTTTAACTCTTAGAAATCTTGGCACAACCTCGCCGGGAATTTTCGCTTCGGCGATAAGTGTCAACTTTGGTTCAGGAGAAAGTTCAGGGTCGTCAACTATTGCCTGCCTGATGCTTATGCCCCTCTCAGACAAGATAGTTGCAGCCCTTGCCAAGATGCCTGGGATTTTCGCGTTCTCAGGGGTAATCTCAACAACTCCGAGATTAAGGTGCTTAGCGATATTCTTCAGAGAGTGCCCTGCCGATCGAATCCCAGCGAAAATTTCCTTGAGCCCCTTGCTGGTTTCAATAGCCCTTATGGTTTCAGCCACTGTTCTGCGGTCAACCTTGGCAACTCGCGCCACCCTTACCGGCGGAATCTCCAAGTCGTTGCAGTAGATTCTACCGTCTCTTATGCTCAGCCCATTCTCCACGAAAACCCGCGCCACGTTCAAGCGTTCTGGATAGCCCTCCAAACGCTGAACAACTTCATTCCAAATAGACGCCATGTAGCTCGGGTCCTCATGTACAATTATGTACAAGAAAGATATAAAAGTAACCTTTATGTATTGAAATAAGCAGAGCCGCCGCAAGAAGAAACAACCGTCGAAAGGAGAGATCGATTTTGTCATCAAAGAAGATTTCTGAACATGCTGTCCTGCTAGATCCAGATGAAATTCCAACCTACTGGTACAACATTCAAGCCGACTTGCCTGAACCTTTGGCGCCTCCATTGGACCCACAGACACTCAAGCCAGTCAACCCAGCCATGTTAGAACGCATATTCGCCAAAGAGTTAATTCGTCAAGAAGTCTCATCAGAACGTTGCATAAAGATCCCAGAAGAGATTTTAGACGCTTATCTGCGCATTCCAAGACCGACCCCTCTGATTAGGGCAAGGCGTCTTGAACGTTTTTTGAAGACCCCAGCGCAGATTTACTACAAGTGCGAGTACGTTAGTCCGCCTGGAAGCCACAAAACAAACACTGCCATAGCACAGGCGTATTACAACAAGGCTCAAGGCACAGAACGGATAGTCAGCGAAACCGGCGCGGGACAATGGGGCACCGCTCTGGCTATGGCGTGCACTTTGTTCGATCTTGCGTGCCGCCTGTACATGGTGCGCGTGAGCTATCAGCAGAAGCCAGGGCGCCGAACCATGGCTGAAGTTTACGGCGCTGAGATCTTCCCCTCGCCAAGTGACAAGACAGAGTTTGGAAAAAAACTGCTCAAAGAAAACCCCAACCATCCTGGCACATTAGGTATAGCCATAAGCGAAGCGCTGGAAGACACGCTCTCAGACGAGAAGACAAGATACTGCCTAGGGTCAGTCTTGAACCATGTGCTTCTGCATCAAACCATAATCGGACTTGAAGCCAAGAAGCAATTT
>Ga0315314_1003619_pt1 | contig 11973 bp, 11 predicted proteins | sample TDP9_MG_FD_203631 | JGI IMG/M metagenome (GOLD analysis project Ga0315314, IMG submission 203631) | Freshwater sediment microbial communities from Lake Towuti, South Sulawesi, Indonesia - TDP9 | ecosystem: Environmental > Aquatic > Freshwater > Lake > Sediment | place: Indonesia: South Sulawesi...
GAGGAGAACTACCATCGGGTGGAACGCACCTATGGGTCCTTCCAGAGATCCTTCACCCTGCCGAACACGGTGAAGCAGGAAGGGATTGAGGCGACCTTCAAGGATGGCATCCTCGAGGTCTCCCTGCTCAAGGCGGAGGAGGCCAAGCCGAAGCAGATCAAGGTTCAAGTCAAATAAGGATACCCGAGTGGGATGATGGCGGCCACGAAGGAAGGGCAGATTTCGTCTTCTTTCGTGGCTCGCCGGGTTTATCAGAATGTTGAGGCATCATACTCCGCATCAAATTCCTGAGGGCAATAGGGTTGGCCAAGAGGGATTACTACGAAGTCCTGGGAGTTCCCAAGGGAACGCCTGACAAGGAAATCAGAAAGGCCTACCGCAGGCTGGCCCGGAAATATCATCCGGATGTCAATCCGAATGATAAGACGGCCGAGGCCAAATTCAAGGAGATCAACGAGGCCTACGAAGTCCTCAGCGATCCGGAGAAAAGGAAGCAATATGATCTCTTCGGGCATCAGCCCTCTGGCTATCGCCAGGCGGAGACGGGCGCAGGCTATCCCGGCTTCGACTTCAGCAATATTGACTTCTCCAACCTGGGATTCGAGATGGGTGGGGGAGGGGGAGTCTTCTCTGACCTTTTCTCTGACCTGTTGGGCCGAGGGAGGGGCACTGGAACCTATGAGGAAACCCAGCAGGCCAGGAGGGGAAATGACATCTATTACACCGTGGATCTTGATTTTATGGACGCGGTGCGAGGGCTGACTACCCAGATCAGCATCCAGAGGCATGTTCCCTGTTCTGCCTGCCAGGGGAGCGGGGAGGCGCCGGGCGCAAGCCTGAGGGCCTGTCCCGAATGCAAGGGATCTGGCAAGAGGCAGGTATCGAGAGGGGCACTGAGCTTGAGCCAGACTTGTCCCAGTTGTGGGGGCCGGGGGAAAAAGAGGATCTCCTGCACCGCCTGTGTCGGCCGAGGGGTGGCCTTGCAGACCGAGCGCCTCTCGGTGAAGATCCCCTCTGGCGTAGATAATGGATCGAAGGTCCGATTGGCGGAAAAGGGGAATGCGGGCGCGATGGGGGGGCCTCCCGGCGATCTTTACATTACGACCCGCATTCGTCCGCATTCCTTCTTCGAGCGAAAGGGGGACAACATCTATTGCAAGGTCCCCATCTCCATTCCTGAGGCAGCACTGGGAGCAAGGATCGATGTACCCACGGTGGATGGGATGACCTCCATGAGGATTCCTCCCGAGACCTCCAGTGGCCAGGTATTTCGCCTGCGGGGTAAGGGGGTGCCCCATCTCAAGGGCGGAGGTCGAGGGGACCAATATGTAGAGGTGAAGATCGCGATACCCAAGGGCCTGGATGCCCGCTCCCAGCAGCTACTCAAAGATTTTGAGAGATTGAATCCAGAAGACCCGCGAGGGGATCTTCCCCGCCTCCCTTGAGAGGCAAAAGAGGCAGATATGAAAGCGAAACAGGAAAAAAGACCGCTCTACATGATCAGCGTGGTGGCGGAGATGTTCTCCCTTCATCCCCAGACGCTCAGGGCCTATGAGAGGCAGGGGCTGATCAAGCCGGCGCGCACCATGGGGAATACTCGCCTCTACTCGCAGGAGGATGTGGATCGCATCGAGATGATCACCCACCTCACCGGGGAGCTGGGGGTAAATCTGGCCGGAGTCGAAGTGGTCCTCAACATGCGGGAGAGGATGGAGGAGATGAGGCGCCAGATGGAGAACACGATTCGAATGCTCCGAGAGGAGTTGAAAAATGAAATCCAATCCGCTAATATACATTACGAGCATGAGGCGACCCTCGTCCCCGTGGGCAAGAGGGGCCTCAGCCGAAAGATAGAAGTCAAAGGATAACGCGAGATAACGACTCATCCAGGGATCATCGAGATCAAGGCTTGAGGAGATAAGGAGGGTTACGCAAGATGTCGAATACCTTCAAGACGGGTTTGCTCTTGGGACTGCTGACGGCTTTGTTCGTCCTTTTGGGAAACTACTTCGGAGGGCGGCAGGGCATGATTATCGCATTGGTCTTTGCGGGGATCATGAACTTTGTCAGCTACTGGTTCTCGGATAAAATCGTCCTCGCCCTGTATCGGGCCCAACCGGTTGAGGAGACAGATGCCCCGGAACTCTTTCGCATGGTGCGAGGCCTGGCCCAGAGGGCCGGCATCCCCATGCCCAGGGTCTATGTCGTTCCCACGGATACGCCCAATGCGTTTGCCACCGGACGCTCTCCCCAGCATGCAGCGGTGGCGGTGACGGAAGGGATACTGCGGCTCCTTTCCACCGGCGAATTGGAAGGGGTCCTGGCCCATGAGCTTTCCCACATCAAGCACCGGGATACCCTGATTTCCACCATTGCTGCCACCATGGCGGGCGTCATCGTGATGCTGGCCAATATGGCCAAATGGGCTGCCTTCTTTGGAGGCTTCGGTGGGCGAGATGAGGAGGATCGGGGCGGAGGAATGCTGGGCTTTCTCTTGATGGCGGTCCTGGCTCCCATCGCTGCCACGCTCATCCAGTTGGCCATCTCCCGCTCCCGCGAGTACCTGGCCGATGAAGGCTCTGGCCGCATTACCAAGACCCCGGGGAGGTTGGCCGATGCCCTGGAGAAATTGGAATATGCGGCGGAGAGGATCCCGCTGGATGCCAATCCGGCCACTTCTCATCTCTTCATCGTCAATCCCCTGCGAGGGGGAGGCCTGTTGGCTCTCTTCTCCACCCATCCCCCCATCGAGGAGCGGATTTCGCGGCTCCGCGCCATGAGGATCGTGTGAAGAGCCGAGCCAGGAAGCAGACGGCTCTTCCAATAGGCCCTTTGAGTTTCTCTGCTTTCGCCGGGGGTGAAGGCTTCTTGGCTCCGAAGGCACCTGGGCCCGGCCACCTCCCTCGCTCCCGCGTGCATTCGCTCGTGCGAGCTCGGCAGGCCGAGAACTCGCCCTCCTCAAGAGCGAATCGGAGGGCTCAGACAGCTCGGCCTAACCTCTCCGGGCTCTCCTCGCTCATAGCTGCACAAGGTCGCTCAGGAGCCGGCCGGACCGCCGGGAGAGAGTGCGCCGGGCTTGTCCGGGGGTGTCCACCTGGTCTCCCCTTGATGCTTTCCCGTCTTGCCCTTCTATTCTTTTTGATGGCCGCCCTCTGCGGCTGCGCTACCGAGATTGCGGGGAAGAAGCAGCTGGTCCCCGATCGCGTCTACACCGAGATGGGCAACCAACTCAGGGATGGGTTCCTGGTCTGCGATTCCGAGAGCTTGAGCATCGGGGTCAAGTATCTCAGCGAAGCGGAATTTCTTGAATCGCTGAGGTCGCGAACGAGCAACCCCTCCCTCTTCGATCCACCTCCCCCCTGGCTCGAGGTCATAACTCCTTTCCTGATGACGGCCACCAACAGATCGGAAGTCCCTGTGATCCTGGAGGGACAGTATGCCTTTCTGTCGGACGAGAAGGGAAGTGAGCTCTATTCGCGAGATTATGCAGACCTTTATCAGATGCTGGCGGCAGAAAAGAAGGGAGAGCAGGTAATGAAGGTCCTGGCAAGGCTTCTTTTTTCTTTCGCGCCCCTCGTTCCTGGGCAATCCAGGGAGGGGCTTCTGCTGTTCGGCAGCCTGGACCCGAAGGCGAAGAAGGCCAGTCTGAAGCTTTCCTTTCTGTTCGGGGGGAAGCCTCTCAGGAGCCAGCAATGTCTGTTTCCTTTCGCAGTGGAGCCCCTTCCCTCAGACAAGAAGGAATAGGATGCCGGTGAGGGGTTTGGTCTTCGCTTGTCTGATCCTCTTTCTCGCCACCTTAGCCTTCGCTCAAGAGGCGGCTCTCGATATCTCCCTCTCCCGAGACTCCTTGGACACGCTGCTGAAGACACTCGCCGGGACTACCATTTCTTATCAGGGGAGAAGCCACGAGGATCTGCAGGCGGGGCGGCTAATCATCGGGCCTACCCAAATCCTGCGCATGGGGGAGGGAGAGATCGTGCTGGGGCTGGAGGGCAATATCTGGATCCATTATCGTCCGCGGCCCGAGGAGAGCTTAGGCATACCGGGGGTAGCCTCGATGGAGTTCACCCCCCAGGTGGATTTCACCTCCGAACTCTCCTTGATCCCGGTGGTGGATGATGTCAGCAGGAAGCTCATCCTGAAGGCGAAGGTATCCGCCCTGAAGCTCAAGAAGGCCGAGGGCATCTATGATCTGCTCATCCAGATGCCAGGGGTGGAGCAGATCGTTCGATCCCAGATCAACAAGGCCTTGCAGGACATGAAGATGGAGGTCCTGGATCTTTCGCCCTACCTGATCCCCCAGGAGTTTGCCCTGCAGCAGGCGAGGTGGAAGGCAGACCGCACCCTGATCATCGAGCCCAAGGAGGTGAAGGTGGAAGTCACCCAGGACGCCTTGAAGGTTCGGGCCCTCGCCACGGTGCAGTCCAAGGCCACGGAGCAGGCGGGTAACTGATCCGTCAGGTTCGGCTAACCACCTCTTTGCACCAATTCCCATCCTCATTACCCTTGAAGGACACTCCACCTGAGGCGAAAAGGAGGAGTCTAACAGCACCATGACTCTGGATGAAATCAGAAAAACTATTGTACCGGCATGCAGGGAGTTCGATGTCAGCCGCCTCGACGCCTTCGGGTCCACTGCCCGAGGCTGCGTGACAGGGTCAAGCGACGTGGACCTGCTGGTTGAGTTCAAGGATCCCAGCCGTTCTCCAGCCAAGCGATTTTTCGGGCTCCTCCATCGTCTTGAGGACACTCTTGGCTGTAAGGTTGACCTCCTCACGGCAAACGGCCTCAGGAATCCGTACTTCAAGCGGCGGGTGATGCAAGGGAAAGTACCGATCTATGAAGGATGAGATACTCAAGTACCTTCACGACATCCGCGAAGCGGCATCTTAGAAACATCCTGGCCCACGGCTATGATACCATCGACGACCGGATCGTCTGGGGTATCATTGAAGAGGATCTCGACCGCCTGCTGGAGGACATCAACGAGCTCCCGCCGTAGGAGGGCGAGGATCGAACAAGGGGATCCGGGCGACGAGTTGCGGCGCGCCGACCGGAGAAATAAAGGGGACAGGGGTTTCCTTTTTGGCGAAGATGAAAATGCACAGCGAGCGCATATCCCGCAGCTTGCTGAACAACCGGCTCACCCTCACCGGTGATCCGCCTGCGGCTCACCCGAAGGGCAGCCCACGCAGATGGAGTCACCTCTCTTCTGGGTAATGAGCAGTATAGGGAATGAGGAAAAACAGGGGAAAAACACGGGCTTGTGTAAAGCAAAATGGGATTGACAAGAGAGGGTGAGGGGACTACAATTTACCTATAAGTTAACAGGGGGGGTAGTTGGACAACTGAATTTAGTGAGTAGAGCTCCATGGTCGCGTCGATTCAGAGGTTAGATAGCCGACCCGCAGGAGGTGGAAGAGTCAGGCACCGGATAGATCGTTTGTTCTGAGATCACGGTGCCTTTTGTGTTTGCGGGGGGGGGGTGCCTGTGCGTACTCCCGCAGGCATTAAGGGGCCAAGAATAGAAGGACGAATGAAGATGTGACCGCGACTCCGAGAGAGAGGAGCTCCGGTTAGGTTAGAGGTTAGGAAGGGAGGGACATGCATGTCCGAGGAGTTGGAAGGACACCTGGATACCTTGATTCCAGCCATTACGGGTGGGCGAGCTACCTTTTTCTTGGGGGCTGGAGTCAACCTCTGCGATCGTGCTGAAGGGCAGACATGGCATCCTGGCCAGGAGCTCCCCAGTGGCGCGGAACTGGCTAAACATCTGTCTGAGACCTTAGGATATCCAAGGGCCGAGATGCTGACTCGTTGTCCCTCCTGCGAAAAGGACGTTATGTCCGAGAAGATGAAGGATCTCACTCGGGTCTCGCAATGCGTCAGTGTCATGGCAGGGTCGGCCCCCCTTTATGAAGTCCTCCACTCGCTCCTCGCGGCGAAGTATTCTCCCACCACCCTCCATCGATTTGTTGCAGCCCTCCCCACTCTCTTGAGCGAAAGAGGCTATCCCGATCGCCACCAGTTTGTCGTTACTACCAACTATGACGACCTGATGGAGCGAGCTTTCCAGGACGCGAGTGAACCCTTCGACTTGGTGACCTATTTGGCGGAGGGGGATGATCGCGGGAAGTTCGTTCACCGGTTTCCGGATGGGAATGAACGTATCATCACCGTACCCAATGAGTATGCAGATGTGGCCCCCGACAAACGGACGGTGATTCTGAAAGTCCACGGCACAGTGGATCGGTCAAATAAAGATCGAGATAGCTTCGTGATCACCGAAGACCACTATATCGACTATCTCACCCGGACAGATGTCTCCAAGCTCATACCAGTGGGATTAACAGGAAAATTGAAGCACACCAATTTCCTATTCTTGGGCTACAGCCTGTGTGATTGGAATCTGCGGGCGATTCTTCATCGCATCTGGGGTGAGCAGAAACTGAACTATGAATCATGGGCGATTCAACTGAAGCCTTCTCTAATCGATAAAAAGTCTTGGTCCAAGAGGGGAGTGGATATCATCGACGTGAGCCTTAGTGCATACGTTTCGAGGCTGAAAGAGCGTATCCAAGCCTTGCCGCGAGCCGGGGGCACATCATGACCATCGAAACCAAGCACCCGCCTGAAGGTCCCTACAAGGGATTGGATCCCTATTCCGAAGAGGACGCACCATTCTTCTTCGGGCGCGAATCGGAGCGAGAAATCATCACCGCCAACCTCATGGCCTCCCGCCTGACGCTGTTTTATGGCGAGAGCGGGGTGGGCAAGAGCTCCGTCCTCCGCGCGGGAGTTGCCTATCACCTGGGAGAGTTGGCAAAAAGAAACCTCGCGGAGCGGGGAACGCCCGAGTTCGCCTTGGTCTACTTCAACTCGTGGCGAGATGATCCCTTGACTGGACTGGTGAAGGAAGTTCAAGACTCGGTGGGGAAGGCCTTAAACATCCAGTTCGTTGAGCCCCCGTCCGATTCGCGGAGGCTCGATCAGATCTTACAGGCCCTGGCCGAACGGGCCGGGGGCGACCTGTTCATCATTCTCGACCAGTTCGAGGAGTATTTCCTCTATCACGGCCAGGAAGAGGGCGAGGGATCCTTCGCCCTCGAGTTCCCAAGGGCGGTGAATCGGGCAGATCTGCGCGCCAGCTTCCTCATCTCGATCCGCGAAGATTCCCTGGCCAAGCTCGACCGCTTCAAGGGTCGAATCCCCAATCTCTTCGACAACTATCTCCGGATCAATCATCTCAACCCCGAAGCGGCACGAGATGCCATCCAGGAACCGATAGGAAAGTGGAACGAGAAGCAGAACTTGAAGGGCACCGAGAAGGAATATCGGATCGAGCCGCCGCTGGTAGATGCCGTGCTCGATCAGGTCAGAGCAGGCCGGGTTGTCCTGGGGGAGGCCGGCAAGGGGAGGGTAGGCAAGGAGCCCGCCGTGCCCACGGATGGAGCCCGGATCGAAACTCCCTACCTTCAGCTGGTGATGACTCGCTTATGGAAAGAGGAAAACCGGGCTGGCTCGCATACCCTACGATTGGATACGCTCAACAAGCGTCTGGGCGGGGCCGAGAATATCGTAAAGACTCACCTCGACGAGGTGATGAAGGGTCTCTCGCAAAGAGAACAGAAGGCGGCGGCGATCGCCTTCTTTCATCTGGTAACCCCGAGTGGGACCAAGATTGCCCATGGGGTTTCCGATTTGGCGGACTTCACCAAGCTCAAGCAGGATCAGTTGAAGCCGACGCTGGAGAAGTTATGCCAGGCCGATACGCGTGTATTGCGCCCGGTTGGTCCCTCGCTCGATCGGCCGGAGGAGCAACGTTACGAGGTTTTCCATGACGTGTTATGCAAGTCCGTATCGGACTGGCGAGCACGGTATGTGGGTGCTCAGAAAACCAGGCGTTTGGCGGGGTGGATTGGACTGCTCCTCGTTTTGTTTGTCGCGGCGTTGGGAACGGCCGGCTACACCTTCCGCCTGAAACAAGAGGCCGACCGTTTAAAACAAATCGCGAGTCATTACGTACTGGAAGCACGGAGCGAAAGGGATAAAGCAAAGGAAGCGAGCGATAGGGCCGAAAAAGCGGCCGCCATCGCAGAAGAACAAAAGAAGCAAGCCCTGCTGGCAAAGGATAAGGCGGTGTCTGCGCAGGAAAACGCGGAAACGGAGAAGCAACGAGCAGACCAGCAAGCCAGGGTCGCCTTCGCCCGGGAACTCGCCGCGGCGGCGATGAGGAACTTGACCATCGATCCGGAAGTGAGCGTTCTACTGGGGTTGCATGCTGCCTCCGACCTGCGCTCGGCAGCCATGAGCGTAGTGCCTCAGGTGGAGGACGCTCTCCATCAATCTGTCCAAGCCTCCCGGATCCAGCTCACCCTCACCGGCCACGCCGCTCCGGTCTTGGGCCTCGCCTTCTCCCCGGATGGCCAGCGGATCGCCACCGCCAGCTACGATAAGACCGCCAAGGTCTGGGATGCCGCCTCCGGGAAGGAGCTCCTCACCCTCAGCGGCCACACCGATGGAGTCGCTGGCCTCGCCTTCTCCCCGGATGGCCAGCGGATCGCCACCGCCAGCTGGGATCGGACCGCCAAGATCTGGGATGCCGCCTCCGGCAAGGAGCTCCTCACCCTCAGCGGCCACACCGATTGGGTCAATGGCCTCGCCTTCTCCCCGGATGGAAAGCGGATCGCCACCGCCAGCTGGGATCGGACCGCCAAGGTCTGGGATGCCGCCTCCGGGGATGAACTGTACACGCTGTCGGACCGGGTGGCGGGAGCGAGGTGTTGTGCGTTCAGCAGGGATGGAAAACGATTGGCGGTGGGGATGGACGATGGGAGGGTGGAAGTCTATGCCGCGGATATCGACGGTTTGATCAAGTTAGCGAGAACCCGCGTCACGCGCGACCTGACCCCCGCCGAGCGCAAGAAGTACCTGCATGAGAAATGACCGTTCGACGGGAGGGTAACCGGTACGCAGGGAGGAGACCATACATCGAAAAAACAGAAGAAAAAAACGGGGTCTGCACTTCTCACAGAAGAGCCCCGCCTATGAATGCCCATTGGTTCCCCGGGCATCATAGTCGGGGCGAAGTTCAATCACTCATTCAGGAGGGGAGAAATGAACGAGAACCAGACCGGTAGGAAACAGCAGTCCTCGGACCCAGCCTCCAAAGGACTCCGGTGGTATGGGACCGCTCTGCTTGGCATCTATCTTGGCGGCCTTGCCGTCTTTCTGGTCTACTTCCTCTTCCGGCTGTGGCCAACGGTGGAGAAGGGTGAGCAGATGCGCTCTTTGGCAGATCGAGTCTTCCTCTACGGCGACTACATCAGTTTTTCGGTGACGCCTGAGACAAGCCTGATCTTGCTGGTCATCGCGGCAGGGGCATTGGGGAGCTATGTCCATGCCGCGACCTCCTTTGTCACCTATGTGGGGAATCGACGCCTGATGAGCAGTTGGGTCTGGTGGTATCTCCTCCGGGCCTTTGTGGGCGTGGCACTGGCCCTCACCTTCTACTTCGTCATTCGGGGCGGCCTTCTTTCCACCAGCACGACCAGCAAGGACATCAATGCCTTCGGCATTGCGGCCATCTCTGCCCTCGCCGGATTATGTTCCAAGCAGGCTACAGACAAGCTGGTGGAGGTCTTCGACACCCTCTTTAAGACCAAGCCCGGGACCGGCGATGAGGAGCGGCGCGACAAACTCGCCCATCCCATCCCCACCCTGACGGTCATCAACCCCACGAGTGCTCCAGCGAATTCGGCAGGGGTGACCCTTGCTTTGACCGGAAGCGGCTTCGTGGAGGAATCCATCGTCCGCCTCGATGGATCGGACTTGAAGACGGAATTCAAGGGTGCAACCCAGCTTCTTGCTCACCTGGAGGCCAGACACCTTTCCGCTGCCGCCTGTTTCCAGATCTCCGTATTGAATCCGCCGCCCGGAGGTGGGACCTCGGATTCTCGGGCATTCACAGTCACATAAGAACCGCTTCCTCTTGTTGGATGGAAAGGCCCACGGCGGCTCTGGATACCCATAGAAAGCTTGCGGGGATATTCGCGCACACGGCTCCATCCAGAGGGCTTGATGGTTACGGCTCCCAGATAGGGTTACACATCCGCGTCGGATTTGAAGTTGGGCCGACCATCGCCAGGAGGGGGAAGGGGCATGAAGAAAGGCACCGCTTAGATGCCGAACTAGAGATCACGGTGCCTTTTGTGTTTGCGGACGGAGGAGAGATTCCGGAGGAGAAGGAGGAGAAGAGGGTCACATCTTCATATGTCATTTAAGCTGCGAAAAGGCGATCAAGGCCATCGAAAGTGGTCAATGCCAGCAGTCTTATCACCTGGCCTGTCTCAAATCCGACCAACACATCAATGTCGCTTTCGAGCCCGCCTCAAATCTAACTCCTGTATTCTGATCAAGGTTTGAGCAGCAGTCGGCTGGCCTCGGACTTCTCCACCGCCGCTCGGCTGAAGGGCAGGATAGCCATCTCTCCCTTGATCCAGGGCTCGATCATGTCATCGTAATGTGGGTGTCCGGGCTGGCCGGATTGGCCCATGGTTCCCATGATCCGGGTCTCATCCAGATTTCCCAGAGGTACGATCATCCTCAGGGATGGGATCCACAATACCTCATATCCTCCCTTGGCCGGGACGAAGCCGGCCACATTGATCGTCTGGCAGTCACCCGGGGCCGCGAATGGCCCGCGGTTCAAAAGGCAAGCGGCCACGCCCCCCTTTCCGCCCGGGTGTTGGAAGTATACCGTGTGGAGGGCTCCCCACGTCCATTTCTTGGCATCGGGGCCAAGCCTCTTCTCCAGCCATTCCATGGCCCGGGCCAGTGAAATCTCCAGGATCTCCCTTGGCCCCTCCTTCTCGGGGGTATTGATCCGATCCCAGAGAGGGGAATCGGGCCGGTCCAGGATCACATCCTGGATCGAATAGAATTCGGCAAGGTTGAAATAGAGGGGAAGGTCTTCCCTTAATTCATCCTCCAGAAGGGCCCTCACCCACTCGGTGACGAATACCTCATAGAGGGCGGCACCCCGACTCTCCGGCTCTACCTTTCGGTCCCATCCCCGCAGGATCTCGACGGCCTCCTTCGCCTTCTCACCTTCAAAGGAGAAGGAGAGGATAGGGGGAAGGATCCTTTCCGCCTGGAGGGAATGGACATCCATCTGAATTCGCCGGAAGTCCTCGGGCAACGGGGCGCTTAGATCCTGGAGGAGCTGCGCAATGCGCAGGTATCGATAAGGGGTGGTCCAGGCGAATGAAATGGGGTGGGCATCTTGATCTGACACCACGCGCTGGTTGGCAGTGGCGATCCACCCCTCAGGGGGATCGAGGCGGGTGGGAAGATCGGAATAGGACAGAAACCCGATCCAGTCCATGATACCGGAGGATCCATCTGCGGGCAGCCGTCCCGAGTATCCCTGCCGGAAGGGGACCGACCCGGTAGCATGCCAGCCGATATGACCTTCCCTATCGGCCACCACCAGATTCTGACCTACCAAGGCAATGCCCTTTCCTGCCTCCAGGGCCTCCTCCACGCTCTGAGCCCGAGCCACGGAAAGAAACGCCCCCACGGTATGGTCCTCCAGATCCTCCCTGGGCAGCGTCCCATACCACTTCAAGGCCACCGCCGCCTCCATCCCTTTTTGAATCCGGGTGATGACCGGCCCGTAAATAGTCCGAAAGATGGTCATCTCTTTTGATTTCCCCTTGGGGAGCCTGAAGAGCACCTCCTCCCTCTCCATTTCCAGGGCCCGATCCCCCACGCGATAGTGGGTGGGATGATCGCGATCCACTCGCAGCACGAAGAGATCCGCACAGTCCGTCATCACATTGGTAAGGCCCCAGGCGATGGAATCGTTGTGGCCAATGACGATGCCCGGCGTCCCCGCCATGGAAGCCCCGGCCACATGAAATCCCGGGGCGCAAAGATGGCAGAAATACCAGATCCCCGGGACGGTCAGGG
>Ga0315314_1003620_pt1 | contig 11972 bp, 10 predicted proteins | sample TDP9_MG_FD_203631 | JGI IMG/M metagenome (GOLD analysis project Ga0315314, IMG submission 203631) | Freshwater sediment microbial communities from Lake Towuti, South Sulawesi, Indonesia - TDP9 | ecosystem: Environmental > Aquatic > Freshwater > Lake > Sediment | place: Indonesia: South Sulawesi...
ATCTCGAATGAGATAATAGAAGCCAAGAAGAAGACCGAGACGTAAAACCTGCGAGTGACTCGGAGGAGTAGCGTACGAGAGCTAAGGTTGCGGTAGGGTCAGCTCTACTAATACTGGGCTTCATTATCTATCAGCTCGGTCTCTCCATAATTGTACTACCTAGAAGCTACTCGAGTGAAGTAGAGAGTAGTTTTATCGCCACCCTTTTTCCAGGCCAGCCAGTAGATCTGGTAGCCGCTTCTTTACAGTTCGGCGGCGGTATTATCGCAATTCTCGGATTGATCATGGCCATTAGTGGGGTCGCTGCTCCTCAAAGAATAGAGACGCGGTATGTTCAAGCACAGCCGCAACTATCAGCCAAGCCGACGCAAAAGCTGATTCAGCAGTTCAACTGCAAGTTCTGCGGAGCTGAAATTGTGGAGGATGAACTTTTCTGCCCGAAATGCAGAAAAGCTCAGAAGTAGCCTACGTATAAGCGACCAACGCAAACAAGGGACCAACTCTTCCCTGCTCTTGAGTAGACGGCGATGGGAGTAAAATGAAATCTGAAAGTAAGTCGAAAACCAGAGAGATGACTTTCTGGGAGCATACAGAAGAGCTCCTAAGCCGACTGCGAATAATTCTGGTATGCGTATTCATCGCAGGCGCAGTCGTCGGGTTCTTTCCCGTGAATCCTGCGACTCTTTTTGATCCATTATCCACCTCGTACACTCCAATAATTTCTGTTGTATTGCGGCAGGTCGAGAGAGATTTGCTTCCGAAAGACGTAGTGCTTATCGCTGGAAATATGATGGATACAGCCGGGATTTATTTGCTGATGTCGGCCCTTATGGGAGTGACAGTTTCTATGCCGATCATAGCCTACGAATTGTACAAGTTCATCAACCCAGCTTTGTTGGAGACTGAACGAAAATATATGAGGCGATTCATAGGGTCATTTGTAGGCCTCTTCATTGCTGGAGCGTTCTTCTCATATAAGATCATAGTTCCGATAACTCTTAGAGTGATGTTGTGGTTCGTCTATAGTTCAGGAGCGGCTTTGTTCATACCGATTGCAGACTTCTTCAGCCAGGTAATTGTGTTAATAGTTGTTGTCGGACTGTTCTTTACTTTTCCCGTATTCTTCATTTTGCTGGTTCTCCTCGATATAGTGAACCCCGATTATCTTACCTCAAACAGAAAGAGTATCTATGCGGGCTTCTTGATCCTAGCGATCGTGTTGACAGCTGACCCGACACCGATAACCGATATGATTATTCTCGTTCCATTCGCAGTTCTCTTCGAAAGCACTATCTTGATTTCACGTTACATTCAGAGAAAATAGTGTAGGAAGATACACTTCCCAAGCACCAATTATAGTTCAGAAGTCAGGTTTTACCACATAGCCAATTCTGTTAGCGCAACTGTTATTGAGTAGAGCAAAACAGTCTATCTTCCCGGAGTCGTTCAAGATCGCTTATCTTACGCGGCAGAGGCTTTACGGACTTCGTGGCAGGTGAAGCTTATATAATTCGTCAACCGCTAAAATGGAGACAAATACCGTAGAACTTGGGGTTCGATAGTTCTGGAAATCGTCAGGAAATTCCGAGAATGGTAATCGTACTAGACACCACGCTCAGGGAAGGAGAGCTACAGCCAGGGGTACACTTCAATTGCAGAGTTAGAAAAGAGCTTGGACTTGCTCTGGCTGAAATCGGCACGCGCAGGATCGAATATCCTATAGCATACTCTTCCCGAGGAGGAAGAGTAGACGACATTCGAGATGCCATACGAGAAGCTAAGAATTATTCCGACGACGTGCAAACGATTCTTCAGTGTAGAGCATGTAAAGAAGATGTTGAAAATGCAAGTCAGTATGGAGCAGACGGATGCGCTGTATACCTAGGCGTGACGGAGAAGCATAGGAAAGGGAAGCTCAGCGGCCTAAATAGAGACAAAGCAATCGAACAACTATCTGAATCAATAGGACTTTTGAAAGACTTACGCTTCAGGTATCGGAGGGCGGTACTTGAGGACGTATCAAGGTTCTTTACATCTGAAAAGGGTTTTGAGGATACAGAAGCTTACCTTTCGCGTCTCCTCGATTCGGTTCGCAAGGCAGGGGCTACGATAGTCAGTATCCCAGATACAAGCGGCATAATACCGCATACTAGGGTTTCGGATATCGTTAGAAAGATGAGAAGACTTACTGATTTACCGTTAGCTGCTCACTTCCATAATGACTATGGAAATGCTTTGGCGAATGCGATAGAAGCATTCTCAGCAGGAGCTGAAGAAATTCACGTCAGTATATATGGCTTAGGCGCTAGGAATGGCATAGTAGATCACTACGAGTTTGTGTCAAATCTTGAGGATATACATGGGGTTTCGACTGGCGAAAAGAGAGAGAGGCTAATGGCTTTATACAAGAGGTTTGAGCAACTCACTAAGATACCTATTCCTTGGAGGCATCCGTTGTCGCCATCGGCGAATCTAGAGAAAGCAGGGACTCATCAAGCGCAGATCGTTGAGGCTCCGGAAGGATATATACCGCCTAAGAAACTGGCTCTTGATTTCAGTGGCGCAGTGTTCTTTGAAGCCAGTCAATTTATCAGTAAACGTGTTGTCAACGAACTGTTAAAGCAATTCAATGTCAGTGATGACCTAAAATTGGAGGTTACGCAGGCCATTGCAAGTAGATCTGCTTTGAAGCAGAGGAAGCTAACTAGCCGAGAGGTTAGGGACATAATCGAGGCAAAGACTGGGGTTCCCCTACCCGTCGAGCTCATATCCAAATCAATTCGCGGCTCAGAGTACGCTTACATCGTGATAAACTACAAGCCTCAGTATAACGGTCGAACAATCGTCGACGAGGTTACACGTTGGGAAGAGGTAGTTCAGGCTGATGAAATATACGGTGATGTCGATTTGGTTATACTCAGTCGATTGAAAGACCTTGAAGGCAGAGATGTTGTTGACAAAATCAAGGAGAAGTTCAAGGACGGAATAGTGAAGATTACAACTTGGATAGTTGAGTGACGACTGCGTCAGCCATATCCATCGTGCTTGCTTTTCCACCTAGATCACAAGTTAGTGCAACACCTTCTTCAAGCACCTTATCGAGCGCATTTTCTAGCCTTGAAGCGTGTTGAGACAGATTTAAGTGTTTTAACATCATTGCAGCTGAGAGAATCATAGCTGATGGATTTGCAATACCTTTTCCTGAAATTTGCAGGGCCGAGCCATGAACAGGCTCGAAGAGAGCGAAATGATCTCCAATATTTGCGCTAGGAACCAAACCCAGCCCTCCCACTAAACCCGCAGCTTCATCTGATAATATATCGCCGAAGAGGTTTGTGGTGAGGATCACATCTAGGTCTTGAGGTTGCATCACAAGTTTCAGTGCCGCGGCATCGATGATCAGTTCGTCAGCCTCTGTTTCTGGATACTGGGTTGCTATATTAAAGCAGGTTTCGCGGAAAAGCCCACAGGTTTCTTTGAGTATGTTTGCTTTATGGACTATCGTTACCTTTCTTCTTTTCTGCTGGCGAGCGAGTTCAAAAGCAAAGCGGGCAATCCTATTTGATCCTTGCTTAGTTATCACTCGAACGCCAAGAGCACTGTCATCTGCCCGGAATTCTAGACCTTTGTACATTCCTTCTGTATTCTCACGAACGATAATTAAGTCGATATTTCTATAAAGGCTCTTGATGCCGGTCCGTGATTTCGTCGGTCTAACATTAGCGTATAGATCCAACTTCTGTCTCAATGTCACCGCGACACTTTTGAAGGCTCCTGGTCCAAGCGGAGTTGTTGTTGGACCTTTCAAGCAAGCATCAGTTTTCCGGATAGCCTCTATATCTTCGTCAGAAATCTGTTTCCCACTCTTTTTCCAATACTCAAACCCAAGATCGAACCTCACGAACTCCAAATCCAAGCTGAGGTTCCTCAGGGCATGTAAGGTAGCTTCAGTAACTTCTGGCCCTACCCCATCTCCTGGAATGACAGCTATCTTATACATTTTGCCAAATTGAGCCTCCATGCTTCTTGAAGTGTTCAACGAGACCTCCATCTTTTAGTATCTGAAGCAGAAAGCCGGGCAAAGGCTTCATCTTGAACTGTTGAGAGCTGTCCAAGTCTCTTATGGTCCCCTCCTCTAAATCAATCTCCAATAAACCGCCTTCCCGGACTTTCCCAGCTATCTCCTTGCATTCAACGATTGGCAACCCAATGTTTATCGCATTCCTGTAAAAGATGCGAGCAAAGGAGCTGGCAACCACAGCCCCGATGCCAAGTTGCTTCAGAACAAGCGGCGCATGCTCTCTACTCGAGCCGCATCCGAAATTCTTCCCGGCAACAATGATGTCATTTTTCGAGACCTTATTAGAGAAACCTCGGTCTACACCTTCCATCGCATGCTTTGCCAGTTCTCCCATGTCTACTATTCTGAACTTATACTTGCCAGGTATGATCTGATCTGTGTTTATGTCATCCCCAAAGACCCAAGCCTTTCCTCTAATTGTTCTCCCGCTCAATACTACTCCTCCAACGATCGAGGGTCAGTTATCTTCCCGGCTACAGCTGAAGCTGCAGCAGTATAAGGAGAAGCCAAATATATGCTAGCTTCAGCACATCCCATACGGCCCAGAAAATTCCTATTCGACGTTGAGATGCAGACCTCTCCAGGGGCTAGAACGCCTTGATGGGCTCCTAAGCATGGCCCACACCCAGGATTGCAAACCACGCAGCCTGACTCAATAAAGAGCTCAATTAATCCACTCTTTATCGCTTGTACGTAAACTTCCCTAGAAGCTGGAACTATGATCATTCTGACACCTTGCTTAACCTTTCTTCCGTTAAGTATCTGAGCTGCAGCCTCCAAATCTTCCAGTCTTCCATTGGTGCATGAGCCCAGGAACACTTGATCAACCTCAACCCCTTCAACTTCACGCACAGGCTTGACGTTGTCGACCTGATGCGGACAAGCCACTTGCGGTTCCAACTTGCTTACGTCGAAAGTCAGGGTTTCTTCATATTCGGCGTCAGGATCGCTTCTAACGGGCTCAATCGATCCATGAACCTTGGATTTAAGGTAAGCCAGTGTCTTTTCGTCAGCTTCTACAAACCCTGTTTTAGCGCCCATCTCCACAGCCATATTGCAGAGCGTCATTCGAGCGCTTACGCTCATTTTTCCGACAACTGGCCCTCCAAATTTTGCTGCTTTATAAGTAGCCCCGTCAGCTTTGACTTCGCCGATGATGTTCAAGATAATATCTTTCGCCACTACTAATTCCGGCAGATTACCTTCTATGATAAAGTTCAATGTTTCAGGAACCTTGAACCAAAGCTTTCCTGAACTGAACACAGCCGCCATATCAGTTGACCCTATACCTGTCGAAAAAGCTCCGAGAGCGCCATATGTGCAAGTGTGAGAGTCAGCTCCAACGATGAGAGATCCTGGTTTGACGTACCCCATTTCCGGAAGGAGTTGATGACAGATCCCGAACCCTACGTCATATACCTTTATCCTTTGATGTGAAGCGAATTCCCTCATACTCTTCTGGGATATGGATGACACTTCGGATGCACTTGGAGCCACATGGTCTACAACAAGAACTATTTTCTGAGGGTCCCAAACTTTTTGACTGCCCATCTCCTGAAGCGCTTTCATGACTAGGGGCGCAGTTCCATCATGAGCCATGGCCAGATCTACAGCCGCAACAACTATGTCTCCAGATCTTGCCATTCTTCCTGAAGACTTGCTGAATATCTTCTCAACTATCGTGAGGCCCATTGAATTAACCAGCACGAAACACTAAAGATAAAACAGATAAGGTTTTCTAGTGAGCATTCTCCTTTTCATTTCTCGAAGACTTCTTCGACGATTCCCAGAAACTCATTGTCAGACAGTGCACTTCGACGTCGCTCCGATGTCTCTTTAACCATAGCAACTATCTCCGCGACTTTTTCTCTCGGTGCATTATAACCAAGTGCATGGAGTTTATGTAAGACAGCATGAGTTCCACTAAGTTTTCCCAAGAGGAGCAGCCTTTGTTGACCAACAAGCTCTGGAGGGTAAGGCTCGTAGGTTATCGGATTCTCTAAAACACCATGTTGGTGGATACCAGATGTATGAACGAAGACGTTCTCACCAACAACAGGCTTATTCGGAGGAACTACGATCTTTGAAAGACTTTCAACTAGCTTGCATAGATCGTACAATTTCGTAGTATTGAAACAACGAAAGTTGTAGAGGTTGTAAAGGGCAATTATAACCTCCTCACTAGCAGCTAAACCCGCTCTCTCGCCTAGACCATTTACCGAACTTGATATCACCGTGGCGCCCTCCTCAAATGCGGCCAAACTATTCGCAACGGCTAAACCATGGTCGTTGTGGCAATGAATTTCAATGGGGACCTCAACCGTTTTCCTTATTTCGCGTACCAAGTATTTCATCGCTGCAGGGGTTATTGCACCAAGAGTGTCCACCACTCGAGCTCTATCAGCCCCGGCCTTCACAACCGTCTCAAAGACCTTTTTCAAGAAGAGTATATCCGATCTTGTTGAATCTTCCGCACTATACGTAACATACAATCCATATTTTTTAGCATATTCGACAACTTGCACTGCCTGGTGAAGATACTCCTCGCGTGTCATCTTGAGTTTATATTTCAAATGTATGTCAGAAGGTGGAAATGACAGAACTACGCCGAACGCTTCACATTCAGCTACCGCATCCACGTCGGATAGTACTGCTCGAGCAAAGCCGAACACTTTGGCTTTCAGTTTCTCTTTCACAATGCCTCTGATGGCCAGTTTCTCCCCCTTTGAGGCTGCTGGAAATCCCGATTCGATTTGCTGAATCCCCACTTCATCTAGCTTCTTTGCGATCGCTAACTTATCTTCAGGCTTGAACGCAACGCCTGGAGTCTGTTCACCCTCTCGTAGAGTGGTATCGTGTATTATGGCCTCATCCGGGGTTGAAACGGACTTCACGACTTCCCTTCTGAAACACAATGGGCTTACACATATTCTGGCGTCAGGCAAATCCAAAGACGATACACCTCAACCTATACTCTGGAAGCATGGAGGATGTGAGAAATGGAGCGAGTAACAGTAGTCACAGCACTTGGGGCACACATAGATACGACGTGATTCGCAGTTATGGCACTTCAGACCTATCCCGCAATCTCCACATCTGAACGCGCTCTCGTCTCTCGAAATTCCAGAGGGGCCTCCCTCACTAGGGAGAGATATCTTCACCGTATTATCACCGGATACCCTATAATATGTCAAAGCTTATGATTTCGAACGTAGATGCACGGTCGTCTTGTGATTTGTCTTTCTTATAGAAAGTCTTATCTTAAAGTAGAACCTTATACACGGGTTTTATAGCGGATTCCGCTAGTCGAAAATAGCGTTTATAAAAGTTTCGGTAGTGTTCGATCTATGCGACAAAATAGTTTGGATGAGATTGACCGTAAAATACTTCTCGTTCTTCAGAATGACTCAAGGAAAAGTTACTCAGAATTAGCTAAACAACTCGGCCTATCTGAAACTGCTGTGAGAAATAGAGTGAAGAATCTAGCTAAGAATGGCGTCATCAGAAAATTTGCAGCTCTTTTGAACACCGAAAAGATCGGGATGGCCGTTATGGCTATTATATGCGTCAATATCGGTGGAGAGGTGGGTCCAGTGGCTGCTTCAAAACTTGTCAAATTCGAAGAGGTCAAAAGAATCTATACAGTCACGGGCGAATTCGACTTGATTTTGCATGTGCTATGCAAAGACATAAAGCATCTTGAGCAGGTTGTAGAGAAGATAAGAGCTTTAGAATTCACAGACGCAACTAGAACATTTGTTGTACTTAATAAAATCAAGGACGACGACGGAATTTCGCTATAAAGTTAGGACGACTCTAGGCGACCCCGCATTAGCTCAAGTGTTCTTTCTATGTAAGTCGGGCAGCTTCTTCAATGCTTCATAGAAGCACTCGATCGCATCCAAATACTCTTTGAGATCGATATTTTCGTTTGGTGTATGATCCAGTCTTGAGTCGCCAGGCCCATAAGCTGCCATAGGAATATTCATGACCTCCGCGAACTCATTCATGTCGCTTGTTCCAGACTTCTTCAGGAGCGTCGGCGTTCGTTTCCTAACTCTTCTTATGGCCCAAGACAATGATCTAACCAAAGGAGACCTAGGATCGACTTCAACTGGGCTCGTGTGGTCAAGCGCTTCTACCCGCACCGACACTTTCGGGTTCTCAATTTTATAGTTATTCGCAATAATTCCGATTTCGTCAAGAACACCTTGAATGGAAATCCTAGGAGGAATACGCAAGTCCACGTGAATTGTGCACTCAGGTGGGATCATACCCATTGGAGAAAAAGTATCTATGTTTGTTATGCACGAGGAAATAGAGTAGAAGCGACTTGTAGTTCTCTCCTTTGGTAGACGAATCTTTTTGATCAGATTCCATATCTCGAAGCTCTTCTCTATCGCATTGTCAAAGAGCCAGGGTGATGCAGGGTGCCCTGTTTGAGTTCTACAGGTTATCTTAACGTGTAGGCTGCCTCTATATCCGATCGTTACATTGTCCACGCCGCTTGGTTCGCCGAATATCGCGTAGTCGAAAGGTATCTTTTCTTCCAAGAGGTGCTTTACACCCGCACTTGACCTTTCTTCGTCAATCACCGCTGCCATTAGAACTCTTCCCTTAAATGATTCTCTAGCAAGTCTTGACGTAGCAAGAATCATTGCCGCTAGAGATGCCTTGGCATCAACAGCTCCTCTACCGTACAGCTTCCCGTTTTCAATTCTTGGCGGAACGTACCCAGAAACGGTATCCATGTGACTGCATAGAAGGACAGCAGGACTTCCAGAGCCTACCTCACCGATAACATTCCCTATATCATCTACATGTACATTAAAGCCTATTTCATCCATTTCTCTTACGAGGAATTCTCTAATTTCTTTCTCTTCTCCAGATGGACTGTAGATTTCAGTCATTCTGGTAAGAAGATGCACTGGATAGTCGTTCATTTTCTTCTTCCTTCATAACCAAGTCTAAGACTGCTACCACTTCGTCTATTTGCGTCTGATCGATAACTAAAGGCGGCAGAAATCTCACAACGTTTCTGCCTGCGTCGAGAACTAGGACCCCCCTTTCGATGGACTTCAGAATCATCTTGTAGACATCGAATCTGAATTCTAAGCCTATCATGAGACCTTTACCTCTGACTTCCCTTGCGATGTTGTATTTGGCTTTAAGCTCCTCCAATTTTATCATGAAGTACTCTCCTAAGGTAGCAGCTCTTTCAGGAAGTTTTTCGCTAGATATAACATCTATAGTCGCTAATGCAGCTGCACAGACCAATGGGCTCCCAAAGAATGTGCCTGAGTGCTCCCCGACCTTGAGGGATGACATAACTTCCTCTCTAGCGACTGTCAAACCCATCGGTAGCCCACCTGCGAGACCCTTCGCCAAGCACATGATATCCGGAACTATTCTTGAGTGTTCACAGGCGAACATTTTTCCAGTTCTACCAAACCCTGTCTGAACTTCGTCGAATATCAGTAGGACGTCCCTATCGTCACAGATCTCTCGAAGCTCCTTAAGATATTCATCATGAGGAACCTTAACGCCGCCTTCCCCTTGAATCGGTTCGACGATTACCGCGGCTGTTTTGTCTGTAATTGCTTCTTCAACTTTCTCCGCCTTCCCGAAGGGAACATGTACAAAGCCTGGAACCAGAGGTAGAAACGGCTCACGATATTTCCTGTCCCAGGTTGCAGATAATGCGCCCAGAGTTTTTCCGTGGAATGCACCCATCATCGCGATTACATCTGTTTTGCCGGTGAATCTTCGAGCTAGCTTAATCGCAGCCTCCACAGACTCGGCTCCGCTGTTCACTGGAAGTACTTTGTTAAGCCCCCTAGGAACCATTTCCAAGATTCTTTGCAAGAAAGCTGTTCTCACATCGTTGTAAAGCGACGAGTGGCAGGAGATCAGTATGTCGACTTGCCGCTTTACGGCTTCAACAACTTTTGGGTGGCAGTGCCCTACAATACAAACGCCATAACCACCGATGCAGTCAACATACTTTTTACCGTTTATGTCCCAAACTAGGGGCCCTTTACCTTTCGTCAATACAACGGGTCTCTTTGAGAATACGTTAGCCATGAACCTTTGTTCAATCTCCATGACCTCCTTCTCATTCATTGCTGATCACAGTTCCACATCTACTCTCGAGAGAAGAAGAAATTGGAGCCTTCTCTAACCCGTTAGCAATCACAACCTTCTTAACTCCATTCTCCAAAGCTTCGATCGCAGCATAGATCTTTGTTATCATCCCATGTCCAATTTTCGGAAGAACTTCCTTCGCGTCGATCGTAGTCAACTTTGAAATTAGCTTTCCATCTATCTCGACGCCATCTACATCTGTCAACAGTACAAGAACATCCGCCTTGAGGGCTGCACCTATGTATGCTGCAGCCCTATCTCCATCCACGTTCAACTGCTCAAATCCATTACCCATAGCAACTGGCGCTACCACAGGAACATACCCATTGGTGAGCAGCAGCTTTAGAAGCGAAGCATTAATGTTAACTATCTTTCCACTGTAATCTCCATCAACTAATTTTCGTCTGCCTCTCTCATCCAAGACTATCAGATGCTTCTTTCTCTCCGCCTTTATCAGCGACCCATCTAACCCTGATAAACCGACCGCAGGTATACCTCTACTCTCTAAAGCCGAGACGAGTTGTTTGTTGATCTTCCCTACCATCACCATAGTGTACACCTCGGCTGTCTCTTTGTCTGTATAACGACTTCGAAACCCGCGAGGCGACACAACAAACTTCTGTTCGAACCCAAGTTTCGAAGCAAATTCCGTTACTTCAGCTCCTCCTCCGTGAACTAAAACAACCTCGTTGCGCGAAAGCGTGTTTTCTAGATCTTCAACAACGGTTCGTGAAACCCCCTCATCGAGAGTACTCCCTCCGATTTTCACGACCGTTAGCATTCTAGATCACATCGGATGAAAACCTGAAAACTCTAGCGCTGTCTTCTCATTTATGCCGAGCATAATATTGAGACATTGAACCGCTTGCCCTGACGCGCCCTTTATCATATTGTCGATCGCAGATAAGATGACGAGTCGATTGACGTGTTCGTCCAGCTCGAAGCCTATGTCGCAAAAGTTTGAGCCTATCACAATCTTTGGGTCAGGCAATCGGTATAGGCCCTTTCTATCTCTAATGAATCGTATGAATGGTTCGCCTTGATAGAATGAGCGGTACGTCTTCCAGATGTCTTGATTAGTCAACGGTTTGGAAGGGAAGACATGGATAGTTGACAGGATTCCTCGAACCATGTTAACGGCATGCGGAGAGAATGATATTCTGAGCGACATATTTGATAGAAGACTTAACTCTTGTTCAATCTCTGCAATGTGCCTATGCCCTGTCGGTTTGTACGGTCTAACTCCGCCGAATCGTTCTGGATGATGTGTCGCAGGCGAGGGCTTTCCTCCTGCACCTGAAGATCCGATCTTCACGTCTACAACAATTCTATCCGTCTCGATCAAGTTAGCTTTCATCATAGGAGCGAGACCTAGGATAGTTGCCGTAGCCATGCATCCTGGGCATGCCACTAGGCGTGCGTCACCGATCTCATGTCGGTGAATCTCGGGAAGACCATAGACTGCTTGCTTAAGCAGCTCTCCTTGCTCATGTTCCCATCCATACCACTCAACATAGTGAGCGGGGTTCTTTAAGCGGAAGTCCGCTCCCATATCTATGACGCGCAGCCCCGCCTCCAAGAGTGCTGTAACTACGCTCCTCGAGTCTCCATGCGGCACTGCCGTGAAAACCACATCGCAGTCTTCTCTAAGCTGTGTCAGATCAAGAGGAGAGAACTTGATGTCGGTGAGACCTCTCAAGTTCGCGTGGACTCTAGAGACATAGTCTCCGGCATGTTGACGCGAAAC
>Ga0315314_1003621_pt1 | contig 11970 bp, 18 predicted proteins | sample TDP9_MG_FD_203631 | JGI IMG/M metagenome (GOLD analysis project Ga0315314, IMG submission 203631) | Freshwater sediment microbial communities from Lake Towuti, South Sulawesi, Indonesia - TDP9 | ecosystem: Environmental > Aquatic > Freshwater > Lake > Sediment | place: Indonesia: South Sulawesi...
ATAAGTCGAGAGCTTCACCAGTTGTAAAATCCTATTTTACATATGATTTTAATCATAGACTTAAAAATCCCAAGAATGTGAAAAATAGGCGTAGCGCGCGCTAAGCAGAATCTAGTAATTGAGCAGGTTACTGTTCTAGTGAGCATCTATTTCTCCAGAACGCTCTTCAGGTTGTTTAAGGATGTCTCGACGCCAAGATGCCTTTCCCCGAGCAATCCCTCGACGATTGGGCAAAGAATCCACCAACCCCCACAAGACGCTAGCTAGCTAGCGCCCAAGGTATCCGACCTTTCCCAGCCTTCCACGAATTTGCCGCCAGCAATGCGGTCGATTCTGATCCCCCACATCGTCACCTTCTTATTAGTAGGGGGACGCCCCATAAATTCACCTTTGTGTGTGCCAGTAATTTTCCAGCGTGTCGCTACCTTGTCTCCTTCGGCCACCATGTCATCAATGGTGAAATGAAGGTCGGGAAACGCATTGTAACCTTCGCTTGTAGATTGTTTGTAGTCCTTGATGCCGCGTATTTCCTCGCCGCCGCGACCGTGATAGGCGATGTCAGTGGCGAATAACTCGTCTATTACGGCCATGGCCGCTGCCTTCCCCTTGCTATGCTCCTCAAAAAAACGACGCGCGAGCGCCTTAATTTCTTTTGCTGACAAGACAAATCACCCGCTGGTTGCTAAGCTATTTCCATTATATGAAATTTTGAACGATCTTCAAACCAGAGAGTTTATGAAGCGCTTGCATAGGTACTTTGAGTTTAAAGTTGAGGTTCCGAGTATTAGAGTGGGTAAGAGGCAGACTATTGGAACCCTGATTAATGAGGAAGGGTTGTTGTTAGCGAAGTTTCTAAGAAATGAGCGGGATACGTGGACTCCAAGAATCGCAGTTCTATAGGCATACCCGTAAGCTTTTGCGCTGAGGTTGGTGCTAAACTTATCGTCTTTTGCGACTGCTATTGGTCAGACGGAAGTGGGCCGTTTTTTCAGTTACGGCGTTTCCAGATATAGAAGCCCTTCAGAAGCATATCAAATAAGGCTTTGCTTAATCATGCTACCAATAAATGCAACTATAAAAAAGGGAGAGGAGAAGAAACCGTTAAACTATTTCAGTTTTGCCGTGGCTCGGCATCCGTTTTCTTCAAGCTCCCAAGTTACGTCTACTCCAAACTCCTTGAATAGTCCTGAGAAATATTTTGCGTCAATCTCACACTGGAATTTTGGGTCGATGTCGAGACCTGCTTTCTTGACCAAATCTCTCGCTCTTTTGAGGAGAACACAGTTCTTGATTCTGATAACTGCTTCACGGTCTGAGACTTTGGTTTCTTCGAGGGTTGATAATGGATGGAAAGTTTGACCCCAATAGAGAAACTGGTCAGTAACCTGCTCAAACGCTCTACCAGGGGTAATAGCTTTCAGGACCTTAAGTGCTATACCTAAAGCGCTTGGAGTCATCTTCTTCTGCACCTTTACGTACAAATCCATAAACTTGTCTACCGCTCCCAGTTCTTTATGGATAACATAGTGTGTAGCAGCGTCCAATAGGTATTCGTTCAGGAGCTTGTCATATTTTTCTTCAAGGGGCATCTCCTTAATCGCCAAATCTATCACCTGTTTATTTTTGTTGTTACCTCTATTTAAGGTTAAGGCAAAACAAGCATAATGATCGATACTTCCTTCAAGCTGGCTGGCTGACATGCGAGCGTCTATGTCCAAAGCTTATTCTTCAATCGTCAATGATCATTCTTTTGGGAAGAATCAACGCCTCTGAATGCCTCTGAATGCCTCTGAAGAATTCATAGGCTGATATTAAATAGGTCCTAAGCCTACGTTTCTCTTGGGTGCGTGATAAAATGCCTAAGAAAGGGATGACCGGCATAACACTGAGGAAAGAAGTTGCAGAGCTGCTTAGAGAAAGGGCTAGAGTGGCACACATGGGTCTAAACGAGTTTCTCGAAACTGTCTTATCACGACCGTCCCGGACAGTCCTAGGACCGTCCTAACAGACTTAACGCAACCACAACTATACCGCGCAGGAATGCACCAAACAGAGCCAATTTTAAACTCTATTCTTAAAACAGAGCCTGAAAGTATTGATGGAGGCCTCCGCCGGGATTTGAACCCGGCCTTTACCCAAGCATCGGTTTCCGATGCTTTCCAGGCTCCACAGGCTTTCACTGCCTTTCCACGGGCATCTGTACGCTTCCAGGTTTCGCGAAGTTTTCCTCTCTACGTTACGGCGGCCGTGCCGTTCTCTGAAATTTTTATGTTAGCCTTCAATATCTCTATCGCTTATTTAATTCTGGCGGATGCTTAATGTCTAGAGATTCAAGGCCCGATCTGGACGTGATTGAGTCTCAATTGAAGGGGAAGACGCTTCTAGTCTACTGGTTTATCTTGAAGTCTCCCGGTTCAAACATTGGCGTTAGGGAGATTCAGCGTTCTCTCGGATTCTCAAGCCCAAGTGTAGCAGCCCACCATTTGGAGAAGCTCCTGTCTTTAGGTCTCGTGGATAAGAGTCTTAGAGGAGAATACATCCTAAAAGAAGAGGTTAAAGTCGGCGTCTTGAGATTCTTCACTAGGCTCGGTCGCTTTCTGATTCCTCGCTACCTCTTCTATTCTGTCTGGTTCTCAACGATGCTCATCGTTTATCTTACCATTTACGGTCATAGTGGGGGAATCCACAATGTTGTGGCAATCATATTCGGTGTTTTAGCGTGTTCAATACTCTGGTATGAAACCTTGAGGTTGTGGAAGGAAAAGCCAGCTTAGTTACTGATGTTTTTCTTTGCTGCTCTTACTTCTAGCATGGCACTTGGATTAAAAGCTTAAATATTTTTGGAGACACTATTCATCGAATCTTTTGGAGGGTTAGATGAGATGAAATTATCGGTCCAAGAAAACTTGGTACCTGGAGAGACATTTCTGGACAAACTTCAGAATATAGAAAGATATGGGTTTGAAGGTGTTGAGGTTTTGGGGGAGCGACATAGTCCAAAGAGCAGAAATGATAAAGTCATCGCTTTCAATTTCCAAAGTTAAACTCTCCACGATTTGTGCTGGCTATTCAGGAGACCTTCTAGGTGCAGATAGAAAAACAAGAGAGAATGCTATTGAAGGTCTGAAGGATAGGCTAACAGTATGCGCGGAATTGGGTGGTGGTGGTGGATTAAGATTTAGTCCCCCCAAACCCAAATAGAACTTAAAATAGTTGGTTTTTAGTTGGTTGAAACTTTTGCAATGACCTCATAAAACAATAACTTGCTTCGTAAGTACGTTCCTTGAAGAGTATTAAAGAACGTATATTTGAAACCATATTTTTTTCCCAATAGTCGATTAGCAGCCTTAGCTTCTTCTCCCTCAAGTAATCTGGCGAGACCTTGGATCGTCTGACCTATGATTTTATAGTCCTTTGGAGCGCCCATTCTTGCCTTTGCAGGGGCAATTTCAACATGAGGATTATTTCTCATTCGTCTTACTTTCTGAAAGCTTGCGCGCGTACAAAACAGAATTTTCTCCTTTTCAAAAACAAACCATATAGGTGTTGTGACGCCTTGACCGTTCTTCTTGAAGGTCGTTAATACAATGTAGTTTTGATTTCGTAAAATTGCTTCAGGAGTATTTGGTTCGTTGTTCATTTCAAATAAATATTACCTTGAGTTTCTAAAAAAGGCTATCTAGCTGTTCAACCCGGACTCAGCAGTATACTTGGTCTCAGCCTTTCGTTGCGCGCACTGATGCTGGTTCTTTATTGTAGCACGCACTAGTGGGATGATAAGAGGGAGTAGAGGTCTTCAACTTTGTTTTTGTCGACTCTTGACAGGATGAGGTAGCAGGATGGACAATAGGTCACTAGGGGTCCCTTACTCTCAGCAATCATCTTTTTCGCTATTTCCATGGAAAGGTCAGGAGCGTAGGAGATGAGGTTGACACCGCAACAGGGATAGTGCGTTCTGTGGACTTGGTTGTCTTTGAGTAGTCTGCGAGTGATTCCTGTTACTTGGTTTAGGTGATCTGGATAATGGATGGTTAAAGTTAAGCCTCGTGGCAGTTTCTTTGGCTCTACGACTTCTAGAATGTGACGGATTTCAATGCCTTCAAGTGGATAAAAGGAAGTGAACGCTAAGTAACAGCCTGGACAAGCTGTGACTAACCGCTTTACACCTTCTTCTTTAAACATGCGGATGTTTTCTTGGGCGACTTCCTTTGCCGCTTCAACATCACCCATCGTGTACAATATGTAGCCGCAACTACGTTCGTTTGGAAGAAGCCGAAACTTCAGTCCTGTATCTTCCAATAGGCGTATTACTGAAGTAGCCATTTTTTGGATTCTTGGAATCAATGATGAGGTACATCCTAAGAAGAGTGCTGTGTCAGAGGAAGTCTCAAAGTGTTTGCTGAGGAAGGCTTGACGTTCCCTTGAGCTACTGTAGGGATTGCCATATTGTTTGATCGCTTTTTGGAGATACGGAAGGTTGTGAGGGATTATGCTGTTCTTTATAAGGTTCTGTCTCACGTTATACCTCAAGCCTGCCATGTGGCATTTGTTGCAGGTTGTACAGAGAAATATGGGATCTGTATCGTTTCTCAGGGATTCCGCGCCTCTTATCTTGAGCTTGAGGTATTGATAAGGCGCCATGAATGGTGTGTATCTATGATCCTCTTTTATCTGATGTATTGGACATGCATGGTCTTGATTAAACTCGGAAAACCAGTTTCTTATACCCATGACATCTCTTATCTCCCGATAATGATGCCAATACTATCTTTTAATTAGCTGCTCAGCTGTAATAAAGATTCGTTCGCTCCAAAGTAAGTGTTGATTTGCGCGTGTATCTATTATGGTGTCCCTTGACTTCTTTTCGATACGGCCTTCCAGGAATTTGTGGTCAGGAAACTTTCTTCTATGTTGTGAACCATACGCTGGAACTTGCGCATGGATACAGCAAACGAAAGGGTGTTCTCTGGAACAAAGCGGCGCGGTGAAACATCAAACAATCCTATGACCGCTCTGGAGCGGACAGCGTCTTTCTCAAGAAAGGGATACGCGACGATCGAGCCACACCCTGAAGCCCACGGAGTGAAAACACCGTTGGGTTCCGCTTCTTCAAAATTTGCCAGTGTGAAGAGGCCTGAAAGGACATCGGGGCAGGCGAAAAAGATTACGACGTCCGGTTCATCCGACTCATTCAATGCGTCCCACCTCTTGAATACGATGAACCTGGCTGGAGCCTTAAATGATGGCATACCCTTGAGCAACTCGGCAGCAATCTCAGGCGTCTTCACGAAACGCTCACCCTCAACTTTTCCAGGAATTCCATTGGAGATGAGGTATATATCATCCGGTTCAAACGTTTCACGAAAACCCAGACACTGTTGTCCTCCAGAACAGCCGATTGACTCTGCATCAAAACATAGAGCGCGCCCCTGCCTTACAAGTGAAAGTGCTGCGATGACGCATCTCTGCGCTATTGTACCGGGCTTCACGAGTTCCGCACGTCCTTCTTCATTGGTGTAGTAGAAGGTGATAGGTAGTTCCGCTTCACCAAAAAATTTCTTCCAGAGACTAATAAAATCCTCCTTCAACTTGAGGTCCATACACAACTCCTCTTGGTTGCTTCAATAAGACTCATGGATAAAATAGCTTTCTGCTGGAAACCATACAAATTGGCTTAGAGTGAATCAACTCCTAATTCTCAGGAATCTTATTTTAAACTCCATAAAAAAGTAGACTACTGAATAGCGGGCACTAAGGAGTTTTTTGTATATATCCACCTTAACATATTCAAGTCCCCTTTCCAGTCTCCCCAAGCATACATCGAGGAAATCTGCAAAACCACAAACAACCGTACGGACTTTACCCAATAGACTTCATCCTGATCTGACGAGGAAGAAAAGGCTCCAAGAATGGCGATTACGTCAGCTTCATCAGCCTTCTCAACGAACTTGTCCAGATCTATCTGGTTCAGCAGGCTCCAAAACGGTTTCGAATCCTTGACTCATACATGCGAAGAAAGCATTTGTTACAATGCAGCCTCTTGTCAGCTCGTCCTGCCTGAACCAGCGGTGATACTGTTTCATGCTCTCGTATTGTCTGCTGGTTGTTGAGTTACGCCCAGCGAATAGGTTGCTTTCGGCGCATCTTTAGAGCCGTATAAGGGAACAAAGCCATTATCCGCCGTTTAGTGTGCGTGGAGGAAATTGGCGACTGGGCAACAGTAGACGAGTTAACTGCCCCAAACTACTTTTTTCTCTTAATGTAATTGGCTACGCATTTGGCAAATGTATTGAAATCTTCAAGGTCATCTTGAAGGTGTTGGTATAGCTCGTCTAAGTCCACCTCTGCATATCTGTGGACGAGGATATTTCTGAACCCCATGGATGGAGCAAATCTCTCAGCGAACTCTTTTGGCAAAATCTCCTCTTCACCTAAGATTTCTATGACTTCTCTGTATGCTTCGGGCTTTCTGAACCCCTCTTTTGATATGATCATCTCTCCTATGTCAAGCGTGCACTCTAGCGCTAGCTGAAGGTATCTTTCTACCGCCCCCCTTAACGTGTAGTTTTCTCTCAGCTCATCTTTTCCATGAGATTGGTAGCTCCTCAGAAACTGCACGTACTTCCTCAAATCTTCGAGTCTCGAGTGGACCTCTTCTCTCAAAGTATCCCTCTCTCCGCTATCCTCTCTATACCCATTTTGATGTGCCTTTCATCGTAATACTTTCTATCTAGGTACCGTGATAGAATGTGGGTCTCAAACTTAACTCTCTCAAGATCATTCTTGCTATATAGGATCCTTCCCTTGCTGACTATGTTGTAATTTAGTGATAGAGGCGCGTTATTCATTACCACCACGTCAAGCTTGTCTGTCTTCAGAATAGAAGAAATGCCGTTTATCAATCTCAACCTCAGATCCAAACACTTCCGCTTCTCCAGATGGGCATCTAACAAAACGGCTATGTCCAGATCACTTAAGGGACCTGCTTCACCTCTGGCATGGGACCCAAAGAGGTAAGCAACCTTTACGCTTTCCTCTCCCCCTATAAACGCCTTAACCTTGTCAATTTCCATATCTATCAACGTAATGATTACTTCCATGTCTTAAGAAGGTTCCCTTAATTCAAAATAGACAGCGAAATTATTAACCTACAGGTTACAACCTAGACCTAGAATAAGATTATTAACCTCACACGCAAAGAAGTGTCTGCCACGCGCTAGGATTTTTCGGCCTATAAGAAAAGTTTAAGCCCGAAAGCCTTGATGGGTTCAAAGTGCCTCAAATCGAATGTATAGAGGGCGGCTTCTCTGTTTAACATTATGGCAGCCACCATAACATCAGTCCTCCGTAGGGGCATCCCTAAGATCTCACTCTTCATCTCAATCTCGGCGGAGCTAGCTAGCAGCATCTTTCTCCCTATAGTCAAGCACCGGTAGAGGCAAAACTTCCCTAACCGGCTTCGCGTACTTTTGGAGACCATACAAGATCTCATGAAGATTTATCGAAGTTATAGATATGTCTTCACCGCTATCAAGGATTCTACTCAGAGCTTGATCGCCCTTAACAGACTTCCTGTCGAAAATTTCGATCAAGACATCTGTATCTATAACTATCATAGCCTATGCTCAGCCCTTGCTGCGTAGAGCTCTGAAAGCATCTTCTCCTTGTCCCTAAACTCAATACAACCCCTAACGCCCTTTAAAGTCTCAATGGGGTTCACTCCCTCCGCAAGCCTATCGAACAAATCGCTGAGACTCTCTTTCTCCCGCTTAATCTTCAGCAACTTCCTGTAAACCTCATCTCTAATCGTTATAGTCTTGGTCAACAACTTCACCAGACGAGAATCCGTTTAAACATGTATTTAAACATTTTAGGCCAAAACTAAAAGACCGTTTTCATTATTAAGCACGGGTTGACAGTGGAGAAAGTCCCCACATCAGTGTAGATGAAGCCTAAAGAGACGCCCGTAAGATTAGGAATCTTAGAGATTCTTTCCGCATATTTATTCATCACGTTTATATGTTACAATTGATATTTATTGTATTACGCTGATCGAGTTGTCTGAAACTATCAGCCTGCGGTTGCCTCGCGAAACACTAAAGAAACTAGGCGAGTTGGCAAACAGGGAGGGCAAAGACCGTTCGGCTTTGATACGTGAGCTCCTCGAACATGGAGTCAAGGAGAAAGATGTCGAGCATGCGGTTGAATTGTATCGGAGGGGGATGATCACTGGTTGGAAGGCAGCCCAACTAGCCGGCACATCCCTATGGAACTTCTATAAGATTTTGGGCGAGAAGGGCGTCCTCATCCAATACTCACAGCATGAGTTAGAAGACGATCTCAAAGGCCTAACCGGGGAATAGCTCTTTGCCCATAGTTTCTAACACCGGCCCTCTCATATGGCTCTCAAAGATAGGAAAGATCATGCTACTCAAGAAGCTCTACGGCGAAGTCATCATCCCAGAAGAAGTCTACAGAGAGGCAGTTGAACAAGGTTTAACGGAAGGGTTTAGTGATGCACTTGTCATAGAGGACGGTGTCGGCCAAGGCTGGATAAAAATCTCAACGCTCAATGTGAGAGAGGTAAAGCTTTGCCAGAAGATGATGGAACATGCCTTCGAGATCCACTTGGGAGAGGCTCAAGCGATCATCATAGCGCGCGGAATGGGTGTGCTACTTTTGATGGATGAACCCAGCGGTAGAGCGTTCGCTGAGACATGGGGTCTAAAAGTTAGGGGCACACTCTACGTGATTATGGAAGGCCTCAGGGAAGGATTACTTGGCAAGGATGAGGCTAAGGAAGCTGTACTCGAACTTATAAGTAAAGGGTTTAGAATAGAACCGAAACTATTGGCGAGAATACTGAAAGAAATTGAAGGGTTCACCCCTCGAGATGGATAAAGACGCTGCTATCTAATAAACCTAGAATGTCTTGACGTTTAGAGGCATGAGTCCACCCCTACTCCATTCATCTAAGAAGAGGAAAAGCTTTTCAGATAAAGAACCTGAAGAATAATCAACTTAATTCGCACCCAGCGCAGCTCTTTCCTGAGAGTGGTTGTCCAATAGGACCTGAGAGGATTCTGACTTCCTTCTCGCCGACCTCGATTAGGCGGCTTTCTCAATGACGATCTTGTTTCCTTCCACGTAGATCTCGACTTTGTCGCCTATGTTAGCGTTAGCAGCCTTAACCACATTCTCAGGCAGGTATACAACAGGTCTTTTACCAGCAGCGCTTATCCTCCTCTTAAGTTTCAAAGGCTGGAGTACGCTTTGTAGACGCTCCTTTATGGCTCTATACTGCTCCGGAGTGAATAGTTCTCGTCCACATCCAGGGCATTTGGTTGCCTTCACATTACGCAGGAGAACATCTCCGTACTCAAAGTCTGTTTCGACCTCCACGTATTCGATGCAAAGTTCAACACGCTTTGATTCAACCATCCCACTCAGGAATCTTCATAAAGCCATGGTACTTAGATCTCTCCTCCGTCCATCTTCAACCACAGTCGATCCGGACTCTCCTCCAGCATTTCGGTAGCTTTCCCTTCGTATTGGTGCATACGCAAAAGAACCAAACCGGTCATGGCAGGAAGGATTCATTTCAACTAACGATACTTGAGCAACTTGGTTTTACCAAGAAAGTACGCTTTTCTTTCTTGGTGTTGAACGGATCGAGTGAATTGCTTATTTTAGGAATACAACTGGCCTGAACTCCCAGCCTGAGCCCGTTATTATCTCAATTACCGGGTTCTTTATTTCAGCCATATCGAAAGTGTATTTGTAGGCATAATCGATTTTGAGCTTCCCATCTTTGTAGATCACGCCATATTGAAGACCTCTTTCATATTGGAATAAACTGATTCCCCTAAAGAATGGAAATCTAGATCCAAGCTTTACTCCTTTTCCACCCACTCCACCAATATACTCAAGTTTCCTGAAGTTATCCTGAGCTTTCACAACGCCCTCGCCTTCTACGAGTTTCATTCTCAGCTCGTATTGCATCCTAAGTCCTCGGGCAGCAAAAAGCTCAATCCACTTTTCATCCACAATCTTCCACGAAGCTACAATCCTATTTGGGTCTTTCGGGTCCTGCAAAACACCAGACGGAAGCTTTTCGTCGTTTAACGAGAGCAATCTTTTCCTCAACTCTTCACTGGGCAATCTCGCCCTGCTTCGTGGCTCAACCGTTGCAGCCCAGGAGCCCATTCTAGGAAAAATCAAGAAGATTTGAGCAAATCCGTAGGCAACGACGCCTAAAATCGTTACCGCGAGGTTATTCACAATCCAAGAAGTTAACACATGACCCCTATACTCGTTTATCAACAATAGCAACACAACTGGAAAGGCCATAGAGGCGAAAGCATAGATGAATAGAAAAGCTATTCTGCGGCCCGACATCTCTTAGATCACCCTACATCTTAGACTTTCTTATGTGTCTTTCTTTTATGCGTTGTCATATTTTGAAAGATCCGCTATGATTATCTTTGGCATAGAATATTCCTCGAATACATCCGGGTCTCCTCATTATATACCATGCGTGCATTTGGTTCTGCATAACTTTTCCTCTAATTCTTAAGATTTTGAAACTTCAAGTTGCTCAGTTTATCTTTCAGCTTTCTAAGTAGTTAGTAAGCAGTTTTTAAACTGGCGATAGACTCTGTTTCTTCTGGTCTAGGGTTATATTCTTTTTCTTGGACTGGATACACTCAATAGGGTAATAAGTATTGGCAAGACTCATCCATGGAACGAAACTATGGGAAAATGGGTTGCATCCAGTCATCCTGGGCCATGCCAAATCACGGTTCGAACTCCTATTTTCTATTGCTCCTTCCTCAACTGCTTGGGGGTTTGGTAGAAGAACCGGATGAACTCTTCTTCAATGAGGTTTTCCCAATTGATTCTTTGAGAACCAAAAAAGTGAAAGGAGTAGATTGGACTTAACCCTTTTGGGTGTTGGCTCCAACTGCGTAATAAGCAATATAAATTTGGGTGGTCAAAACTACCAGTGATCCAGTGAAGAGCATCTTGCTCCGCTTTCTAGGTTTTTGGTTTGAACTCTATGATGCTTTCTATATCCTCTTGCTCTTCTGGACCCGCTGGAAAGGTCATTGGCTTATATCTGCCTTCCAACCAGGGTCCTAGCTGGTCACGATAATGTTTGCTGAATGGATGTCCTCGCTGACCGCCCGGAATTATGCAAAATGAACTCTCTAGGTTGCTTAGGTTCACTATCTGCCGCCATGACGACCCGGCCTTCACTTTCAACTCGTCTGCTGGGTTGACGCAATTCTGCCATCCGCCTATTGGGAGTTTGGGATAGTTGAACCATGAAATAGCTGAGCTAAATGGATGCTCAGCATTCAATCGGTGAATAGTGCCCCACTTCCATTTGAGCATGTTGGGTCCAAGGTCGTCCCTTAACTGCTTCACGGCCTCGCTAAGGCTTTGAAAGATTGTGTCCTCACGGGTCTCGATTTGCTCTGTCTCAACGTTATCAAACCATTGCGCTGAGTTTTGCTCGACAAGGTGCTGAATAGTCTCCGTCGTCGGGTATCTTCCCTCAAAGCCGGCTTTCTGATACTCGTCGTGAAAGATGTTCTTTCTGAACTTTTCCAGCCAAGTCGCAAAGATCGCGGGAGCAACCTTCTCTCGGTCCATCTTAAAATCCCAATTCTCCAGAATCTTCAGGGCGTCTTCAAGCTCCTTGTCCATCTCTCTTTTTCGACAGGCGTCGACAATGTGCGGGACGAGTTTTTCTGCTGGGATGCTATAGATGTCTGTCTGAATATCCTTCATGTCTTCTAGGCTCAGAGGTCGAAGCTGGCGTAGTACGCTAACTATGCGTTCGGCTCTGTAATGTTCCGCCCATTCCCATCCGAGCCAGTGAGGAAACTTTTCACGGGGCAGTGGACAGTTGTTGGCTGTCGCTACGTACCCTTCTTCGGGGTTTATTAAGTGGGGGACTTCTTC
>Ga0315314_1003622_pt1 | contig 11970 bp, 14 predicted proteins | sample TDP9_MG_FD_203631 | JGI IMG/M metagenome (GOLD analysis project Ga0315314, IMG submission 203631) | Freshwater sediment microbial communities from Lake Towuti, South Sulawesi, Indonesia - TDP9 | ecosystem: Environmental > Aquatic > Freshwater > Lake > Sediment | place: Indonesia: South Sulawesi...
CTCCTCGCGCTCACCGTTGGCGACCTAACCCTGCTCATCCTGAGGTGAACTCGACGAGCGAGTTGGTTGAGAAAGCTCTAGTTCTCGCCCTGAGCCTCGCTTTCCTAGCCGCTATGTCGTCCCCTACGGTCACAACAGCAGCCCAGCTGGCATCGGAGAACAGAAGGCTCCAACTAGCCCGAGTCCTCGTCGAGGATCTAGATCTCGGAATCAGCCAAGTCGCCTCCGGAAGAGCGGAGTCGTATGCGAGAGACATCCTCTACCCCGAGTTGACCACAGTCCGCGCCGCAGGGTTCACGCTGACCGTGGAGTGCACAGCCCTGGGAAGAACATTCACGGAGAGCAGAACCTACTCCGCTCAGCTGAGCACAAAGGGAACGCCCCAACCCGGACTCCGGACGGTGCACTTTGAGAGAGCGAACTTCGCCGTACAGATCTGCTGGGAGTGACCCTGATGCCAAGCGAGATGGTCGAGTTCAGTTCCGAGCTGCTTGTGTGGCTCGTGCTCGGAGTGCTGTGTTTCAGTCTAGCGGCTAATACGGGGGTAGTCACCTTCCAAGCCAGTCTTCAGCACCGGCTCCACGCCTTGGCTGGGTTCGTTACGGACAACGTCAATATCGCGGGGTCGAGAAGGGTCGAGGTTACAATCCACCTACCCGACAATCTCGACGGACACACCTACGCCATCAGAACCCAAGCCCACACCACAGAAGTGGAGTCCGAAGGCCTCAGGGCAACCAGTGGAACGAGATACCCCATGTCCGGACAGGTGCTGCAACCGGGTCGGAGCTACTTGATCAGGATGGGCGACGCGATAGCCTTCAACGAGGTGGGGAGATGAGGGGAGGACTGATCGAGGCAATGGCCTCGGTTTCACTCTTCTGCCTTGCGATGCTGAACGCGCTCTACGCCGTTAACTACGAGCTCTCAGCTGGCGCCAGACTGACCTCGACGGACACCCTTGGAAGGAACACCGACGACATCCAAGCCTACATCGAGACGCACTCCTACGTCGATCCACAGTCAGGCAACTTCTACCCGCTCGTCGTCCCGGCAGAGGTAAGGCAGGGAGAAGAGTGGCGTTCCACCACACACCAGCCACGGCAGCCAGCCCTACCAGTGCCGATGCTCGCCAACGGAACAGTGATCAACGGCTGGATTGGGAGGGCGTAAAACGAGAGCCTCCCTCCCAACAGCGGATGCGCTCGCTTCGCTGTGTCTAAGCCTCATGCTGCTGTTCACCGCGATCTACACCGCGAACTCTACCACCGAGGATATGATCTTCACAAGAGTAGCCTACTACCAGAAAGCGGCGGACCAGATCCTGCTCACATCCGCGATGAACGGATGGATTAACACGGTGGCTGAAGCCGTCGAACTCGACGCCGACCCCACCGACCACCTCTCAAGGATCACCCACCTCTGCCCCGACGGCTGCTCGTGCCAAGTTCTCCTATCAGATCAGTCGGGAACCCTCCTCAAGTCCGTGGGCGGACTCCGCGACACGGTTTACGGAGAGGCGAGCTACGCCCTGATAACAAGCCGCCTGAACGCTAGAATAGTCTGCCGAGTGAGCCGCGGATGAGGAGAAGAGCCTTCCTCTGGTCAACCTCAACCCTCTACATAGGCATCGTGCTACTGATGCTCTCCAACCAAAACGGTGCGATGATCAACCTCTCTTCCGATGCGGCCTCGAACAGGATGGCTTCCGACAGGCTACAGCTAGCAGCCTACAACGTCCTACTCGACCTGAACCGCTATCTGTCGCACACCACCGCGGAGCAGATCTTCCTCCTCGCCCAGACAGGACAGTCTCCCAAGGGGCTGGAGTCGAGGATCAGGACCGACTATTGGATCGAGAGGATGGTGGCATCCCTGAAACAGGATGGAGTCGGCGCCGAGATCACAATAACAAACCTTGAAGTCTCTCCCCACCAGAACCCTCGAGATCTGGTACAGATGACCTCGCTCTCACTGCCGGTTACCCACGCCCTCTACGAGGGAGCCGTCGACATCAACTGCGACCTATCGGTAACCCTGACGCAGCCCAAACCGTTCACGAGGATCCACGCCGACTTCAAGGTTCGAACATTATCCCCCACGCGAATCTTCGGCCTCCTCCAGCAGTCGGAAAACCTGAAGAGCCTCATAGAGAAGCAGACGCAAGACTGGCTCGAGGGCGATCAGCCACAAAAGATCGCAGCCGCAACCGCCCTCAAACTCGAGAGGCTGATCCAACAGTTCTACCGGAACGCCTCAAAGCTAGACTACCGAGGGGAATGCCGCTTCACGGTGGAGGTCCGTAGATCAGCGACACACCGCTTCGAAGTCCAGCTGAAGCTGGAGGGAAGTAGCCTCACAGATCTCAGTCCGTTCTCTTACACAATAGTCGACTCGGAGCGGAGGCAAATATCGTTGAACACGGACAGAACGTTCAGCATGACACACTCGCCGCCCACCGACGCAGGCGGTTCAGACTGGGCGAGGGTGGTCGGCACTGTCACATCTCCATCCCACACGACTTGAAAGCTCAAGAGAAGAACGCTTAGAAGCACCAAAACACCACTCTCATGCGACACATCGGGAGGTGCTCTGCGAACGGTCAAGTGCTCCTTCTGCCCAACCATGGTCTGTCACCTGGGTCACCCCGAAGACGCCCAGCCAAACTGTCCGGTGAAGACGTACCCAGAGGTCTACGCCAAGAGCAAGGGCAGGTACTCGGAAGAGGACGCGAAGAAACTGATGCTCGCGGCTGCCTACGTAGAGTCGACCGGATACATGAAGTGGACGAGGGTCCAAGAGCTCGCCGAGTTCGCCAAGTTCTTGGATGTCAAGAACATAGGCATCGCCTCCTGCGTCGGACTGCAGCAGGAGGGAAGCATCCTAGCGAGAGTCCTGGAAGAACTGGGGTTCAACGTGACGCACGTCTGCTGCAAGACCGGATCGTTCAACAAGGAAGAACTGAGAATCCCCCGCGAGTACAAGCTCAGGCCCGAGGCGGAGTTCGAGGCAGCCTGCAATCCTATAGCGCAAGCCGAGATCTGCAACAAGGAGAAAACTGAACTGAACGTGATCGTCGGCCTCTGCATAGGACACGACATCCTCTTCTCGAAGTCCTCGGAAGCCCCCGTGACAACGCTCATCGTCAAGGACCGGGTAACCGGCCACAACCCGGCGGCATCGCTCTACTCATCATACCACAGAGCCAAAATCCTCGGAAAACCCTCTCGGTACCCACCCGCCAAGTGAGATAGTCTAGGCCGAGATCTCCGAGACAACCGCCCCAGACAGCCTAACCAGATCGGCGGATCTGATCCGCAGACCTGCGTACGGAGAACCCGCGCTGCCGTAGACCCACTCCCGCTCCAAGACAAGCCTATCCACAAATGTTCGAACTCCAAGCCCGATGGGAGGAACACCCCCGATCGGGTGACCGGTCAAATCCTCCACCTCCTTAGCCTTCGCTAGCCTCAGCTCAGAAGCGCCTGCAGCCACGCAAAGCTTCGAAACGTCAACCCTAGAGTCCCCCCTGACGATCGCCATAACTGGTCTCCCACCGGGGTCTAGGAATATCAGACATTTGATGATCTGGCTCACATCAACTCCGAGAACCTTCGCTATCGAAACGGTCTCCCGACCCCATTCCCTATGCCATATGATGCTCGCATCGACGCCCGCCTTCCTGATCAGTTCCTCAGTCTTCTCAACCAGATTCTCGTCCTTACCCAACCCACAACGCTCCATACTTTGATGATGCGGTCAGGGATAGGCTGCTATTGCCCCTAGACAGAGGGAATCAGAGTGATGAATGATCTCAGCCCTGGAACAGCTTCTTGACCAGCTGTCCCATCTGCCTCCCCTTTTCCGCCACCATCGCCCGCTCCTCCTCGCCGGGAGTCTCCTCCACGATCGCCCCGTAGTGCTTGCTCTTCGAATCCCCCTGCACTACCATGCCGTGCACGAGCATCGCCTCGAGAATGGAGAGGACCGTCGTCTCGCCTCCCGATCCGTAGCCTCCCGACGACGTGAACGCGGCTCCGACTTTGCCCTTGAGCTTCCCGTGGACCTTGATAGACTCGTCCAGGAACTCCTTGATTTTCCCAGCCATCTGCCCGTAGTACGTTGGTGAGCCCACCGCGATACCGTCGTAGCCGAGTAGCTCATCAACCCTCGTCTCCTCCACCTTTTTTACTGTAACATCGACCTTCTCGCGCCTCAACCCATCAGCGAAAGCCTCCGCGACCTTGCCGGTGTTGCCAGTCTTGGAGTAGTACAAGACCAGAACCCTAGCCAACTCTCCGTCACCAGATCAGATTTCATACGACCTCGAGCCTTTAAGTCTGATAGAGGTTGAGAGCGGCTTGCCGACGGTAGCTATGGTCCGAGGAGAAGACCCCTACGCCCTAGTCCCCCGTGCAATAGACCTTTTGGGAGGCCCAAGTCGGTTCGTTGCCCAAGAGAAGTGATCATTCTTAAGCCCAACAACAGCATTCCCAAATAAGAGCGGTGGGTGGAATGCATGAGTGAAGTGTTAGTTGTCGGGTCGGGAGTCGGCGGAGCAACTGTCGCCAAAGAACTCGCCGTGAGAGGAAAGAAAGTCACCATCTTGGAGAAAGGCCACTATCACAGGCTAGGAACTGAGAGAAGAGCTGCGGGATTCCTCAGCGGCTCGCAAGGATCCTTCAGCACCTTTAGGCATCCAACTGAGAAGACGCCTGAAGGAGTAGAAATCCTCAGAACTTTCATGGTCGGAGGAACCTCTGTCGTCACCATAGCTAACGGTGTGAGAAGCCTGCAAACCGAACTGTCAACACTCGGACTAGACTTGGAAGAGGAGTTCAGCGAGGCGGAGAGGGAACTCAAGATCACTCCAGTACCTGACAGAACCCTCGGAGAGAGGACTAGGAGACTCATGGCTGCAGCGACCGAGCTCGGCTATGACATCAAGGCCATGCCGAAGTTCATCGACTTCTCCAAGTGTAGAAGCTGTGGAATGTGCAACCTCGGATGCCAATACGGGGCCAAATGGTCCTCTCAACGCTTCATCGGAGAGGCTCAAAGAGCCGGCGCCAAACTTCTGATCGATACAACAGTGGATCAGGTTCTCCACTCTAACGGCGAGGTCAAAGGAGTACGTGCACGAGGCTCATCGGGGAGCCGAGACATCGAGGCCACCAAAGTGGTGATAGCCGCAGGAGGATTGGAAACGCCTGTGATACTACAGAGATCCGGCATAGCCAACGCTGGAAGCAACCTCTTCGCAGACTTATTCGTCAACACTTACGGGCTGCTCGAGGAGGGGAGCATGAAAGACGAACTGGGAATGGCGGCTCTGATAGACGAGTTCCACAAGAAGGACGGCTTCATCCTCTCGCCATTCTTGGATACAACTCTTTACATGTTCCTATACCTACTACCTCTCTCAAAGAAGATGCGCGCCTTCGCAAGAAAGAAAACTCTAGGCATGATGACTAAGATAACAGACGACGACGCTGGAAGAATAGACGGAGACGGAACAATACACAAGCCAGTGACAGAGAGCGACAGAAAGAAGCTTGACATGGGAGACGCGATCTCGAGAGAAATCCTGACAAAGGCGGGTGCTAACCCCAGAACTTTATACACCGCCAAAGTAGAAGCAGCACACCCGGGTGGAACAGCGGGAATAGGCCGAGTTGTTAACAGGGATCTTGAGACCGAGATTCGCGGCCTATTCGTCAGTGACGCCAGCGTCTTCCCACAAGCACCAGGTCTTCCGCCTGTTGTAACGATTATCGCTCTCTCAAAAAGACTCTCCAAGAGACTGGCAGAGGAGTAGAGCGTCTAGCTCATCCTCATGCTCCATATTGTGCCCTCCCACTTTAGGGGAATCATATCCAATGAGTTAACAGTATCACGTGGAAGCAGGACACATAACCGAATTGAGGAGCAGCATGCCCGACCCTGTCTCCGGGAGCCCCCAGGTGGCTCGGACCAAGCTCCCGGATAGTTTACTCCTTCTGCACTCCCGCGAAGTACGCCTCCGCCGTGGAGTACCTCACCTCACTCGTCGTGACCACGTCAAGCAAAGCCGGCTTACCCGACTTGTTCTGCTCCAGACACCGTTTCAAGGCGGGCTTGATCTCACTCGGCTTCTCAACCCGCTCCCCGTACGCGCCGAACAGCTGAGCGACCCTCGCGAAGTCTGGGTTCGTCAACTCCGAGCCCAAGAATGGGGGCTTCTGCCGCCTCTTGATCTGCATGTAAGAGGAGTTGTTGTTGACCACCACCGTGATTGGAATACCGTAATGAGCAGCCGTGTTCAGCCCCGAAAGAACCATCATGAACGACCCGTCCCCGACAATGCTCACCACCTGCTTCTCTGGTCTAGCCAGCTTCACACCCAGAGCCCCAGGGAACGCGAAACCCATACACCCGGCAAGGCACTGGATGCACGTGTTCGGCTCGTAGAAGTCGAAGCAGCGGCGGATCCATGAGGAGGAGAAGGAGCCCGAGTCGTGGGAGACTATCGCTTCTCGGTCCAGCGTCTCCCTCAGGTCCCTCACAAGCCTCCAAGGTCTTACGGGAACGTCATCCCAGCCTTCCTTGGGCCACCTGCGAGCCAGAAAGTCCTTGTGCATGCCCCTGAGCCGATCGAGCCTCTCCTTAACCAGTTTCGCCCTTCTGCCAACGATCAGCCTCTTGAGCGTCGCAGCCAGTTCCGCCAACGCCATCTTGGGGTCTGCCACAATCCCCGTCTCGACCGGGAAGAAGCTCGCGACCTGCGAACAGTCCAGCTCGATCTGGACTATCCTAGCGTTCTTCGAGAGGGTATCCCACGCCTCAGTGCCAAGATCCTGCGGGCTCGTCCCGACGACCAGCAAGACATCTGAGCCGATCAGAGGCTCCACTTCCCGCACATAGAGCGGGTGATCGGTCGGGATCACATCCAGTCGGTAGCGGATCGGAAACACGGGAGCTCCCAAAACCTCCGCCACCTCCACCAGCTCACGAGAGGCACCCGAGATAACGACCCCATTACCGGCGATTATGGCGGGCTTCTCTGCATCAGCCAGAATCTCCGCGACGTTCCGAACTAGGGCGGGGTCAGGTCGAGCCCTGAATGGAATGCTGTACTGCTCAGGTTTTGTCAGGGACACCTCGGCTTTCTCGGTGAGCAGGTCGCTCGGTATGGAGAGGAAGACCGGACCCGGCTTTGCGTGGCGTGCTATCCTGATCGCTCTCCGAAGAACCTCCGGGATCTTAGAGGCTCTCTCGACCTCATAGCTGAACTTCGTGATAGGCTTGAACATCGAAACCAGATCGAACTCCTGATAGTCCCCCCGACCTCGGACTTGAGAAGGCGCTTGTCCGGCTATCACAAGCACCGGCGAGTCGCTGGAAAAGGCGGTAATCGTTCCGATCACGACATTTGCCGCGCCAGCTGCGCGTGTGACCAAGACAACCCCCAGTCTTCCACTCGTCCTCGCATACCCATCAGCCATGTAAACCGCGATCTGCTCGTGCCTAGTGCTGATGTACTTGATCTCAGGAGTCTTCGTCAAGACATCCAAGATAGGCAGTGTGGACGATCCACTAACCCCAAAGACATATTGAACACCCTCACCCTTCAGGCACGCTACGAGCGCCTCCGCTCCCGACATTAAGACCAAGACCCACTCCTCAAACTGACGAACCTCTGAAACCTTCACGCGTTTTAACCTTTCGAGCAGAAACCGAATCCCGAGACCGGACTACACTACGTGTTCAAGATCTCTCTGGCAGTTTCAGCCACTATTTTCCCAAGTGCTTCAGGACCTTGCTCTTGGAAGCGTACCCTGTCGACATCACTCGACTGAATCCTCGTAGAGGTAACCAAAGAACCCCAACCACATTTCTGTCCCATATTCTTGCCAAGTCGTGGGAATTCTCTTGATTTTTCTTCCTCTCCTTCAACCCCTCAAGACCCGCGAGTTCTCCCTTCCGCCGGAGTTGCTCCTGTTCACAGTATCGACGAGAACGCCTGCTTCCTGAGAAATGTCATGTGCTGAGAGAAAAACGCCTCTTCAGGTCATTCGTGCCCACCATCACAATGATCCAACTCGTGTAGCCCGACGTATCTCAGAAGGTCGTCCAGCTACTCCTTTCTCTGATTCATTACGTGGAACCGCGTGCCGGCAAACAGGAAGATGGCAGAGTATGCAATAAGGACAATCGCATTCACCAGTGGTCCGAAGTAGCTCTCTCCCCCGAGACCGTACCTCGCCAGCTCGATCGTGTGGGTGAGGGGTGAGAGCAGGGAAACGGCTTGCCCCCAGTTGGGCAGGTCCTTGATCGCTATGTAGACCCCGCTTATGAAGAGGAGAGGGATGCGGACGAAGTTGAGAGGCATCATAACGTTCCCCGGAGTCTGGCCAGGCAGCGAGGCGAACATTATCCCCATGGCTGAGAAGCCAATCGCAGAGAGCAGCATACACGAGACCAAGGCGATCACATCAGATACCTGAGAGGCGAAGAAGGCGATGCCCATTACCACAGGTATTATGGAGATGCCGACGCCGAAGATGACGCCAGCTAGCGTCTTCCCCATCAAGATGGTGAGGAGCGAGACTGGCGATGTGAGGAACCTGTCGAAGGTCTGGGTGGCACGTTCACTGGGGATCACCACCGGCCCTATGCTTGAGGAGGCGAAGAAGAGAGTCTGAGCAACCAGCACCGGAATCAACTGGGCGATAGGTGTGCTCCTTCCAATCGAGAAGGACAGGAAGAGAGAGAAGGGAAAAAGGATCCCGAACATGATGGACGGTGGTCGGGTGTAATAGGTGCGCATATCCTTCTCCGCGACAGCCCACGCCACCCTAATCTCCCTTGAAAGATGACTTGGATGTCTTTCGGTCATTGCATCCCCCTCCCTCGACCCCCTCCTTGCCCCTTTCCTCTTTTCATGCGCTGAACCTCCTCGCCTTCAGCCGCCGGTCGAACTCCCGTTAGCTTGACGAAGACATCCTCAAGACTCGGTCCGACGGTGTTCACCGTGATGGGTTTGAGCCCCCTTGAGTCAGCGTACCTCCACAGAGATGCAAGCACACTCGGAGGGTCACTAGTGTACAGCCTATACTTGTCCCCTTGTTTGACAACCTCGCTCACACCAGCCAAGCCCCTGAGATCAGCCACAACAGTCTGAGGAATCGCCTCAAAGGCCACTTCTATAGACTGGAGACTCTCCAAGGTCCTCTTGAGCTTCTCAGGAGTATCTATCGCGGCGACCCGACCACGGTTGATGATGGCGGCACGGTCGCACATCTGACTCGCCTCCTCGATGTTGTGAGTTGTGAGAAACACGGTGAGACCTCCCTCGTTCAGCTTCCTGATCATGTCGCGTATGATGAGGACGCTTTGCACGTCCAGCCCGGAAGTGGGTTCGTCAAGAAAGAGAATGCTTGATCGATTCATAAGAGCCATGGCGATACAGATCCGCCTCTTCATACCCCTGGAAAAGCCCTGCACCTTCTCTCCCCGCCGCTCATAGAGACCAAACGCCTTGAGCAGCTCCTCGGCACGCCTCTCCCGGTAAGCCTTGGGTACGTCGTAGAGCCTCGCGGTGAAGATGAGGTTGTCCCAAGCGGAGAGCTCGTTGTAGACGTTGCTGATATCAGAGACAATCCCCATCTGCTCCTTCGCCTCGACCTGCTCGCGCCGAATGTCATAGCCCATTATGGTGGCTGTGCCCTCTGTTGGAATCGAGATTCCTGTCAGCATTCTTATCGTGGTGGTCTTCCCCGCCCCATTGGGGCCTAGGAAGCCGAAGATCTCCCCCTTCTCCACATTGAAGCTTATGCGGTCGACCGCCATCAAGTCCCCGAACTTCTTGGTCAGGTTCGAAACCTCAATCGCGCATTCTCCTGCCATCATCACACCACCAAATCTCACAACCACTCCAAAAAAAGCCGGAACAAAAGCGCCTAGGAGCGCTTCTTAAGAACCTCAAGCCGCTTGTCCACGGTTTCAAGTCGTTTCTGGAGAGTCTCCTTCATCTCCTCCAGATCTCTGACCTCTTCTTCTACGGTCATCAGGGGAAAGCGAAACTCTCCACCATGACCCCCATGGTAGTGCCTATGACATCCGCATCCACACATCTCGACGCTCACCTCCTTTCCCTGCTCTCGAAGTGCTTTCGGTAGAACTCAGCCAAGTCGTTCATCATCGCCTTTCTCTTGGCGATCGACTCCAGCCCGCTCCTAAGCGCCTCAGCACCCCTCTTCGTAACCCTATAGATCCTCCGGTCTGGCCCAGCCCCCTCCGTACGCTTCCACTCCGACTCCAGCAGCCCACGCCTCTCCATTCTTCTAAGCAGCGTGTACATAGAGCCGGGCTCAAGTCTGTGGCATCCACAACTCCTCTCCTCGATCTCCTCCATCAGCCTGTAGCCGTAGGTGGGATTATCGTAGAGAACCCGCAGAATTAAGAACTGTATCCAACCCCGCTCAGGATAGTCGTGCCAGCAGCGCCTCTGTCCACGATCACTGCACATAACGGTCAGGATTACATAACAATGTTACATATATAACTGTTACCTATCAAGGCTCAGTTTTGTACCCGCTCTCATTACATCAGGATCATGATGAATCCAGATTACTGCCGGAGTCGTTTTTCCGAGATGCAAGGGCGAGAGTCCTCTCCCGCATAGTCTATTCTCTTGAGAGACAAAAGTCCCGGCATGGCTAGCCCCCGGTCTTCACAGGTCGGAGCAGGAGACAGCAGATCACGCTCAGAAAGGCGAGGATTGAGCCTGAGAGAAACGCCAGCTGGTAGGTTCCGTATATCTCGGCTGAGAGACTGAAGAGGAGAATACCGACTCCCGAGCCCATGAAGTGCATGAAAAGCGAAAGCCCGAAGAGGCTGCCCACAGATCTCTCTCCGAAGACCTCCCCGAGCCAAGCTGCAATGATGGGCGACATGCCGTAGAAGCTGAACGCCAGCAAGACTGCAAACAAGTAGTACGTAAGACTGGACCTCGGCAGCAGCAGGGGAATGGCAAGAGAAACCGTTCTTATCACATACGAAGCCGTTAGAGGCGCCTTCTTGCCAAGCTTCTCCGGCAACGGTCCCATAACGATTGTTCCCAAGAACACTATTCCGGCCATAAGCCCAAGCGTGTACGAAGCTGTAACCTCGTCGACTCCCCATTCGAGGCTCATTGGGACCCAAAGCGTCGAGAAGGGCACATCGGTGAAACCACACATGAAATAGACAGCTACCCCGAGCATCAAAAAGAAACCCGTTCTCACAGCAGTCCCCAAGGAAACCGTCGTGTCAGCGTTGCCCAAGTCCCTATGGGCATCGATAGCATCAGGCTCCCTCAGCACCAGACTTGCGACCAAAACAACAAACAAGAGAGCCACCCCGAGTGTGAGCCACGAATTCCTCCAACCAAAGTACAACGAGAGCCTCTGCGCGAACGGAACCATGAAAAACCATCCTACAGGATACGCAGACTGGAAAACCGTCAGAGCCAAACTCCTCCTATCCGCAAACCAACTCGAAACCAAGGCCGTCGTCGCGACCATGCCACAGCTGGTCATCGTGAAACCGAAGAAGCCTCCATAGAGGAGGTAGATTTGCCAGACGGACGTAGTGAAAGCCAACAGCAACGTACTCACAGCGGCTATCCCCGAACCCGTCAAGATGACCATTTTGGATCCGTACTTGTCGACCACTCTCCCCATGATCGGAAGAGAGAAGCCGGTCACGAGCATGCTTATGGTCGTGGCAAGCGCTAGAGTGGTGACAGTGCTGTCAAACTCCCTTGACATAGGCACGAGAAAGATCGAGAAGGCCATCTGAATCCCCGTGAGTATGAAGAGAATCACAAAAGACAGGGATACGACAACCCATCTGGAAGAAAACATCGCCGTTGCCCCGAGCTCCCCTGAGTTCGTTCATGTAGCGGTTAGACGGTCATCCTACGGATAGCGTGAGAAGATTTATTTT
>Ga0315314_1003623_pt1 | contig 11969 bp, 15 predicted proteins | sample TDP9_MG_FD_203631 | JGI IMG/M metagenome (GOLD analysis project Ga0315314, IMG submission 203631) | Freshwater sediment microbial communities from Lake Towuti, South Sulawesi, Indonesia - TDP9 | ecosystem: Environmental > Aquatic > Freshwater > Lake > Sediment | place: Indonesia: South Sulawesi...
GCCACCGCGCTCCCGTCATTTAGCCTGTAGAAGACCATCCTGCCAACCCTTCTTCTCTCTAGCACTCCCTCCTCAGAGAGCCTGCGAAGAATCGAGTTAGCGGAGCCCTCGCTTACCCTAGCCCTTCTCACAACCTCCCTCTCATGAAGCTCCCGCATAGGATCCCCGTGGAAGACATACATGACTCTAAGGACGGTGGGAGTGACGAAATCTAATTTTTTGAGCATATACTCAATATCTTATGGCTGAGAATTTAAACACCAAGGTCCGACAGCCCTTCCATCTCTCCTTCTCCAAGCATGGTCCCAAAACAGACACACCTCAAGGGACGGAGGAAGATCGATCAGGCTAGCCCTTCGCCACAGCCACCGGAACCAAAAGACAGCAAAGAGTCGCAATACCCAAATCATGACTAACCTGAACTACCTCACAACAAGGAGCTAAGACTCTACAAGTTTGATGAAGTCGTTGACCTTGAAGAATGCATCTGTCTGGACTCTTTCCCTTGCGCCCATATCTGTAGGGTAAAGGAAGGTACCTACCCAAGATGGTCCTTCCGCCCTCTGGCTCCGAAACTTCTCCTTAATTATCTGAACGCCTTCCTTCACGAGCTTCTCTGTCAGAAATCTCTTAACCTCAGACGCCACATCCTTCGGGCCACCTCTATAGTTTGAGACAACAGAATAGATGTCGTAGGCATCTTTCTCTCTGTACCTCCTCCCAAGCAAGATGCCTTTTGTCGTGAGAAGGCCGATAATGTCGGCTATCTTTAGTCGGACTGATGTCTCACCGTCATACGGCAGTACACCTTGAACCTCATGCTCGAAGTAGTGGGAAAACACGACCTCACAACCATACGATGTTCTAGCCCTTAGGTCCAGCTGCACCCTCCTGTGGCGCTTACCAATTTCAGGATACTCTGGCGTCAGGAAGTCGAGCTGGATTACATACTCGTTGTTGTCTACGTTGGATATCGTCCTTCTCTGAAAGCTGAATTCTATCACGTTTCCCAGCCTATCTCTCCTCGGAAAATAGTCTCGTCGCGTCAGAATCTCCACGATAGACGCGTACTTGTCCTCCCTGATTAGATCCGGATGTATGGCAATGTCAACATCCACCGAGCCGACATGTCTGAAAGGGTTACTGGGATCTTGGAATCTCTGAAGTATGTAGTACGGAGCCCAGCCTCCGAGAAGGACAAGCAGGTCTCTGTAATCACCAAGACACCTTATTACCTCAACCAGGACAGAGGTGGAGGCTGAAACTATGCCCGCACCATAGTCTGATGCATATCTGGCTTGGGCCGTTTTCTTCGCTCCTTTCACCGCTCACTAGTACTTCAGTGTCCTCTCACGGAGGAACTCTGCCTGCTCTCTCCCCCTGCCCGGGTAGTTGTACAGGTCAAGATAGAGCTGCAGATTCGAAACCACCAGGAGCGAATCTTTCCGTTGCAGACCGTAGAAAACGCTCTGGTCGAAGGGCTCTATCAGGTGGACGTTGCCTCCGAACTCCGTCGGGCGCAGTCCAAGCCCCCCGACCGCAGACTGTTGGAACCTTGGATCAAGGTAGAGATGGACGTCTGAGAATCTCACATAAGGCGCGATGAGAGAGGCACCCGCGTGCATGGTGAGTGCATATCCCTCAGTGAGTTTACGACCTGCTAGTCGCATGACCTTTGAGGGGTCTTGCTCCGGACAATAGTAGCTTTCAACCCTGTTCTTGGAGAAGTCGTAGTGGTTGGCCCAAAGATCAAGGAGCTCTCCAGGCTTGTCGATCCTGATCCGGTGTTGCTCGTCCCTGCTTGCCAAGCCCCTCTCCTCAAGACTCTTCACGACCTTGAAAGCGTAGATCGTGCTCGCGCCCGAGAGGGAGGCCAGCTCAGTAATCTTTCTCGGCTCCAAGTCGGTGATAAGAACTCTGACAATCCGAGAAGAGAGAGGCGCGAAGAGGTTCCTGGTCAACTTTTGCCTGATTGTGACTGAGGCATACAAGTTCTTGAAGCCGCTCTGTCTGTCTATGAGCAGGCCGTTGAATTTGATGAAAGCGTTTCCGACTAGGTCGAGGTATCCAACCTCGTTGCTTCGGCAGATTTCCATGCTCTTCTTTCCTATCTTCGAGGTAAATATCAGTGGAAAGGCGTTGACCTTGGAGGAGACGTATCTGAGCCTCGATGTCAGCTCAAAGGCATGCCTAGGCTCAACTATGGCCTTCATTTCACAGACGAGCTTCTGCGTCTCTCGACCGTTCTTCCTCCTGATGGTGATGAGAAGATCAACCTCGATACCGGATACACTCATCTCGCGGTCTATCCGCTCTACTGTGTAATCGCTCAGCAGCTCTTTCAGGATGACAATGGCTCTAGACTCGATGTCCCCGCTCAAGGTTTCCGTATTATACCGATCGGTATATGTATTTAAGACTGCGTATAGCGCTCTCTAACATACCGCTCCGCATACCTATTTAAGGCTCAGAAAAGATCAGACGGTTCGAAGGGCGCATTCTGTACCCCTAGGGTACGACTAGAGCAGCCCCCCGAAAGATCTGAGGCGAATAGCCGGCGACATAGACATCATCCTGATCAACGAAGAGATCAAAAAACTGCCCGAAATCCTAGCAGAATTATGCGATTGATGTAGTTCTGCAAGAATCGATCCGCTCATGGAAAGAGGAGATCTTCAGAAATGCTAAATGACGTGTTGAGTCCTCAACAACTTTGCTAGATCTAGAGGAGGAACAAATATTGTTAGATTTGGGTTACCAACGTCTTGAGCAAACTGAGTTATCGAAGTTATCAATCCATCTGTGGGTTCCCTTGCACTTAGAAGTAAAATGTAGTCAGGGTGCGTCGAAGAATAGGCCTTCGTGACTTGGTGCGAAATCTCTTTCCAAGAAATCTTGCTCGAACCAACACTCCGATACCCCTTGACGATAGCTACGAAAGTAAACGTTCGACCACCAATCTTCATCTTAAAATGCTCTACATCAGCAATCTCCAGGGCTGAGTCTTTTCCCCTTCGTGAGATCGGAGAAGCATCTCTAGCACGAAGCGATTCTCTTAAGGCGGCTTGAATCTTGCTTTCAGGGATATCGAGTTTTGCAGCAAATGATGCCACTTCTCTATCTTGTATGCTTCTAATCTCGGGAAATAATTCGCTGAAAACTAGCGCTGGAGAAACTTCTAAGGTCGTTTCCCATGATTTTCTTATTCTCAGAATCAATTCACGTGAGAGGAATGATTTCCTTTGTATTGAATTCAGACGGAAGAAAGTTTGTGGAGACTTAGCGAGGATATCATGCAGATCGAAGTTTCCTTCGCTGAAGTCTGCTAGAATTCTATCTACAAGACCTTCTGCGAAATTGTCGTAGTTTGTCCAGTCCCTTGCGTAGATATAGTTCAAAATGATATTCAGCAATCTAATTCTGAGACGATCGTTGAACTTCGACATGTTGTCCCTCTTTCATTAAGGTGACCTGGGTTGTACGGGATGCCAGCCTTTTCCGGACCTCGTCGTCCAGTCTTAATATCCTATACCATCTCGACTTGAAGTAGATAGGGCTGCCCCTCTTCGTTTCTTCAAGTTTGAATATGATGCCGTTTCGGTCAAGTCTATCCAAAAGTCGCCAGCATTTGACATGGTATATTCCACATTCCTTTTCTATCTCTATTCCGCTCTTGGTACCATCAACGGCAAGTAGCACGCGCATCATGTCAACATTATCTTCCAATGTCTTGTGCAACAATTCGTCCCATCTATGACGGGCTTGATGAATTTCGGCATCCTGAGTCTGCTTGATGTCTTTGATTTCTTTCTTTATTTCTACTATTTCTTTATGGGTGTCAGATGTTTCGGGCAACGCATTTCACGTCCTAAACTCCACCTAGAACAACTGCTCGTGGACTTGGTTTCCATCTTTTTCCACAGTGCGTACTAAGCCCTCTCTGCGAAGAACACTTAGATTTGCACGAACATATGCCTCGTCTCTTTCTATTGCCTGTGCTATTGTCTTAGTGGTGTTTGAGCCATCGCAAAGTTCGTAAATCTTTTCTTTCATTGATCCCTCGGGTAATAGGAGCTTTTTAGCTTCCTCTAGCTTGTCTTGATTTGCGAGTACGAGAATGGCTTTGATCTCACCAAGTGTTTGTTGTATTTTTTGGAGAATCTTGTCATCATTACTCATTCTCTGTTTCCTCCTTTGAAGTCGCTACCTCACGAACCTTTGTCTCCTGTTTTTTGATATCATAAAGAATCACTCTGATATGACCTGATGTTTTACCTAGGATATCAGCAATCTGTTTGGGTTGGAAACCAAAAGAGGAGAGAAGCCTAACTTGGTCTCGCAGGGTTTTCCCAGATGTAGCGCTCATGGCTAGTAACTTTATTATCGAATCCAACTTTGTAGACAGAACTTGAAATTGTTTATCATCCATTTTTGTCGGTCTCCTCTCGGTTTTGATCTGAAGCTCGAGAATCAAGGATTGTTTGGGTCTGACTCTCCACAACTTCTTCTTCGAGTACGGGTAACCTGAGGAGCTCAAGCCAAGAGGGTGGCACGTAGTCTAGTATGCGTCTTGGCGGCTTTCCATGTTCATATTCAATCAATTGGGCCGAAACTCCAGCACTTAAGAAGTATGAGACTGCAGCTTGGGTTACCTTGGCGTCGGTGGCTATGTCTTTCTGCATTCTTTTCCCGTCTGTTAATACCCACATTCTTTTCCTCTCATCAGTAGTTGCAAGCTTTGAAAGTTCCCGCTCAACAGCTGAGGCATTCGCAAGTAGCAGAATCTTTGAGATTCTCCTAAGTTCTCTTAGCTCAGGACTACTCATTCTTGAACGCCTCTAAGCTTGTTGAGCCCTTTCTACTTTCGGTTTTGCTTCGGTTGTTTCTGGAACCTCTATGCCAAAGTCTTCTAGATTGAAGGTCTTCTTGTAGCGTTCTCCACCACGCACTTTCATTGATTCCACGATACCCAGTCTAACCCAAGATTCCCAGTATCGTCTAACTGTTCTATCGCTTGTATTGGCCGCGTTGGCTATCTCCACGCTGCCCTTTTCGCCGTCGCTCAGATGATACATCAGTTTCTTCTGATCGGTATCAAGCGTCGAGATGAGAATGCCTTTTACTTCTTTGGCTCCAGCGAACCTGATCCATTTGAGTATTTCGCGCAAGATCTGCGTTTGTTCATTGATTTGATTCGACATCTTTGATCACAGCTTCCAATGTCTGATTCTTCTCAGCTTCTTGGTCTCCAGCAACTCTAGGCAACTGAGGGACATCTATCCCCAGATCTTCTAGTGAGCAAAGTCGTTTCCATCTTCCCTCGTACTTCCTTGACTTTTCAACAATACCTAGTCTTTGCCATTTGTCCCAGTACCTTGTAACAGTACTTCTACTGACTCCTATGGTCGCTTCTATGTCTCTGACACTCCTATCCCCATCTGAGTACTCGTATACTAAACGCTCTGATTCTGATCTCAAATTAGCAGCAATCACCGCCTTCAGCTTGTCCATCCCTTGAAGCCTAGTCCATCGAAGAATCTCTTCCAGCAATTCCTCTATTCTGCTACTTGACGAGATCGACACTATATCTCACCGCTTGGAGAAGTCGACGTATTCTGTCTGGTCGCTGCCTCAAGAGTTGTGACTTCCACTGCGCTGGGCTTTCGTTTCTTTCTCAATGACGTTAGGTCTATATTCAGTTCCTCGAGACTGAATAGAGCTTTATGACTGGCAAAGTATTTGCTGGGCTCAGACGCCAGACCAGCTCTAACAAACAATCCAAGCCAATCGCTTATTGTTCTTTGTGGAACACTCGTTGCAGCTTCTATCTTCGGTTGTGAAGTTTTTCCGTCAAGTTTCGAGTAGACTATTGCCTTCTCATAGGAATCGAGCACCTTCGCCGCGATTGGACGTGCTGCCGCAGCGGCCGACCCACGGACGTAAATTATGAGTTCAGAAAGCAACTTTTCTGTTTCACTCATCTTGTCTTTCACCCCTTTGTTCTCCACTCAAGTCCTCAACCTTTGGATGGATATTCTGCGGTATAGTGGGCGCCTCAAGACCCACATCTTCCAATGAGCAGATTTTTTGATATCTTCCTTGGTATTTGGGGGTGGGTTCTACAATACCAACCCTGCTCCACTTCTTCCAGTAGGCCGCAACAGTAGCATTACTGCCGATGCCCGACAGTTTGGCAATCTCCCTTGTGCCATGAACACCATCTGATAATTCAAATACAAGCTTCTCGACATCGGTCTTCAAGTTTTGAAGTAGAACATTTCTGAGTTGTTGCATACCGGCGAAGCGTGACCATTTTAGCAGTTCCCTAAGGGTTACTGCAATTTCTCTAAGAGCCTGTTCACTCACTTGTTTCACCTCAATCAAGAAGTCCCGAATTCACGTAGTAGACCTCTCGGCCTTGGCGCGAGGTGATCAAGACCCCTAGATCGCGCAATTCCGCCAGTCTTCGTTTGACTGTCGCTTCGGCTGCTCCAGTAGCCGCCTTGACTTGGGATAGAATATCTGAGAAGGAGGTAGGCTGTTCGCAGATCTCAAGAATCTTCATGTGTTCTTTATCCTGATATAGCTGCCTCTTGACCTCACTGAGCTTTTCCTTGTTCCCCATCTTCATCAAGGCTATGAGTTGATCAAGTTTGAAGTTGATGGACCTAAGCAAGTCTTGCTCTGTTGACATATCCTGCCACTTTCCTTCATGTACTGTCTGCGCTCCGGAATTTAAACGTTTAGTTTTGTGTCTAGTATCTTTGCGAAGTTTAAATACAAGTAGTATAACTCGGCAAGATCAACTAAACAGTTTCGGAGCCGCTTCCTCGATCCGTTCATGAGTCAATTCGGTTACACCATGACAAATCGGTTCAGAAGAACTAAGATGTGTTCGACCAGATTTGTACCATTTCTTATGGCCTCTATGTCTTGAGCGACCATTGGCAAAATGAGGATGTGTTCCAGTCTGAAAACGTCAATGATTCTCCTGTAAGCCGCGTCAGTGTCTCTCCAATTGTCGGGGCTGTAACCGGTTATGCCACCATAAGAAAAGAAAATGCCTGATTTCAACCCCCTAGTTTTGAGGTTCATTACAAAGTGGTCTATTTCTTGGACATCTGATTTCTCCGCTCGATTTTTGCACTCTATGTAAATGTTGTCTCCCATCCTCTGCCTAAGAATGTCGGGGCCTTGAGAGATATCGTATATAATATCAATTTCGCAATCCTTCAGATTCACATTCGAACCGATTATGCTCCACTTTTTTATGAGGCCAAAAAAGCGCTTTGAAAACTCCTCGAAGACCTTTCCTTTCTCTGCAGTGAGAAGTTCGCTGTCGGTCAATTCCAAGTAAAGCTTGCGAAGTTCGCTTATATGGCTCCGAGTAACATTGATGTAGCTCTTTTCGTCCTTCTCGGGTATGAAGTCATCCTGTTTTAGAATCTCAGTTATTTTAGACTCAGGCTTGATTCCTTGATGTTGCCAATAGTCAACAATATCTTGGTTCCATTTTGAAGCCGATCCCAAGTCATTTAGTATTCTCCGATCGTCTGTGAGTATTTCATTTTGGACTCTGCTTAGTTCTCGTGTGGAAATTCTTGTGAGACATCTTGGACAAATGCTAGCCGACCGCATTCCGATGTCGATGCCAGTCTTGGTCCAGTTAAAGTCATAGATGCAACCTGTAGTAACCTGATGGCGATACGAGTTATCGATCCTTAGGGCGAGCATGTTTGCAATAAAATAAACAAGTCCATTGTTCATCGAAAGACCGGTTAAGTAACGCCAGCCAGAGAATGAAAGAATTACTCCATTACCTGATGTCATCCAGAAAAAGTTGTTATCATAAGGTTTAGCAGTTAGCAGAATGAAAAAAAGATCGCCTTGGGTTTCTTCAACAATAGCCTTGTTCAAATCAAGATATGATTTGGGATAACTTATAACGGCTTCTTGGAATTCGAGAGGGGTTCTTCCTTTCTTGAATTTCAGGTATTTGCAAAGTCGATTTAGATTGCTAACTATAGCCTCCATGTCTACAGGGAGATCACTTTCCACAAACAGAGTTATCTCGTTCATGTTGTGCCCCTTTTTCATTGAGTAATATCGTCTTATAAGTGATTTTGAAAGGAATCTCAATCGAGCAAGACATTAAAGCGATCTTAGAAGGAGACCCCGAAAAGATCAGGCGGACCAAGCACATAGCAGTGTCCAAGAATTCATCTCCAGTTTATCTTTCTACAGCTTCAGCAAGGCTCTGTAGAGCCCAGAGATACTTAGACAAAACCGTTTCCCACAATGTCTCCCAGTCGATCGGATAGTGTACAGCTCCGAAGTAGCGCATGGCTTGTAATACCTCTGTTTGGTCATCGTGCACTGGATATCGAAAGCTACGGAGTCGTCTGATCGTTCGCATCGCTTCAAACAACTCTTCATCAAACGCAATATCGTGACTCTTCAAGAATGAATGCAAACGGTTTAGCCCACTAACTGAAGGCTCCTTTCTCGGGACTGCAAGAGCTTTCTCGTCAACTTCTAGTAGCAATGAGAGTGCGAGTATTCTGTTTGTGAAATCACCCTCATTACTGCATGGCTTTCGGATATCGTTTATTGCTCGTTCATTAGGTCTCAATAAATCAAAACCGAACCTTTCTTTGAAGAATAGATTCGTTCGAGCACGTTCAGCCACGATTGAATCAACTAAGGAGTTTAATCTCATGCTTACATTCAATGCACGAGTCGCAATTGTAGATCTTGGTATCTGCGGCGTTGGAGGACGCGCAAACTGGTTCAATTCCTCCCGAACGATAGGAATGATTTCGGTAGGAACAGTCCAGTCAGGGTACTTGTTGCTCCCAGTCTTAAAAACCAGTCCAATGGCTTGTAAGCGAGGCAGCAAAAAGGAAGGAATAAAATCGTAGCCCAACACTTTGGAGATTTCCTCGATTAGATCAAAGTAGGCTGAACGTCCTTTCTTGTTTACCAACGCTTGAAGGATTCCGTACGCTCTGTCACCCCATCTTTCAAGTGCTGTTCGAACAGCCTGCCGAACTTCATTCCAAGAACTTTTCAATTCGAGGTTGCCTGCGGTATCAGCTGTGTAGAATTGCCCGCGAAATCCTCCTAGTTGAAGCTCATACTTCGGTGCACGGGATCTAACAAGTTGAACCAACTCATGATCGCTGATATGTCGTGCCAATTCAAGAGCAGCTTGGTAATGATTGAGTTCCCAGTAGCTCTTTACCTGTTGAAACTTTGGGATCTCTAGCTTTAGACCGATCTCGTGCAACGTATCGAGCCAGTACAGTCTCATCAGCAAGATTGTCCGCTCTTTCAGCCTCGCGTCTTCCACGCTCACCACGGAATGTCTCCAAAGAATATTTGCTAGAACTGACACTAATTAACTACACGCGGAGCAAGAATCCGATGAAAGTAGAAGAGTACGTACAGCTTGTTGCGTGGAAGAACTGGTCTAACCTCTCACTCGAACTCACCTGGTGGGCTCGGCATGGTAGTGATCCAAAACAGAAGCTGAAACAAGTGCACAGGGCGTTTATGGAGGTCTACTCGCGTCTCCTCGAGAATCATGCTATTGAGGATATACAAGGTGCGACTTTCACAACAGGAATGAGCGATCAAATTCTCAGAACAATTCCCAAGGACGACCTAGAGACCACAGCCGTCTACTTTCTGTACCGTGGTCGTTGCCTAGACGAAGAGAACCTGTCATACTTCTGCCCTGAAGAGGTGTTAGCCACGGGCCGTGTTTTGCTCAGGCCCAACGGCACTATCACGATCGAACCATTACCGTCACCACGAAAGCGTCGGATCAGTCCAGAACAACAAGCGGTGCTGAACCTAAGGCGAGTATTGGGCGATGATCCAAAGCGAATTGAGATGGACGAGGGACGTGTCATTCATGGCATACAAGCCAATGTCCTGTTGTCGTTAAAGAAAACAGTGAAAGTTACAGTCCCAGTACTCAAGACTTGGCTTCGGAAACAGCGGCATCACAATAATCTGCCACGAAAACATCAGTCAGTTAAAGCGAACAAAGCTGTGTAAGGGATGGCACCTATCGTGATGCGCCATAATGCATGAAGCCTTATGTCGGCTCGATTGTCTGCCTGCGTTCTGATGGAGTTCTTGAGGTTCTATTGTAAAACAAGGTGTTTCGCATGCAGGAACACTAAAGAGAAGAGGGTTGAAGTGAAACAGGCTAGCCCTTTGTTACAGCCACTGGAACAAGAAGACAACACAAAGTCGCAATACCAAGATCGTGACTGACCCGAGCAACCTCCTCAATTGGCTTATAAGCCAACCCGGCCTCCTCACTGAGCGTAATAGTGCTAGCTGATCTGACCAGAATACCGTGTTTTTCCATGTCTTTTTTGATGTCGCCGCCCCAGAACTGGCGTTTTGCGGCTGCGCGGCTGAGCATGCGTCCGGCGCCGTGGGCGGTGCTTCCGAAGCTGAGCTCCATGCCTCGGGGTGCGCCGATCATGAGGTAGCTGGCTGTTTGCATTGTTCCTGGTAGAATGCAGGGCTGTCCGATGCTCTTGTAGTCGGCGGGGATGTCGTCGTGCCCTGGGGGAAACGCCCTAGTGGCCCCCTTGCGATGCGTCCATACTTTGGTGGGGTGGTTGTTGATGTTGTGTGTTTCGATTTTTGCGATGTTGTGGGCTACGTCGTAGATGGTGTGTAGGTCGAGTTTTTCGGGGGTTTGGTGGAGGGTTTGTTGGATGGCTTGTCTTGTCCAGTGGGTGATCATTTGTCGGTTGGACCAGGCGTAGTTGGCTGCTGCGCTCATGGCTTTGTAGTAGTTTTGGGCTTCGGGGGTTTGGGCTGGGGCTGCGGCGAGTTCTCGGTCAGGTAGCTGGATCTTGTATTTGTGGGTGGCTTGTTCCATGGTTTGGAGGTAGTCGCTGCAGACTTGGTGTCCGAGCCCGCGGCTGCCTGTGTGGATCATGACGGTGACCTGCCCTTCTTGGGTGATGCCTAGGGCTTTGGCTGCGGGTGGGTCGTGGATTTTTTGGACTGTCTGGATTTCTAGGAAGTGGTTTCCGCTTCCGAGGCTTCCGACTTGGGATAGTCCGCGTTGTTTGGCGGTTCGGCTTACGGCTGTGGGGTCGGCTGTTTTCATGTGTCCGTTTTCTTCGCAGTGTTCTCGGTCTTCGGTCCACCCGTAGCCGTTGGCGATTGCCCAGTCGACTCCTTCGGCGAGGATCTGGTCGAGCTGGTTGGGGTTGATGTGGAGTTGTCCTTTGCTGCCTAGTCCGCTGGGGATGTTTCTGAAGAGGGCTTCGATGAGTTGGGGTAGGTGGGGCTGGATGTCTTTGAGGGTGAGGTTGGTTCTGAGGAGGCGCACCCCACAGTTGGAGACTATGAAGCCTTCGGCTATGAAGTTGTGGGCGTTGTCTTGGACGGTTATGTCGTAGACTGGGCCTTCGTAGTGTTCGGTGGATGTGTGTTCGACCTCGTCCCAGACTATGTCCCCGTCTAGGTTCTCGGTGAGCCAGTCCTCGAAGGTCGGGAAGTTCTGCGGTACGCGGGGGCTTGTCAGTCTGCCCTCGTAGGCGCTCCGCTCGATGAACCTTCGGTTGACCCAGCGTGAGTTCACTTCTGGTGTTATCTCGCTGATAGTTGAGCCTCTGCTGTGTGCCACGGCGACCAGAGCGGCGACTTCTTCTCTCTCGTGAATTACCTTTTGTTTCCAGCGGATCCAGCTGACTGCCGCAACGGCGAGCCTCTGTCTTTCGGGACAGTAGATGTAGCCGATCTTGGACCAGAGGTTGAGCAGGGACTCTGGACCCTCGGAGAGCTGGAGTTTCAGCCTGACCTTTTCGCCGTGGTCTTCTGTTCTTATGCCACAGACTTCAACGTCGAACTCTTCGGTCAGCTTGGCTATCTCATCAAGGAAGGTGGCGCCGCTTTCCACACGGTTCTTCTCCTTCGTCATGGAGACGACC
>Ga0315314_1003624_pt1 | contig 11969 bp, 5 predicted proteins | sample TDP9_MG_FD_203631 | JGI IMG/M metagenome (GOLD analysis project Ga0315314, IMG submission 203631) | Freshwater sediment microbial communities from Lake Towuti, South Sulawesi, Indonesia - TDP9 | ecosystem: Environmental > Aquatic > Freshwater > Lake > Sediment | place: Indonesia: South Sulawesi...
CGTCGTGTACCTTGTCCTGGCCATAGGGATTCTCATAGAAGGTTTCGTTGGCGCGCATAAGGGCTGGGTCAACTACTGGAGTGCGGGCGCCAGCCCGCCTGATGGCAGCCTTGCGGCTGCACTCCACACAACTTGGCCCATTGGCTATGCGTGCTAGGGAAATTTGACCCGACCCATTCATACCACCATCCCCTCCCCAGTCACCAGGTGCTTTCGGTAGTCGCGAGGCAGTGAGATGAGCCCAAAGTTCTCAGCCAGCAGGTCATCCTTGAAACCACCCCCGGTCGCCTGGTCGCGGATGAGGCCGGTGTAGATACCCGCCCGATCAATGTCACCGATGAGGATGGCCCCCACTAGCCGGTTATGCCGCAGCACCAGCTTCTTGTACGTCATCTCCTCCTGGTTCAACTCCTCCAGGACTTCGTATCCATCCTCCTGAGGGTCAGTGATGCCCACCGAGATGGTGGGCACGCCGCACACCTCCACGGAGTTCATGGGGATGCCGCCCTCATATTCTCGCTCCACCCCAGCCATGTTGCAGCCAGCCACATACCCCTGCCGGTAGGCAAGGGGCCAGATGGCGATGGTACGCCGCGTCCCCAGCAGCATGTCCAGAGCCTCCACCACATCCCCTGCAGCATACACATCCGGGGCAGTAGTGCGCATGTAGTCATCCACTAGTATCCCCCGGTTGGTGGCGATGCCTGCCTCTCTGGGGGCGAGGGCGGTGTTAGGCCGCACCCCGATGGCGAAGACGAGAAGATCGCACTCCTTGCGTTCCCCCTCCCGAAGCACAACCTGATCTACTTTCCCCGCTCGACCTATGATCTCCTGAACAGTTGTGCCCGTGCGGACCTCCACCTCCTCCCGGTGCAGGATTGCCTCCGCCAAACGGGAGGCTGTGCGGTCAAAGCAAGCACTCAGGATGTGGTCAGCCAGCTCAATGATGGTCACCTTCATACCCCGTGCCACCAACCCCTCGGTGGTCTTCAGGCCGATGAACCCTCCTCCCACCACCACTGCCTGGCGGACGCCGTAGCCCTCGATGAAAGAGCGCATCCGGCGGGCGTCCTCCCAGCGGGTGAAGGTGAAGACCCCGTCTAGGTCATCACCCGGCACGGAGGGCACAAAGGGTATACCTCCTGTAGCGATGAGAAGTTGGTCATAGGCTAGAGTTCCCCCACCAGCCAGGGTGAGCTTGCGCTCCTGAGGCTCGATCTGCACTACCTTCACGCCCAGCATAGGCTCCACCTCGTATCGCTCGTAGAAGTCAGGGGGACGATAGAGCATCCGCTCCTCACCCACCAGTCCACCCAAGAGGTATGTGATGAGAGGACGCGAGTAGGTGGGATATGGCTCATCGGCGAGAACGGTAATGGAGTTATCCCGGTCATACTGGCGGATGGCCTCGATGGCCCCCACGGCTCCCGCCGAGTTGCCGATGATGACATATCTCATGCTACGGTTCCCTCTCCTCATAGACCAGGGCCTCGTTGGGGCAGTAGATCACGCAGACCGGAGTCTCCTGTCCATAGCACAGGTCACATTTGGAGATAGCCTTGCGGCCCTGGACATTGCGTCGGATGGCCCCGAAAGGACAGACCATGACGCACATCCAGCAGCCTACGCATTTCTCCTCCTCGCAGAGGATGGTCCCAGTCAGGTCATCCCGGTGTATCGCTCCCGTGATGCAGGCCTCGATACATGGTGCTTCCGCACAGTGACGGCACTGCATGGCAAAGGACAGTGGCCCCTCTTCTTCTACCAGCACCCGTGGCAGGGGGCGGGGCATTTCCTCCTTGAAGGCCTTGATGATCTTTCTCGATCGTGAGTGGTGCACCAGGCAGTGGATCTCGCACAGCCGGCAGCCGATGCAGTATTCTTCATTCACATAGATACGCTTCACTACCATTCTCCCACTGTAGTTCGTCGAGCATAGGGCGTAGAGCGTGGGTTCGCTTCACGCTCCGCGCTTGTCTACGCCTCGCCTGCGGCCTTTATGCCCAGTGTCCTCAGTTCTACCTCGTTGAGACCCACACCGCGCAGGTGATCGCGGTTGCCACGCAAGCTCTCCAGGGCATTGATACCCATCCCTCCCAGCATCTCCTTGATCTCCAACGACCAGGCACGGATGAGGTTAGTAAGCCGTCGAGCGCCAATATTGGGGTTCAGCCGCTTGGTGAGGTAGGGATCCTGAGTGGCAATGCCCCAGTTGCACTTTCCCGTGTAGCACTTCTGGCAGAGGTGACAGCCCAGAGCTACCAACGCTGCGGTGCCGATGTAGACCGCGTCGGTCCCCAGGGCAACGGCCTTGACCACGTCAGCACTATTGCGGATGGAGCCTGCGGCCAGAATCGAGGCCTGGTTTCGGATGCCTTCTGCTCGCAACCGTTCATCTACCGCGGCGATGGCCAGCTCGATAGGGATGCCCACATTGTTGCGGATGACAGTGGGAGCCGCGCCAGTGCCCCCCCGCAGCCCATCAATGGCGATGATGTCCGCTCCGGCGCGAACCATGCCGCTGGCAATGGGGGCCACGTTATGCACCGCTGCGATCTTCACCGCTACCGGCTTGGTGTAATTGGTCGCCTCCTTTAGGGCGTAGATCAGTTGCCGCAGGTCTTCGATGGAGTAGATGTCGTGATGAGGAGCCGGCGAGAGGGCGTCTGTCCCTTCAGGGATCATGCGCGTCTGCGATATCTCAGCCGAGACCTTCTCGCCAGGCAGATGTCCGCCGATGCCTGGCTTAGCCCCCTGTCCGATCTTGATCTCCAGTGCAGCGGCCACGCGAAGATACCCAGGATGGACCCCGAAGCGGCCCGAAGCCACCTGAACGATAGTATGAGGGCCATATTCGTACAGAGAACGGTGGAGACCCCCTTCGCCGGTATTGTACAGGATACCGCACTCCCTCGCCGCCCGGGCCAGTGATCGGTGGGCGTTGTAGGAGATAGACCCATAGGACATGGCGGAGAAGAGGATGGGCGTCTCGAGCGTAAGCTGAGGGGCCAGCTCTGTCATCACCTCTACGGCCTGGGCCGTGAGGCCCACCTCCACCCGATCCGGCTTGCGCCCCAGGTACGTGCGGAGCTCCATAGGCTCGCGCAAGGGATCAATGGAGGGATTGGTGACCTGGGATGCGTTGAGCAGGATGTGATCGAAGTAGATGGGATAGGGCCGATCGCAGCCCATCCCGGTGAGCAACACCCCGCCCGTTTCCGCCTGCTTGAAAACGTCCGTGATAGCCTGGGGAGTCCAATTGGCGTTGGAGCGGAAGTCCAAGGGATGGCGCCGCACGGTGAGGGCCTGAGTCGGGCAAAGAGTCACGCAGCGGTGGCAGCCCACGCAGGAGGACTCGTCGCTGTAGACCCGGTCCTCCTCCTCGTCGTAGATGTGGACGTCGTTCGCGCACTGTCGCACGCACACCTGGCAGGCGATGCAGTGTGCTTCATCCCGGTCAACACGAAACTCTGGCGAAAGCAAACTCAAGGCCATGATCGTCCTCACATCTGACCTACACTCAAGACGTAGAGTGAAAGTGGCCCTTCGTGTCTTTACTATACAGACACGAAGCCACATTGAGAGGCCCCACTGCCACTTTGGGATTGGATAAACTAGTACCTGGCCACAGTGAAACTGATGGGTTGTCATTCTGAGCCGCAGCGCAGGCGAAGAATCTCGTTCCTTCGATGGTAAGGACACTTGTTTGCCGCAAGCGAGATTCTTCGTCGCGTCGCTCCTCAGAATGACAGGTCATCAGAATCAGTGTGGTCAAGTACTAGTATGACGGGTTTTGATGCTCAAGTGACAACGAGTATGCCACGTATGGACCTGTTCATCTAAAGCCCTGGACCCCGCTCGCAAGACACCTCACCGGCTTACCCAGATGGGATGGGGCTGACTCGACAAAGGCGCCAGCGCTCGCTCAACCCCGAGAAGAGTCCCTGGCAATCACCTAACTGAGAATTCTCTCCACCTCTTGCTGATCGACCTCCATGATGTAGGGTATGCTGGATACCTCTGCTGCCTCCCTGGTGAGGGCCATCAGGTCATTCCTGTCAATGTGCCGTACAGTGAGCTTTCCAACCCCCGCCATGAGATGTCGGAGTCCAGTGCCCAGTCGGTCATAGTAGGTGTAGATTGCGATGGCGAAGGGAGGGATGTGGTCGAAGCCCTGGCTATAGATCTCCTTCAGCTTGCTGGCCCCGGCGAAGGTCTCCAGGATCCTCTGCCGATACTGGGCACGGTCATCTCCACACTCCTCCTTCAGCTCCCTACCGTGGGTGTTACCTACGATGGCCGCCGTCAGCGTGGCCCTGCCCATGCACACAGCCTGGATGTAGGGGGAGCCCAGGCCGATGGCCTTGAGAATGTGATCCTCCAGGGAGATGTCTCCGGCGATGGCGCAACTGGGGATGAAGTCTCCTCTCGCCTCCAATCGCTTCAGGAACCCGTACACCAGACACTCCAGGTACACGGTGGGGATCCCCCATTCATTCATCATCCACCAGGGGCTCATCCCTGTCCCCCCGCCGGCCCCATCCACGGTAAGGAGATCCACCCTGGCCTTGGAGGCACACTTCACAGCCCTGGCCAGGTCGGCCGGCCGGTAGGCATCGGTCTTCAGCGTGACATACTTGGCTCCCAGGCTTCTCAGTCTCTCCACCTCTCTGACGAAGGCTTCCTCATCCACCAGCGCCAGTCGAGAATGACTTTCAAGCTCTTTGAACGCGCTTCTCTTGTAGACCTGCTGATGGATAGGATCGTGGAGACCAGGAAAGACGATGTATCCTTGTTCCTGAAATCGGTGGACCCTCTCCGGGGAGGGGAGTTTAACCCCGCTGCGGATATCCTTGGCTCCCTGTCCCCACTTGAGCTCGATAGCTTCCACCCCCAGCCTCTCGACGACATATTCCGGGACACCCAGCCCGGTGTCCTCGGCGTTGCACTGAACGACGATCGCCCCGAAGCCGTTGTACCACTCCTTGAAGGCCCTCACTCTCCTCCCCATCTCGGGGGATTGGATGACACGACCATTCTTGAATTGTGCCTCAGGGTCGGTGCCGCAGACATTCTCGCCGACGCTGACCATGGTCCCGCAGATCGCCGCGCCGATGGCTGCCCCCTCCCAGTTTGCCCTGGCGATCTCGCTGGAACCCAGGGCCCCGGTGAAGAAGGGCACTTTCAGAGGGATCTTCTCTTCAGCCCCCACCTCCGTTGTGATCTCCACGGCGGGAAATATGGCCGCGTCCGGGTCAGTCGCTACCCCAGTGCCGTCTAGACAGAAGCCCTGGATGCTGAAGTGGGAGAAATCCACAGGGTAGTCCTTCCGCGAGCCGGCTGCAATCCTGCCGAAGGGTGTGGGGTACAGGGCTTCCCTCCCCCTTAGGGCGGAGCGGCCCACTTCACAAGGCCCTTCGCAGCCATCCAGACAGGTCACACAGAGGCCAGAGTAAGAGGCGACGGCCGCCCGCCTCTTGGTGAGAGTCGCTGCACTGGCGTTTGGTTTACTCAGAGACATCTCGCACGCTCCTCCTATGGACTACTCCAGTTCTTGCTGAGACGAATTGGGGGCTGCGATGCTCAGTAAGGGCGTCGCAGCCCCGTTGTGGAATGATGTCCGATTGCCACAAATCCTAAGCAGAGGCGGGCTCACCCCCCCTTTTCGCGCGGCCCTGCAAACGACCACCGAGCAGGAGGGCCTGGTCTCGCCCCCCCCGCTTCCAGCTTTGGTATCCGATGCAGTGGAGCATAGAGGGAAGGACTATATCTTCGATCATCCCTCTGAGAGTAGGGAGTGTGCGATAGATATGATAGATTCAATGTATTAAATCGATTGGATCTATTATACCACCAAATTACCGCTTTGTCAAGTTGGCGTATTCACTTGCCCAGAATGCTACCCACGTGGTATAGTTCCCCCGAATGATAATCTTAAGCCAGGAGGGAGCTATGTCCACAGAGGGCAAGATGACGGTCGATGAACGCCGCAAGTACCTGCGCAGGATGAAGCAGCGCCATCTTCAGGCCGACCGGAGGGAGAAAGGCCGGCTGTTGGATGAGATGCAGATAGTCACCGAGCTGCACCGCAAGAGTCTCATTCGGCTGCTGAAGGGCACCCTGGAGACTTCGGCGAGCCCTGGACGTGAGCTCGGTCGAACGCTCAGTCGAGCTGCGCAAGCCCCGCCGCAAGCAACAACGGCGCACCTGCGGCCTGGAGGTTTCGTCCTGAGGGGCCTCGACGGTTCGGCTGAACCCCGAGCCTGAGCGTCTCGACGGCTCGGCTGAGCTCGCCGAAGTCTGAGCGTTGGACCGAGGCCTCGGCGTGAGCTCGGCCGAAGGCTCACGGCGGAGCCCTTCAGGTCATTGGGGAGAGCCTTGACTAGGTCTGTGGCGAGCGCCCGCCCTCCAACTCTTCGGGCTCGAGCCCTCAGAGCGAAGCCTAGTTTGGATGGCCGAGTATATGGCGTCCATGGTGAATTGCGCCCCTCCTTGAAGACCCAGTTGTATGAGCGTTCAGGCACGTGAACCGGCTGAGATGGGTTGGCTAGACGCCTAATCAAGAACAGCATACATTGTGCCCTTTGTCAAATCGAAGTTGTAGAGACATACTGAACGTGGGCCCTCCAATCTCAACGCCACAGCATCAATACGCCCCATTGACAGGAGAGTACGGGAGAAGTATAATACCTCATAGAGTAGGACGTACCCACCATTCAAGATAGCCTGGTGGAGGACCACAATGCTTTGCTGGGTGCCGACTATCTTCCCAGGTAGTGTAAGGGATGTGGTCGGCATTCTTCTGTTTGCGGAGGCCAACCTCTATCCACTCACCACATGCTGAAGGGGTCGCTGCCTTAAGCGCTTGGGCGACCTGTCCATTAGCTCCAGTGATGCGACAGCCCGTACGAGAAGGGAAGCAGAGCCGGGAGCAGGATCTGCGCAACTACCAACGGCCATCTCTGTGCTGGGGGCGATTGACCAATTCCTCCGCCCTGTTGTAGGCTCAACCGTAGGGCCGGGTACACTGAATCTAGGCTTCGACCTCCTATTTCCTCGTCGTGAAAGGCTCGCCCGGCCACAAGCAACCCTCATTGCGGAGCTGTCTGCACGTCCATCTATCGATTTGTCATCCCGCTTGGGCGATTCATAGAATCGTGTAGGGAGAGTGCGACAAGATGTCTGCCCCCAAAGCGCTACTCAGTGTTCTCCTCGCTAGTGCCATAATACTGACCGTCGGCGTCATCCGCCCGTCCCTCAGCGCGACAGATGCGCTGCCCACAGGCCAGGACCTGGCGAACACGAGCGCGCGTGCTGCGCCGCCAGAACAGGGAGTCCTCACCGATTGGACCTTCCAGGGGCAGGTGTACGAAGGGGACGTTGGCGTCAAATCGCCCGGTAACCAGGAGAATATCCGCCGGTCCGGAGAGACTCTGGACAGTGACACGATGACCTTCTACGCCGTGGCCGACGCGACGGTCAGGAGCGCGCAGCCGAACACCAACTTTGGCAACGAGGACGATCTGGAACTATCGTACAACGAGATTGAAGAGCCGGCTGAGGAGGTCGTTCTGCTTCGCTTCGACCTTTCCGGACTGCCTGCCGGTGCGGTGATCGACTCTGCCGTCATGGAACTCTACCTGGTGTACGCAGCCGGCGACAATCCCAAGTCGCTGGCAGCCTACTATGTCACCAGTGCCTGGACGGAGGGTGGGGTGACCTGGAACACCTTCCCGACCGCCGAGACCTGGGGGATCGTCTCCTCGGTGGACAACGTCACGTTTCGGTACAAGTCCTGGTCCATCACCAGTTGGGCTAGTTACTGGCACACCAACCCGACGGAGAACCACGGCGCCTATCTCCGTCGCCTCACATGGGAGACAACCTACTTCGAGCGGACGTTCGAGAGCAAGGATCACATGGAGAACAGGCCGCGACTGGTGGTCAACTACTACATCCCCACGCCGACGCCGACTCCTACGCGCACCCCGACCTACATGCCTACCGCAACCCGGACAGCCACACCGACGCGAACTCCAACCCACACGCCCACTGCAACCCGGACAGCCACACCGACGCGAACCCCAACTCGCACGCCCACCGCAACCCGAACGCCGACCTGCACCTCTACCGCAACTCGAACTCCGACCGTGACACCCACCGGCACTTACGCGACGGATACGCCCACCTCTACCTCCACCCCCACGCCCACCGGCACTCTACCGCCCGACTGCCTGGAGCTGTTGACCAACGGCGAGTTCGAGACTGGTTCGCTCCCGCCCTGGGGCAGTTCCGGCGCAGTGGGCTTAGGATCGGGCCACGACAGTGCCTATGGAGCCTGGCTGGGCGGCGCTGACTACGCCGCCGGCGAGCTGTGGCAGGGTGTGAGCATCCCCGGCGGGGCGAGTCCGGTCCGGCTGGAGTTCTGGTGGCTGGCCGAGAGCGAAGTAGAGCAGCCGGACGACCTCGTGGACGTGATTGTCCAGTACGGCGTCGAGCAAGCCGACCTGCTGCGCACTCTGCAGGCCGTGGAACCTCTGGGTGAGTGGCGCCAGGAGGGCGTGGATCTGACAGCCTACGCCGGACAGACAGTAGGCGTGACCTTCTTCGTGCAGACCGATGGGGAGGTGCCCAGCACCTTCCTGCTGGATGATGTCAGTCTGAAGGCTTGCGGCGTGCCGACATCAACTCCCACGCCCACGGCCACCTCGACGCCTACGGTGAGCCCAACAGTCAGTGCCTCCCCTACCGCCACGGCGACACCATCACTCACGGCAACCTCCTCCCCAACCCACACGCCCACGGCCACCTCGACCCCTACGGTGAGCCCAACAGTCAGTGCCTCCCCCACCGCCACGGCGACACCATCACTCACGGCAACCCCCTCCCCAACCCACACACCCACTTCCACCTCGACACCGACCACTACGCGTACCCCAACCCCTACGACCACGCCGACCACCATGGTCTCCGTGCAACTGTGCGCCCTGGCCGATTCCTATGTGGACCAGTATTCTCCCACCACCAACCTCGGCGCCAGCACCGAGCTCCTCGTGGGCTACGGCCATGCCCCTGGGGAGCAGGCCGCCCGCCGCGCCCTGCTCTACTATGATCTCTCCTTCATCCCCCCGGGCTCCCAGATCGTGGGTGCCCAGCTTGACTTGCTGCATCTCATCGGCGCTGGCTCCGAAGTGATGACCATCACCGTCCACGCCGTCCAGGCTGCCTGGACCGAGTCGGGCGTTACCTGGAATAACCAGCCCGGCGCCATGACCGAGGAAAGCGCCCGGACTGTGGTGTTCGCCGGTGCGGGGGGTAACGTCTTCTCCTGGAACATGAAGAACCTGGTGCAGCGCTGGGTGAACGGCGAGTGGGGCAACTATGGCCTGGAGCTACGGGGGCAGGAGACGCCGGGGTTCTACTGGGTGCGGCGCTTCGCCAGCGCCGAGCATCCCGACTTCTGTCCGCGACTGACGGTGAACGTGGTGCCGGCTGGCCCCATGAACACGCCCACGCCGCTGCCCACCCACGCGGCGACCCCGACACCCACAGCCACGCCCGTCAACTTCACGCTGTGTGCCATGGCCGATGCCTATATCCTACAGCAAGCGTCGGACAGCAACACTGGGAGTTACCCAGATTTGCGCGTTGCCTTCAGCACTGGCCCCGATTCCTTGCATGAGCGCGCCCTGGTACGCTTTGACCTATCCAATATGCCTGCCACCGCTATCGTGAAGAGCGCTTGGTTTCAAGCCTACCTCAACGCTGCCAGCGGTAGCCTGGCGCAGGTGAATATGGAGGTCTATCAGGTGACAGGTGCCTGGACTGAAGGCGGTGTGACGTGGAGCAACCAGCCCTCAGTCAACCCGTCCCCTACTAGCTCGAGTACACTGGGTAAAGTATTAGGGTACAAAAGCTGGAACGTGAAGCACCTGGTTCAGGGATGGATCAATGGCAGCATGCCTAACTACGGCTTGGAGCTACGGGGTCCTGAGACCAACTGGTGGGCGCGCACATTCAGCAGCCGGGAAGGCACCTACTGTCCGCAATTGGTCCTGAGCCTTGAATCAAGCGTCCCGATCAACACCCCCACACCTGTGCCGACAGCAACCCCCACTGCCACACCAACCCTGGTGCCCACACCGGTCACCCGCCAGGTGTACATCACCGGCGTGGAAGTCACTCAGGCGATACAGGACTTGAGCAATTCAGTGCCTCTGGTTGCCGGCAAAAAGACGGTGGTGCGGGTACACTTGAAAGTCTTGGATGGCAAAGGTGACCTGTCCGGTGTGCACGGCTACCTGTACTATCCCTACACCGGCTACGGCCCCGTCTTCAGCCCGATCAACCCAGGCGGCGCGGTGACCGCGCGGACCAACCCTGACCGGGGCCAATTGAACCACACCCTGAATTTCGTCATCCCCGGCCAGTACGCCACGGGGTCGGGCCTGCTCTTTGTGCGGGTGCTGCCCCCAGGGGGATCTACCTTCCCCGGCATTGGCGAGTTGCAGGACAGCCGCTGGCTCAGCTTTGGCAACGTGCCGCTGATGCGCCTGCGGCTGGTGGGGATGCGCTACGTCATCAACAACATCAGTTACGAACCGCGTAACCTGGACTTTGCCAATGTCGAGTCGTGGCTGCGTGCCGCCTATCCCATCGGCAGCCTGATCAGTAGCCGGACGACCACTACCTACACGCAGACGCAGGGCCTGCCCAATTGTTGCGCGGTCGACCAACAACTGGCAACCATCAAGACCCTGGACGTAGCGAACAACGTAGCTACCGCAGACACACGTTACTACGGCCTGGTTTTCCAAGGGCCACCGGCAAACTACTTCATGGTGGGCTGCGTCTGCGGTTTCGGCACCCTGTCCGGTCCCACCGGCGCGAATACCCTGGGTTGGGACTTTGACGGCTCCTTCGGCGATTGGTATGCCGGCCACGAGCTCGGCCACCAATACGCGCTTTGCCATCCTGGCGCCTGCAGCGATCAGGAAGGTCAGCCGGACACCGCACCCCACTGCACCCCGTATCCGTATCCGAAAGGCTATATCGGCGGGCTGGCGAACGACCCTAACCGCTTCTATGGGCTGAACATCGAGACCCTTGCGGTCTACACCCCTACCTGGGCCGACGTGATGACCTACTGCGACTACCAGTGGATCTCTGACGTTCACTACAAGCGCATACGGAGCAAGATGCTCGGCACGCAGGCCTTCTCTCTAGTCCAGGCGGATCGGCAGGAGCGGCTGCTGGTGGTGGGCACCGTAGATCTGGCAACTGACGCCGTCATCCTGGACTCCTTCCTGCGCGTGCCCGAGGCAGAGGAGGCGGTGGAGCGGGTGCCAGGCGAATACAGCATCGTCCTAGCGGACAGGAGCGGGACACGGCTGGCCGAATACCCCTTCACGCCCCGTGTACAGGATCATCTGGAGCAGTACTTGCCAGGCGCGGGTTGTGCGAGCACCGTAGCTGTGTCTGTGCCTGCTGGGCCCGCCTACATCTTTGAGTTCGTGCCCTGGCACGCTGAGACGGCGCGGGTGGGCATCTGGCATGGGGAGCGCGAACTGGCTGGCCGTAACGTGAGCCCCAACCCGCCGACGGTGCAGGTCATCTACCCCAACGGGGGCGAGGTGCTGACAGGGGAGTCTTTCGCCGTGCTCTGGAGCGCTGCCGATGCCGACGGCGATCCCTTGACCTTCAGCCTGCTCTATAGCACCGATGGTGGGGAGACGTGGATGACGTTAGCCACGGGGGGCGTTGGAACAAGCTACGAAGTGGACGCCAGCCTGCTGGCTGGTTCGGAGGCGGCACTGATCCAGGTGATGGCCAGCGATGGGGTGAACACCACGACCGACGAGTCCGATGCCCCCTTCACTCTGGCGAACAGAAGCCCGCAGCTCAGCATCCTCTCGCCCCTAGACGGATCTCGTTTCACCCCTGAGGAGGTCGTGGCCTTGACCGGCGAT
>Ga0315314_1003625_pt1 | contig 11967 bp, 15 predicted proteins | sample TDP9_MG_FD_203631 | JGI IMG/M metagenome (GOLD analysis project Ga0315314, IMG submission 203631) | Freshwater sediment microbial communities from Lake Towuti, South Sulawesi, Indonesia - TDP9 | ecosystem: Environmental > Aquatic > Freshwater > Lake > Sediment | place: Indonesia: South Sulawesi...
CAGGAAACGGCAAGACCTGAGTCGTGGGGTCTATTAGCATACGCAGGAAGTTTTGTGACAGCCTTTATCACCAATCTTTCATTACCGAGACCACTTTTTGTATCCGCGGGTTTCTGGATATGGGTAGTCGCCGTTCTTATTTACGGGAGTCACGTTCTACTAGGATGCATTTTTGGCACAGAGAAGAAAGTCCTATGGGCGATTTCGTTGTTCCTGTTTCCAAGCTCTGTCATCTGGCCAGAAATGTCTTTCAGGTTTTCTTACTTCTTGTGGCCAGTAGTTATCCCGTCCATGATAGGTGGAATGATTATTGTTTTGTCAAGACTGCGCCTAGTCGAGAAAAGAATTCCATTCAATTCTAAGATCCTTATGTTTCTTTACATAATTTTGCTTGCTGTCATCAACACCTTGAACACGCTTTCTGAACGCGGGTCACTTACTATACCTCTAAGATAAGCTTTTGGAAAAGTTGGACAAGACGAAACAGGAGAATCAGCCTCTTTTCATGAGCTGATGTGGCGGGCCCGCGGGGACCTGAATCTCCAGAGGAGCATTTGTACTCTCACCAGCTCTTTAGCTTTTTACCAGCGTCTTGGCGTATGAGTTCTCGTAGCGCTTTGCTTAGGATCTGTAGCTCTTGGCTACCGTGGTCTTCTGGGCTGATGTAGGTTCTGGCTGGTTTAGGGCTTCTCTAGTGAGGATCTGTTCAGGATTCATTCCCCATGCTCTTATGATCTCTTTGAGGGCGTCTATCTTGTTAACTTTGGTTTTTGGTCGTATGCAGAGGCCCGAGCTTGCGTATATGTTGCGGAGCTTCTCCACGCCCAGCATCTGAATGTCATGATAGATGTCAACGGTGACCCATCATGTAATCGACGTAGTCGGGTTGAACGCCTAGGGCTTGAAGCTGGGTTTTGAAGTATTTGCGTAGGCTGTGAACCCTGAGTTCATACATGCGGCCACACTGCTTCAGACATTGGTTTACGACATGGCTGCTGAGAAATGGTATGCCAAGAGAGTACGTTAAGGAACTCAGAGGTGATAGAAGAGGCGAGGCTATAGACATCTATCATCACATAGATAGGCAGGAGCTGAGAAGAGCATACTTAGCTTACATACCAAAGTTAGGAGTCTAACATTCAACATACCAAAGGTTTTGGCTGTTTCCAACGGAGTTTCAGTGGGCTTAGCCTAAATAGTCAGCCAGGAAACATAACGGCAACAATCGTATGGTTCGCCATAGCAACAGGTGCAACAGCAGGACTAAGCTACTTCAAAGAAAAAGAATAATAACTCAGGCTGTTGATGCGAAACAATTTCTTGGATTCTCGAATCTATTTCATTCAACTTTTGTTCAAGATCATTTATCCTTCTTTTTAACTGAGAGATTCGAGTTTCTCGTTCTGGGATTTCTTTATTCTGTATACGGCTATTCCTTTTCAAGGCGTAATACTTCCCTGTTTCTTGCTATCGACTTAAATTGAAAACTAAGCCATCGACCCACCTTTCTCCACCAGTACGCTGTTTCATAATTCTTTCTAGCCTCATGAGATAACAGTTTCGTATTCATTTGAGACTAACTTTCCGCGGATTGCTTCTTCCAGACACTTACCTTTGAATTGATGAACAAGTTCCCTTTCATCATTACAGCATCGGTCATGTCCAACTCCGATGGAAACGACGATTTGAAGGGTGCAGTCGCCCTTCTTAATGCTGTTTTCTCTTACGAGGTCTATTGGGCGGTTGCGTTTTGTGCATGTTTTGAGAGTATGAGCGCTATTTTCTCGTTGTTGTCCTTCAATCGACTCATTATAGCAGATACGTGCTGGTGAATATCTCGTTGCGATTTATCAATGCAATCGTTAATCTTCTTGCAGTCGTCTAAGCAATTCATGTTGTCGTTGATGTGGCACAGAATGTCTTTGTCGTCCATGATAGCCTGTAGACTGAATGTTTTCTTTCCTAATCGGTAGTTTGCAAGGTACAGGTCGTAAAACATCGCTAGTGTGGATACCGCCAATTCTGGTGTAGTGATGATGACTATTCCCAGAGAATCGTCGATAGTGTAGCCCTTGACTTTCGCTCCTCTTGGTGGTTTCGCAACAGACAATACAGCAGTTGCAATACCATAGCGATTCATGTCTCTCTTCGTCTGCTCCAGATAATCGTTGCTCCACGCATCGCCGGCCTTGCTTTCAACCAATACTCGGCCGATTTCTAAGTCTTGGTACGAAAACTTTACGATAATGTCGGTAGCGTCTGGACCGCCTAAAGGCTCAACGGTTACGTTCTTGTTAGCCAAAAAGGCCTCGTTGATCAAACCAATAAGCTCTAACTCTGTCTTCTCACCTTTCACCGGTGCGATTCTCAGGCTCTGCAAAACCGTGTTAAGCCCACCCGTCGCGTTTTCTATTTCGCTCAACGCATTCTTCAGTTCAATTTTAACCTCATCGATACTTTTGCCCTGCTTGAGCAGAAGCTCTACTTTTTCAACAAGCAATTTCACTTGCTCTTCAACAGTTTCCTTCACAAACTTCTTAGTGTCTTCCTTCATTTCTTTCTGGATTTGTTCAATGCTTTTTTCCTGTTTCAGAAGCGTTTCAATCTTGTCAACAACAACTTCCATCTGAGATGTTATGAGACTCTTCACGAAACTCTCGGTGTCCTCTTTCAGCGCCTTCTGAATTTCCTCAATGCTCTTCCCCTGCTTCAGAAGAAGGTCAACCTTTTCAACAAGATGAGATGTCTGATCTCCGATGTTCTGTTTGATAAAATCCTCAGTCTCTTCCTTGCTAGCCTTCGCCTGTGCGACAATATCCTTCAAATAATCCTTGACGGACCTATCCATCGCATCTTTGACGTTGCCAAAATCGGTTCTTATCTCTCTAAGAACCTGACCCACAACCTCACGCACATCAGCACCTATCTGCATCTGCTTGTCTATCGCCTTGAAGGCCTTTAGTGCGATGTTAAGTCTCTGATCATCCTGAAGCTCAAAAAGCCAACCCTTCACTTCAGTATCCACTTGCGTGAAAAAGCAAGGTCTGCCAATTTCCTCGCAGAATCTTCCTTCACTTCCATGTAGCTGGATACTTGGACGAATTGTTGATTGAGAGGACAACTTCTTCAAATTCAGCTCAAGAATACAATCATTATCCCACACTAGAAATATCTTCAGAAGGGAGACTATTTAGTGATAATAAAGACTGAGAATTCAGTGAATAACTCTATTATTTTGATCCACAGTTTACAAGACGCGCGATGTATTGAAGTGGTTGTCAGACAAAAGAATGAATGAAACACGAACAATCTGGGCGCACTTTTCACCAGAATTTCAAACTTGTCCTTCTTCCTGAGTCAGAATTCTTTGTCAGAACTTTTGATGAAATGAGTCCCAGTAAAGATGTCAATTGATCCTCGAATTCCCGTGAAACATCGCTAGTACCGCTCATCGCATGAGCAATCTCGTGCAGTAGGGTTCCTGAGTACTTTTTTAGGCTTCTTAGCTGATCTCTCTTTATGATTATGCTGCCGTCAGACGACTCCCACAATCCTTCTGCTTCTCTTAGACCCCACATTTCAATCCTCATGGTTTCGGATATCAACACTCTCTTGACATTAACCGGAAAACCTCCAATGAGGTCGACTATCTGCTTGGTACTGTCAAAAACAATTCTTTCCTGATCTGTCAAATCGTTTCTTTCAACAAATTTGAACTTGAAACTCTGATTCCACTCAGCTTTGAATCCAGAAAGATCGCGTATACCTCTTCCAGTGTAGTCTTGAAGTCCGCTGATCTTCTCTCTGACATTCTCTGGAATTGTCACGACTCTGAGACCATCACTCTTCGCATTATCGACTATGTCTTTTGCTTCAACAAGCTGATGAGGTGTAAGGAAAATAACGTTGTCCAACGCGTTAAGCAACTTGCAGGCGTGAACCGAGATGTCATTCCACTTCAACTCGTCATGCATCATCCCAGTTTCATATCCTTGAAGATCATTCGCCAAAAGCTCGGCAACATCTTTGCTCTTACAGGCCAAGAGAATGGTTTTGACCCTGTCCGTGTATGCAGTTCTCCCCAGATGAGTTTTCTCTCTATTCAATGCTTTGCGCATCGCTTGCGTAATTGACGTTATGTTGAACGAAAACAGAAAATTCTCTTCCTCTGCCGCTCTCAAGCCGTTTACGTAGATTTTTGACTGACCAGTTTTCTCTAAAACGCTCCCGTAGACCGTGTCTTCCAGAATTGTTTCCCCCGAGAATTTCAGGAAGTAGCTCTTTGCGGTTTTAATATCCTCGTCGCTACAGCCTTGTAGAATGAACTCTGTCCCTTGAAAATCGCCGTAGCTTGGAGGCGAAATAGACGCGTGCAACGTTACTATGTCTTCAAAACCATGCTTTTCAGACTTTACCACAGTTATATCGCCATATCGAGATCTTATCAAGACTTTGATCCCATGACGGTCGAATGTTGCTAATGCATCCTTCAACCCTACCCCGAACTTCCCTATGACTAGATTAGGATGGGAAAGCTTCTCCTCATTCTCATTCTGCGTAAGATGCTCATACTTCAAACCACGCCCAAAATCTCGTATATGCCACAAACCTTTTGCATCCTGGGAAATCTCAATCTCCTTTGTCCTTGTAAGAACCTGCTCGTCCAATGCGTTAGCGATTATCTCTCTTATCGCATGATAGACTTCCCAGTCCTCAAGCACCTTCTCTATGTTCAGATCAAACAATCGAGCATCTGAAAGCGTCTCTCACACCCCCGCAACTGCAATTCCAATCGTTGAATATAACGTCATGACCAGTCTACATGAGGTCGCCAAACATGTCTTCAAATTCTTCAGTCAACTGGTCATCCCAGCACTCCCAACACATACCATCATAACTTTCATAATCTTCCTCATCAATTTCGCGACCACAAACAGAACAATAAAACTTCGCATCTTCGTCTTTAGCTGGAGTCCTATTCTCCTCCTTTTTGTTCTTCTTCAAGCGCATCATCATAGTCACTAGATTTAATCAAACACTTTGATTGCTTAGGATCACGTGTCATAGAATAGAGGGGTTTTTCTTTAATAGCATTAACATAAGGCATTAGTTATTTTCTTGTCGTTTCTGCATAAGCGATGGTTTCAAGGCGCTCTTTCTTCTCTGTCAAAACTGTCTTTACGAACTTGACTTCCCAAGGAGTATGAAGTTGCGCACGGTAGAGTGCATACGCATCTGACCGCGAAACCTTCAGTCTCTTCATTCTACGTTCAAAATCAGTATCCGGCGCTTGGTGTCCTGTAATGTAATCGTATATTACTTGCCACGCTTCAATAGGATATGCTATTCCATGGTAGCTCACTGCATCTTTTGATTTAGGCATACTTCAGCCCCACAGAAAAGTTCTCACCTGCTCAGAGTTATCCTTTCTGAACCTACAATAAAGATGCTGACTCTATGAAAAGTCCAAATCCTCTTCTGCTTCCCATGTTTCCTCACAGTCAATGCACATGTCCACAGCTTCCACATAACATGAATCACAGACTAGTCTCCCACATTCTGAACGACGGTAAAGTCAATTTGTCTCTCTGCCGCAAATGCGCACCGAGTCATTATGATCCCTGTCAGAAAACTTCACTAGGAAGATTCTATTCTACTGGAACAATAAACTTGTAAGAGTGATCGTCATTTCGGGGCTTTCTTGCGGTTCTGACCGAAGGTGCTAGATATTCCTTGAAAACACACTGAGTTTGTTTACTACATAATTCTCTGAAAACTTGACCTATACTGCTTTTAACTGATCCCACTGGTATTTTGGTTAGAAACGAGATCTCTGATGGACTCAGATTAAGATAACGATATAATCTGTAGATGGAAAATATGAAACGCGTTCTATCTCTCGCTTCTCTGGAACCCTCCGTTTCAAGTATGATCGAAATTGATCTCGCTATCATCTTTTCCTCATTATGACGTTTTAGATTTTCATCCTGTAAACTTGTAGAGCCCAATGTCCTTTTTCCCGCCTTCCAATAACCCAATGAGCCCATTTTGAGTTATCTTAAACCCTTTCAAATAGATCAGCTTTCTCAGAAAGGCCGGACTCATGGTCGGAAACTTCCTTTTTATTTCTTCAAATGTTTGGCAGTTTGATAGATCGAACTTGTTCAGTAGATCCCAATAATACGGCAAAGATTGATCGAGGAATGCGTTTGTTGGAGTTTGAGTTATTGAACGAACACTAGTTCTTTCAGGTTTAGAAACTGTTGTTCGAAAACAAATTCCGCATAATCTATCTTTATCTGCCATGCTACCAAAAGCACACGTATACTTTTTTCCACATCTGACGCAGACTTTGATCACTTAATCCTCTCTGCGAGAGCAACATGGGCGCTTTTTAGCTATTCGTTGGGCATAAGAATGAAACATGTCGACTTATTTGTCATTTTTTAAGCCTAAATCGTGATGATAGATAAGGATTCTAGTTTCCTATAAAATTGCACCATGCTTGTTGTAGGAATGTTGTTAGTGCCCAGCCTTTGCCTCTTTTCTCCGCTACCTTCTGTTCGATTAGTTTGTCCAGTTTATCGTTCATGCGCCTTATGCGCCGAGTTGCCTTCCAAGGCGTAAGCCCATATTCTGCAACCTAGCAGCCACATCTTTCGGCAGAATGCCACATGGTCCAGCATAATGCAGCTCCTCTAATATATCTCTGTCAACGTCATCTGAGCATGCGAAGTCTTCCACATATTTCTGCTCAAACAGAAACTCGTGCTCCAAACCCCTAACCATATACCGCTGAGTAACCTCAAAGCCTCCAACTCATCCTTGACCTCACAAGAAGCACACAATATACTTGTATTGACCTGTGTGTCGCACAGAATTTAAAATGGGGAAATTTCCAATCTTGAGGTTTTCGGTTAACACCTGTTAACAGAGATTTAATGGAGAAGTTTCATGAAATAGGAGGGTAGCCCGGGAGAGATTCGAACTCTCTCAGCGGGTCCAGACATATTTCTAATGTTAAACTTGCTCGGCACACTGAAAGCCTGTTAACTAAATCAAAAAAGACTTGAACCCTTTTGGGTATCAGTCCCGCGTACTGATAAGGAGGGCTTAGACAGCGGCTAAAGAAGCTAGGACGAAAAGAGACATCTCCATCTAAGCTGAGAATGAGCTACCTCGGAGATTTTTGGAATGACCTAGGAAAACTGGCGCCTCAATACCAAACCTTTCTAAAGGATCTCAAGAGTCTTGGTTAGATCTTCAGTGTAGTGTTCCCGCAACTTGGTGTTCAGTGGTGGCGGCACGGCTTACCTAAAAGCATGCACGCTAGCCTGACAGAAAAAAGGGATTTTACTGGTTAGTAGTACGAATGCGCTTCTAGAGTGGCGGGCCCGCGGGGATTTGAACCCCAGATCTCCGGCTCCGCAGGCCAGCGTCCTAATCCGGGCTAGACGACGGGCCCTGAACTCAGACCATAGATGGTCTTAAACGTTTAAGGCAAAATAGTGACTACTTCTAATAAAGCTTAGTAAGCAAATGCTGCGGAGGACCGGATTTGGAGTTTAACAAAGACCTCGTCGGTAAATGCGGGATTCACTGTGGCGCGTGCAGAGTCCACATTACGAAAAACTGCAAAGGATGCTCCGGAGAAGAGCACCAATGCCCATACATCGAATGCATTGACATAAAGGGAAACTCTTGTGGCGAATGTCCGAAATTTCCATGTGAGAAACATTATGGTCCAATGGCGGTCTACGCAAAACTCTACCTCGACTGGAAAAAGCAAGAGATAATGAAAGCCTAGGTGCAAAAGCTCAGAGCAAACGTGATCTAGGCGAGTGTTCCTTCGGCTACCATGACAACGCGTCCGCCCACGTGAACATCTATTCTCCCTGCCTTGTCTTCAGCCTTGAGCAAGAGCAGAGAAGGTCTTCCAATCTCGTAGCCTTGTTCAACCTGCACATTGACTTGGGGTCTTCCAAAGTATCGATGCCTTACCAAATATGCGGCGAGGCAGCCATTTGCTGAGCCTGTTGCTGGGTCCTCAGGGATGCCAAAGTAGTCAGCAAAGACTCGTACGTTTAAGTCGTTTCCACGGTTGTATGTTTCTTTGCAGAATACTAGTATGGATTTCGCTTGAGTCTTTTCGACCAGTTTGAAGTACTTGTCTCTGTTTATTCGGGCTCGCTTCACAACGTCCAAGCTTTTCAAAGGAACTAAGATGAAGGGCACGCCAGTCGAGACTTCCTCAATCGGAAACCTATTGTCTACATCTTTCGAACTTAAGCTCAAGATTTCAGAAATTATGCTCACATCAAAAGATCGACCAAATACGGGCTGAGCTTGCTTCATGAAAAGCACATCTGGATGCTTCCCCTCGTAGCTGAAGGTCACAGGAATCTGACCGACTTTCAAGTTCAACACGAGCTTGTCAACCTTTCCTTCCAAGATTCTTTGTTGTACCACGTAAGCTGTGCCCAGCGTTGGGTGTCCAGCGAAAGGCAGTTCTTGTTCAGGCGTGAATATGCGAACGTCATAGCCTCCCCCTCGTTCTTTATCGGACAGAATAAACGTAGTTTCAGAGAAGTGCATCTCCTTGGCGATTCTCTGCATGCGGACATCCGAGAGCGAACGAGCATCTCTGACAACCGCCAATTGATTGCCAGCATACTTCTCTTCCGCGAAAACGTCTACAATGTAAAAATCCAGCTTTTTCATACGACTTTCCAACTTTTCGGCTTTCTGTCTAAAGTCGCAAGGATATGAAATATAAGGGTTGAGAAACTCAGCACAATTCTGCTGAGCAATGTAGCGGTGAATGAAACTGCGTCCACTCTCTAAGAAAGTTTCCGTTCCTTTTGACAGAGCTCTCTACCTGCTCCACCCCTACAATTCTTGCCTAGTTACGAGTAAGGGCGAAACTGGAAAAGCCAACATCATGACTGTCGCGTGGATCATACCTGTCAGCGCGAAGCCACCTTTACTGGCAATGAGCATCCGCCCCGAAAGATACTCATACAACCTCATTGTGGAATCAGGCGAATTCGTCGTCAATGTTCCAAGCTTCGACCTTGCCTCGAAGGTTCTGTTCTGTGGGCGTCGATCAGGACGAGAACACGACAAATTCAAAGCCACATCCTTGCACACTCAAAAGGCGCTGAAGGTTAGAGTCCCAGCTATTAAAGAATGTGCGGGGCATCTTGAATGCAGAGTAGTCAGCACAGTGAAGGTGGGAGACCACACGCTCATCATAGGCGAAATCATCAAAGCATATGCAAAGAAAGGATGCTTCGACCAGATCTACGACATTAAGAAGTTTCGACCATGCTTACACCTTGGCAAGAACTACTTCACAACAGTCCTGAAACGCAAAAAAGAGCCTAAATTGAAAACAGACTGAACAGCTCCAAAGAAGTAAAAAAACTCGACATTTAATGAGTCAATATTTTCAGGTCTGCGGGCATCCGATCTTTCTAAGGTTTACGGCTTTTCTCGGGTCCTTCCTTCCAAGCTCACTTGCTCTTTCAAGCGTAGATAATCATGAAGGAATTGAATGCCCTTCTGAGTGGTGAAGAACGAAACTGGACTATTCTGTTCTTTCGTCAGCAAGTCAAGGTCTGCAAGCAGATTAAGCGAGCTGTCCACAAGCTCTTGATGTGTGCCAGATTGAGCAGCCATTTGGCTGTTCGTTGTTCCATTCTTGACTGCTTCGAGCAGCTTGGCAAACAGATCGAGTTTGCTTGTCGGCACAGTGGATCCAGTCCTAAGGGTTCAGTCCAAATAGGACGCAGGCTATAAAAACTTTCCTAGCGCCGTGTACATTCAGGCCTAGTTTCTCAATGCTCTCTCGAAAGCGTCGATTACGTTTTGCTTTCCCATAGCCATGATGTAAGGTCCAAGTCGAGGACCGGCTGGTGTTCCGAGCAGAATCGTGTACAGCGTTTTGAAGAAGTGGCTGGGCTGAATGTTGTGTTTCCTTGCAGTGCTGAACACCGCAGTTTGAATTTGATCTGCGTCGAGTTCGGAGTGAAGGATTGGCACCAGTTCTTGAATTGCTGCCTTTTCCGTATCACTGAACTCTATCTGCGTTTCTTTAATCTCTGCTGAATCTTGGTTCCAGTTCAACGCGTATCGAATTCTTTCTCGTAAATCGGGTGTGGCTTCTTTCTGCTTCAGGTAGCCGTATTCCCTCAGTTTTTCGAGAACGTATTGGGTTTCTCCGTCTTTTGGCGCCACTTTCGTCAAGTAGACAAGCAAATTGAACGGCACGTGAACACTAGGGCCCTTCGGAGGCTTCAGCCACCAACAGTACTTGTACAGTCCAGAAAGCTTTATGAACTCTCTCTTGTCGGCTAACGGTTTCTTTCCGAAGTATATGTCTTCCAGCTCGTCAAGCTCGTTCATGTAAGCTGGAACGTCTAGAATGGAAATGATGCGTGTACCCACAAACCGCTTCAACATCAACAGGTTCAAGGACTGAGGCACGCCATAACGGAACCATTCCTGCGCCGTGAACACCGTGCCAGCGCTCTTACTGAAGCGCTTGCCTCCCTTAGCCAAGAACAACTCGTATCTAGAGTGGAACGGCGGCTCCCACTTCAGTATGTCTCGGCAAAGGCTGTCGTTGACCCGCACTGAATCCGCGATGTCCTTTCCATAAGCTTCATACCGTATATCGAGCGCTTTCCATCTGGCTGCAAACTCGACCTTCCAGACTAATTTGCCTTCGCCCTTGGCGTAGTCAGCTTCACCTTTGTGTCCGCAACCGTCAAACCATTGTCCCTTTATTTCCATTCCATCACAGGAATAGAGCACCTTGTCCTCTTTGGGCAAATATTCGAGCGCCTTAGTAGTGTAGATGCGACCGCAGTTGCCGCAAACAGCGAAATAGGGGAGGGCTTCTTCAAACTTTTCTTGCCCCACCATTTCCTTGATGATTTCACCCACACGTTTAGCATTCGAGAGTATTGCTTTGATTTCGTTGTTCAGCAAACCGCGTTGATACACGTCTGTTCCAGACATGAACGTGTACTTTACACCGCATTTGTCAAACGCCTCGAGCAGAAGCGAGCTTGAATGTTCACCGAAGCTCTTGTGACACTTGAAAGGATCTGGAATAGACGTTACTGGAAACCCCAAGAATTTCTTCAATGTCCTAGGAAATCCAGCTGGCACTTTTCTGAGTCCGTCTTTGTCGTCGCAGAAGGCGATTAGCTCAGAACGAAGACCTTGCGCCTCGAGCGCAACAGTCACTGCGTAGGATCTGACTGCGTCGCTGACGTTGCCAACGTGAGGAATGCCTGAAGCGCCGAACCCCATCTCAGTGCGAATTAGGTCGAGGCTTCTCTCCAGCTTTCGCTCGCGTTCAGCAATTTGAAGAGCTGTTTTATCGTACCATGTGCCGTGTCCAATCGTTTTTTCAGTCATGTTTTTAGCCGTGACCCATAACAAATGCTAGATGACAATTTAAAAACTTTCAACTTATATAACGAGTAATAAGCAAGAACAGCGTAGGCATAGCAGAGGGCGATGATCGAGATGCGTCGCGTTAATCCTCGTGAAGCAAAGCGCATGATGCAGCGCATGGGTATGAGCATGGGCGCCATGCCCGACGTTGAACAGGTCATATTCAAGACCAGCACGAAAGAAATCATAGTAGAGAACCCAGATGTCGCCGTCATGGAGATGCAGGGTCAGAAGATCTTTCAAGTGACTGGTGAAAGAATCGTCGAGAAACCGGTGGAAAGAGCCGTTAAAATCCCTGAAGAAGATGTACAACTTGTGGCTACGCAGGCAAACGTGACTCCTGAACAAGCTAAAGCTGCGTTGGAGCAGACGAAAGGAGACTTGGCTCAAGCCATACTGCTGCTGAGCCAGACAAAATAGCGCTGTTAACCATTATTGCTTGGCTACTTCGTAGAGTCCAAATATGTTGCCATCTGGGTCTGCAACTGTAGCCATGGC
>Ga0315314_1003627_pt1 | contig 11965 bp, 11 predicted proteins | sample TDP9_MG_FD_203631 | JGI IMG/M metagenome (GOLD analysis project Ga0315314, IMG submission 203631) | Freshwater sediment microbial communities from Lake Towuti, South Sulawesi, Indonesia - TDP9 | ecosystem: Environmental > Aquatic > Freshwater > Lake > Sediment | place: Indonesia: South Sulawesi...
TGAATACTATTCAATTTCTTAAGAATTTTTTGTTGTGTATTTGAACATTGTTCAGACAGATAATTATGGATGAAACGCCCATTCTCTCGTTGAGGAAGGTGAAAAAGATGAAAGAAATAAAGTTCGAAAAGGCAGGCTCACTTGCAAGGAAACTGCTTCGACTCATGAAAGCCAAAATTAGTCCACAAGAACTCATATATCAACAAGTGCACACAAACGTTTCTTCGTTTAATCCGCTGTTCACAAATGCTCCACTAAAATCAGAGGAGACACAGTTGTACTGGGATGAATTGAGAAAAGGTGAAGCATTTCTGTACTGGGATAGGTGGCTAAACCGTCCTAAATGAGCAATCAGACAAAACAACACCCATTCCTCTTTTTATGTTATGTAATGCGCACAAGAAAAGCAGACGTTGATTATGCTTATTTCAAAACTTCTCTAATCCTTAAAGTAGCTAGCCCGGTGCGCTCCTGTTTTGTGCACGATTATTGAGTTGAGTGAACCTTAAATACACGGAATAGTGTTTGGGTTAGAGTCAAAATGTCGAGAATCATCCAAGCAAGGATGAAGAGAGAATTCTCGTTCATGCGCGGCAATCTGCTTACACTGATCATTAGTTGGCTATTTGTCTATTTTACTTTCTCACTGGTTTTTTCCTTTGAATCGCCATTTTTTAGAGAGCTCGGAGCCCCTCCCCTTGTTATTGGTTTGATGGGATCTGTTGGAGCTGCCACGTTGGGCTTGATTCGAATTCCTGGAGCTTATATAGCCGACAAGTACGGCAGAAAGCAAATAATCGTAACGATGACTTTCATGATAGCGTTTTCTTATCTATTTTATATATTCGCTCCAGACTGGAGATTCGTGCTTATAGGAATGGTCATTTCCAATCTAAGTCTGATATACCAGCCTGCCCTCGATGCCATACTCGCTGACTCTGTCCCTCCAGAAAAGCGTGGAATGGGATACGCTGCAACTAACGTAATCCCCAACATACCAACGATATTCGCACCCGCGACTGCGGGTTTTCTGGTACAAACCTACGGCCTAGTTCCAGGCATGCGCATAGTGTACACAGTGGTCTTTCTCTGCTTGATGGCAGCAGCCGTCATTAGACTGCTTTTCCTTCGGGAAACGCTTGAGGACCCTAGAAAAATCAAACTTGCAGAGTTGAAGGAAGCGTTCAAGAATTCCTTGAGTGCAATAGCAGAAGCCTGGAGATATATGTCGACAACCCTGAAATTCCTCACACTAGCTTTCTTGGTAAGCGCTTTTGAGGAACCCATGTTTCGCATGTTCACATCACTCTACGCATTTGATGTTATCAGAGTAAGTAAGATCGAATGGGGCCTTGTCAACACTGCTTCGATTGCAACTACACTTATTCTCGGATTCCCTCTAGGCAAGCTCGTTGACAAGATTGGAAGGAAGAAATCTATAATTCTGGCTTACTTCTTCTTCATACCTTCAAGTATCTTCTTCATCATTTGTGGAAGTTTCGCCCAACTACTAATTGTCCTCATGATGTTTGCTATAGGAGGAAGCCTGCTGTATCCAGCGTACAGTGCTTTTATGGCGGATATGATTCCACGAGAGCAGAGAGGCAGAATTCTAGGAACCATTGTAACTTTAAACATTCTAGCAACAGTTCCTGCGTCGACTCTAGGCGGATTCCTCTACGGTGTCAGCCCGCCATATCCCTTCTTCTTCGCAATAGTCCTAGGAACCACTGTGAGTCTGATAATCTTGTTTGCAGTTAAAGAGCCTAGGATAAGAGAAATATAAACACAGCAGCAGACATCCACTCGCGAAAAGTCATAGTCTCCTTTTTGGGACAGAAGTTGCGAAATCCCCTGCAAACTCCGCTCGTAGAAGCTGGCTTTGGCTACATCTGTACAGCGGACAACGCCCACGCATTCCGAAAAAGAAGTAAACCAGTAAAAAAAGGCCAGAAGAATCTTTAGTGGGCCGGGAGAGATTTGGACTCTCGACCTTTCGGTTATCAGCCGAACGCTCTAACCATGCTGAGCTACCGGCCCTCCGCGTCTGCAATTTTAGAAAATAACCGTCTGTTTATTAAAGGATTTTTGACAAAACAACATAGCCTAACCTATTTGGAGCCTATTTGGATACTAATAGAGGGGGGTCTAGGCTTGTGCGCGCACAGACATACGCATCACTTAATTATACTATTTATCCCACGTCTTCTATGCCTGATGGAAACTCCAGTTTAGGCACCTTCAAAACTCTAACAGCCCCTCGCTCACCAGCCAATACACCGCCAGCAACCTCACAATTCTCAAACAACTCTACATCGCCGGTTGAAACGACCGAACCGCCAACATACACCTTTTCACTTAGCCTAACATCGCCTCGCGCATCAATAGAACCGCCAATCACCGCCTCATCTTGAACGTCTATGTCTCCTTCAGCCACCAGATTCTCATTAATCACCACGCCAAAGCCCACAGTCACGTCGCCCAAGACCTTCAGGCTCTTACCAAAATGACAACGGTTACCCACGGTCAAGCAACCATCAACGATTACGCTCTCCTCAAACACAAAATCGTTTGGCAGCGTCAAATCACCCTTCAACCTCACAAAATCTCCACTCAACCTACGCGCCTTGACGCCCAACCTCTCCAAGGTTGCATCCCTCACCTTTCGAGGACCCTTATCCTTAGGCTTTCTCATCTCCCAAAGGGACGGAACAAACAAAACAAACACAAATCCTACCAAAACAGTCAGCAGCACTAACAACAGAACGAAGGCATCATCAAACATAACCACGATCAGCCACCATTGTGTAACGTCTTAACCCAAACATGACGTTTGCCATTTCGCACAATTCTCCAAAAACCCAAGTTCAACAAAGCCCAAACACAAACAACCACGTTCACAACAAAACTCAACAACAAAACAGGCATAAGCCAACCCAAACGAACCCGACCGTCCAAATAGACGCCTACACCTAACTCAAAAAACAGGGCAAAGTTACCTACGCTGCTGTAGGCGAAGATAGGCAACAAACCCCAACACCAATCAAACCAATCAGCGGGTGCAAAAAAGAAAATAAACGCACCCAAAACCCATGACAAACCTACCAAAATGGGAACAAAATAGACACTTAGCAACAGGAAGCCGTCGACCTTCTCCCTAAGCCGTAGATTGCTACTTTTCAAAAGCGGCCAAGCGTGCTTGAAAAAACACTGCATGTGACCCTTAGCCCAACGACCGCGCTGACGCCAATAACTTCGCCAATCTTCAACAGCCTCCTCGTAGCATTCGGCCTCGTTCACGTAGCGCACCTTATAACCAGCCAAAACCACGCTAAAAGTAAGGTCGGTGTCCTCAGCCAACACGTCGTGGTCCCAGCCGCCCAAAGACTCTAGCAAACAACGCCTAAAACCGCCCACAGTTCCGCCGTATTGAGGAACCAACCGCAAATCGTCTCGAGCCAACTGGTCAACCCTGTAGCCGCCGATGCGCTCCAAAGCAACGAGTCTCGAGACTAATGTATTAGGTTCGTTTAGAACAGTAACTCTGCCCTGCACCGCCCCAACCTCAGGGTCGATAAAGTAGGCGACCAACTTCTCTACAATGTCAAGTTGAGGACAATAATCGGCATCAAAACAGAGCACAACCTCGCCTGACGCGTGCTTCAAACCCTCATTGAGCGCGTCACACTTTCCCTTACCCCCCTCATGGAGGTTTCGATGAACAACTTTGATAAACTCGTGCATTTTTGAAAATTCATCCGCTATTCTGCCTGTATTGTCTGTTGAAGAGTCGTCTATCACGACCACCTCAAGTTTTTCTTTTGGGTAGGTTAACTCTGTGGTTCTTTGGAGAAGTCTGCCCACAACCCGCTCTTCGTTTCGAGCCGGTATCAGAATTGAAACTGTCGGGCGGTAACAAATGCCATGTCGCATATAATTTGACTGCCCTCGGTTATAGAAAAGTGCAGCCAAAGAGAAGGCGTAATGTCGCACTAAATAGACCAACATAACGCACACAAGAAAAACGAAAGCAAGATGAAGGAACACTACCACCGGGAATTCACCCTCTTTTTCGGTCCAGGCTTCTTTCTTTTTGTTGAAACCAAAGCGGAGAGTCCTAACGACCAAACAGGAATAACCCATAGAAAATCAACCACAGGGCTTGTAACGAACTCTGCCAAAGCGAGGGCGCCTGTCCCAAAATGGTAAGCGATCAAAGCAGCGGTGGTGAGTCGAACAAAACTCCAAGCCAAACCTACAACAATGCCAAACTCAAGCCAAACAATCTTTAACCTCAGCGGACCCTCAAGCGGGAAAGCCAGAAAGACAAATAACAACCCAAAAACAATGATGGAAAAAAGTCCCGAACGCTGCCACCTTAAGGCAAGACCTAGGTCTGATCCGTTCATCAATCTCAGAACCAGCGACGGTGGTTCATTGCCTAAAGGTTTTTCGACCGCAATCTGGACCAAAGACAACAATTGGGTGGTTGCTTCTGCCAAAAATGGTCGAAAAGACTGCAACAGAAGATAATAAGAGAAGGCTGCGACTCCAGCGCCCACGATGACGTGTAATAAATGAGGTCTCTCCCGATGAGAGGGGGTGGCGAGCATGCACATTCCTTTGAGACGAGAAATACTTCTGAATCCGACTAGAACTATCTTTTAGTTATGACTTTTTCAAGGTTAAAAAGCTTTTCCAACAAAGAGAGAACGGTTTTTTGAGCCTATTTTTCCAGTTTGTAGCCTATTTTTCGGAGAAATTCTCGCCTCGCTTCGACGTCTGCTTGGGTTTCGATTCCCTTGCTCTTCATGCCGTCGACCACGCCTAGGATACCTCTGCCTTGGACTGTTTCTGCAACAATAACTTCTAATGGATTGGCTGTTGCCGCATGTATGGTGCAGACTTCAGGCACCTGCTTGATTTTGTCGAGAACGTTTATTGGATAGGCGTTTCTCATGAGGATGATGAAGGAGTGTCCGCAGGCCAATTCTAAAGCGTATTTCGACGCTTGACTTTGGAGTTCTTCGTGGTTGCCTTCGCATCTGACTAGGCAGGGTCCTGAGCTTTCGCAAAAGGCTATGCCGAACTTGATGTTGGGGACAGCGTTCTTTAGGGCTTCGTAGAGGTCTTCGACTGTTTTGATGAAGTGGGCTGTTCCGAGCACTATGTTGCAGTCTTTGGGCACGTCTATCTTGACCAACTTGAGTTCCACTTTCAAGCTCTCCTTTGCATAAAGTCCATTAATTTCTTTTAACCTTAAATGATTAACTTTTTAAACCTGCGCTCTTTTCAGCCAATCAGACTTAAAGCAACAAGTAATGAAATTGTTGTTATGCCGTCGGCGAGTGAACTCTCAATAGGAATAACGAAATTATCTGGGTCTAGACCTCTTTGAAAAGTAAGGATGGCTACTACGTAGGCAATAATGATAATCGACGACGCCGCTAACAAATTGGCAGTGAACAACAAAGCCGTGAATCTTGGAAAGGTACTTAACGAGAAGATTCCCTGTATAACCAAAGACAAAACAGAATATGCTGCAAACATTGTTAGAGAGGCTGCCCAGGCACTAAAGGTCTCCGTTGCATGATTTTTAACCGCGGAAAACGATGATTTGAGCGTGCCTAGGGCAAGTTTTGTGGTTGCGGTTGAGCCCACGACCGCTCCAACATCGCCTATGGTGTCAATAAGCGCTGGATAGGCTGTGTAGATTTCGCGTCTCTCTCCGACAGCCTCACTAATCTTGCTGAGGACGGAACCCGTTACGTTGACGATGAAGGCAACAAGAACCATCGTGAGAATGGATTCCTTAATTGTTTCAACAAATTCTGGCTCTCCAATGCTTTTGGGCAAAATGTATGCGACAGCCAGTAGCAAAGCCAAACCCAGCAAAGCTATCATGTATTGCCCCGCAGAGCCGCATGAGAAGAAGAGGTTCAGCACCAAAAAATAGCAGAGAGTTATGAAAAGGTCAGAAACCGTAGACTCCACCGGATAAAGAATCACATCAGGGTCCAAACCATGCTTAAAAGTGATACAAGAAACCGTAATTGTAAGTGGAGAAATAATAACCAACGCAAGGGTCATCGTTGCCAAAATCACGCCAAAAATATTAACCAAATCCATCAAGGTTGCGCCCCACAGAAAACTTCCAAACAATGCGGCAACCACGCTCATCAAAACACTTGTTTCTAAGGTCAAAACCACAACGGCGTGTAGCAATGAGTAAAAACTCTTTGTGTTGCCGAAAAAACGGGGTTGAATGGTACCTACGTGTAATGCAGTGCTCAAACGACCGCTAAGTAAACCTCCAATCACGCCTCTTGCACTGACCATGGCAGGGTAAACGGCAATGGCCCACGGAGCAAGAGTGAACAATCTTAATTGAAGAGCCACCGTTGTGCCCGCAACTATTCCAAACACATTGAAAGCGTATGCCATCAATGCCTCCTTGTAGGTCTTGTAGAATTTGCTTAGTTTTGCATTAAAAGTCAGGGTGAATCCTCCACATCATCTGTTGCGGACACTTTTTTATTGGCACTCACTGTTGTTTCAGTCATGAAGGAACCCGCTGCAGCGTCGCCGCTCATTGAGACCACGAGAAAAGGTTTTTCTTCGACCGTTTTCTGAACACGGGTCATGTTTACTGCCCCGCGGGTTCGGCATCTCCTTCACCTAAGCGTTAACTGACTTTTCTCGAAGTTCATTTATAAAATGGTTTCCATGCCCCAAAGACTTGATTTAGAACAAAAGATATTTGTTAAGTGAATATTTATGGTAGTGGGATGCCTGTGTGCTGTCATCTAGGAGTTTTCAGTAGATGACTGGGTTTGAAAAAATCAAGTACAGACCTGTGCCAGTTAGAGACCTCCTGATCGAGATGAAAGACCTCTCTGAACTAATGATTGACCTAGCTTATTCCTCCGCTCTCTTCAACAGTCAACCCCTCGCAGAAGAAGTCCTTGAATTGGAAAGACGCGTCGACTCTCTCACCTACCTTTTGGATATGAGCGCGATGTTAGCAGTAAGAGATGCAAAAGACGCAGAGTCTCTGGTAGGAGTTACTGTTGTAGCCGCTGCCACTGACAAAATATCCGACGCCGCCGCGGACATAGCCACAATAGTTCTGCGTGGAATTGGCATTCATCCGATTGTCCTCGAAGCTTTCGAAAAAATGGAAGAACGGTTAACTCGGGTAGAGACTAAGCCAAACTCTGTTCTGGTTGGAAAGCGAGTGGGAGAACTCGAATTGGCTGCTAAAATGGGCGTAGACATAATCGCCATCCGACGAGACAAGGAATTGATAGTCAACCCAAAAGAAAGCGAGATGATAAAGAAAGGCGACATAATAACCGCGAGGGGCGCCCCAAGAGGCGTGGAAGAGTTTGAAAAACTCGCCGAAGGCGTCATTCTAACCTTGGAGGGCTGAAGAAAATGGCAACCGAAGAATCATTTAAGAAAATCATTGACATGCTGGTCGAATTGAAGGACACATCCGAGTTGATGATGGACCTCGCGTACTCCTCCATTCTCTTCAACAGCAAGGAATTGGCGCAGGAGGTTCAAATGCTCGAGGAACGCATGGACAACCTTCACACCGAGTTTGAACTTCTCGTTTTGGCGAAGTGCATTCAACCCGAAGAATCCAAACACTTCTTGGGATTAATTAGGCTGGGGGTTGTAACAGAAAAGATAGCCGACGCTGCAGCCCAGATCGCCGCTGTTGTTTTAAGAGGCTTAGAACCCCACCCTGTCTTAAAACAGGCTATCAAAGAAGCACAAGAGACCGTTACTCACGTGCATGTCTCCAAGAAATCAGTGCTCGCGGGCAAAAGTCTGCAAGAGGCGCAAATCCACGAGGAAACTGGCATGTGGGTGCTGGCGGTGAGAAGAGGAGACAAGTGGATTCGTCCCAAACCTGAAACTGTGATTGAAGCAGGCGATTTGCTCATCGCTTCGGGTTACACGGAAGGGGAAGAAGACCTGAGAAGGTTGGCTCTCAATGAACGGCACAAGCATCATTAAAGCAAACGTTAACCGTGGCGACCGATTCTTTCTAAAGCTTCAACGTGGTTTTCTCGCCTAGAAAGAGCATCAAAACAACCACAGACGATGTTGCAAAACTCAGTAACGTTCCAAAAAGCAAGCTTAAGGTGATGTCTGAGAGACCCAAGTAGGCCAGAGTGTGCTGACTCAGGTTCCATCCAACGATGACAGCGAAGAGCACACTAAGGATCAAGCCTCCTCTTCTGGGGGTGTGATGAAACTTTGCGTACAAAGCTATAACTATTGAACAAACTATTTTGGCGATTAAGAACAATGTTGGTCCAATGAAACGAACGGCGGTGTTTATCTCAAAGTTCCAGAAGGCCAACGTTGACGCAGCGTCAAACATGTTGAGGGCAGCCGCGGTGGCGCAGGGGAAGCCTGGGGCGCCGCTGATTATCCAGCCTGCCCAAAACATGGAGATGCCCATTATGACGAGAAGTAGTCCTCCTGTGTGGCCTGCGATGAATGTTCCGAAGCCCGACGCCTCAAATAGTAAGCCAAGTGTCAACAGAAAGATCGCCGATGAAAATATGGCTTTGTCGAGCAGCGTCAATGAAGGGGTGCCCTCTTCGCATTAACCAAGTCTTGGTTGAGATAAAGGAATGTTGTGCATTTATCCTATCTATTTAGAAGTGGCGGGCCCGCAGGGATTTGAACCCTGGTTCTCCGGCTCCGAAGGCCGGTGCCTTGATCCTGGCTGGGCAACGGGCCCAATTGAATAGACTGATAGGATCGTCATTAAAGTGTTTCTTTAAACAGGGTTGCAGGTGCTTGGTTGCGTATGTGTGTGCGCACTGTTGACCTAGCCCCTCTATTAGAAAGTGATACTTAGTGAGAGAGACAGACAGACGGGTAGAGGGGGGTCTAGCCCCTCTATTAGGATCCAAATAGGCTCCAAATATGATTCTTGGTTTTTTAGCCAATTAGAAGTTGAGAGAAGTTGAGACGAGTAGAGGGTTGTCTAGACATCGTCTATTTGAGATTAGTCTAAGTTTTTATGCTTTCGAAGAAATTGTTTGTTGCTTTTCTAAATGCGCCTTAAGGCGTTCTAATGTTCGGATGTAGCTAGGAGAGAGATTAAAGGAATAGTGTGGTAGTTTCTCCTATTGCTTCACGTAACTTACTTACCACGCTGACTATACGTTGGAATTGCTTTTTTTCTTCTCTGCTTTCAAAGCCCTTTTCACTCCAGACGCGAAGGTCTTCAACAAGATAATTCACTAAATACGAAAGCTCCTCTTTTCCAAATTCAACCGTTACTGCTGTTTTGTTCATCCTAATCACCCGGCAATATTTTTTTATTACTCTTCTCCTAATTTGAATGTTCTTGCGAGTTTCGTAAACATTTCATGCATCATGGGGCCATGTTCATAATATTCGCGGATGACATGCGTTTCGATGTCTTTTTCAGGATGATCCAAGTCAAATATATAGAATCTGGACGAGCTTTCTTCAATTCCCGATGTTACACAAGCCTTGATAACTTCGCGAGTAATCGTGTCTGCCGTAAATACCAAGAAATCTGATTTGGCCCTAAAATTCTTTCTCATATACTTCTTGACCAAAGGGTGCTTGTAATATACCTCGAGAACACCTTCATCCTTGATAAAATCGCAAATCTTTTTTGTGTCTTTGGCAGAAGGGCGAATATCTCTAAATAATCCTGAAATAGAAGGTTCTGGCACAACGGTAATGTTCAAGTTAGCAGTCCTATCTTCATAAGTTGCTTCTATGCTTGCTTTTTCTCCCACATGGTCTGTTCCTTTGACTTTTATTGGGATTTCTATTTTTACGATGCTCTTGATGATGCATTTTTCCAGATTTTCTTTCTGAGGTAACAACCATTTGCCAGGATAAGGGCAACTTTCGATGACTATTGGGTGGGATGAAGTTAGGGCGATTTCCCTTGAAACCTTAATCATATTCCTATCTATGCATAAGGCTGCCTTCTTTTCACCCCCATCAACTATAGTGGTCTTATCTGGGACAAAGGCGAATCCATCTTTAGGCGAAAACATCGGGTTTTCTATAACCTCAATACCCATTCTTGCAGACTCCGACGTAAAAGGAAACCCGGACGCAATTAGTTCGCCTTTAATGTTCGCTTTTTCAGAGTATAGTTCGACCTGTTTTATGACAAATTTTTCTTTCGGTTTTTCAGCGAATTTGATGACCGACCTTTTTGCAATTATTTCAGGGTTTGTGCTTTGGATAGAGATTTCGAATCCATCAGAGATTATAGAAGAGTTGATAATCAAAGAGACTATTCTAGATTCGTATTCTCTTATGGAAGCGTATACTGGATAAAATGCAAAAGTTGCTGGCTCGATTGGGGGTTGTAATATGCCAGTCCCTTTAATCTCTTTATATAATTTGTTGAGTTCTCTGAGGATGTCTTTCTTTGTACTTTCGTCAAAAGAATATTTCGACGCTTCTTCTCTTTCCTGAATCAGTTGTAGCCTCTGGTTTATTTCATTGAAGAGTTTTCTGTTAAATGGATGTTCAGGGTCTAGCCCTCTTCTCTTTTCGTCGACAAGAGGAGACTCATCTGGATCTCGGATGATTCTTTCGACATCCATCTTTACTTCTCCGAAGAACTTAGAAAATGAAAGATCTCTATCGAAACGACAAAATGTTAAGTCGACTACGGAGTACGCTCCATAGAAAAATATCAGGCCAGACTCACCAAATGGTTTGCCCTGTGGTAGCTCTTCACTACTTCTGTTTACCAGCAAATGTATCTTGTGACCTTTGGCGTTATGCTCAATCTCGAAGGTTTCTTTCAATAGTTGCTCTTGTATTTTGGGAGGTTTATGCTCGAGCAGTCTCTTCTCGCCAGTTTTAGCCTCAATAGCAAGAATTCTATATTTGTTGTTTTCAAGCAATTTCCGCATTAGAAAATGCTGTTGTAGCCGTTCACAAATGGTTGTAAACTTACGCTCGTGAAAATACTCTGGAAGCCTTCCCATAACTATGGTTCCATTACTTGATATTCCTAGTTTCTTTCTCTCTTCTTGCGTGACTTTTGCATCTTCTTTGCCAATTCCTGTCGCAAAATCCAGATGTTTTCGTCGCTCATTCAACAGATCGTCTTTGATGGTTATCAACCAGTTATCTTGCAATGCCATCATAGCGTCTTTTAGCCCTATTCCCTTTTCAGCACTTGTAATGGCCTCTGTATCTTCACCCATGCTTGTTTGAGTTCCGTATTTAAGGGCCTCCCTCAATTTTTGTGAATCCATCCCCTCAGCATGATCCAATACCTCAATAAATGGCGGGCGTTTTTTCCGACAGACTAATTTAACAAATATTTCGAATGGAGGTTGTGCTTTCCCTCTTTTTTCTAGTCTGATATAACTGTCTGCAGCGTTTTTGATTAATTCAACGGCTATTCGGAAAGGGTCATTCTTGAACGCTTCTATAACTGTTCTTGCCCAATATTTGGGGTGTACTTCCCCTGGTTCCTTTCTTTGTTCTTCAGGCATTTTAATGACCGCTTAATCTTCTTCTGATAAAATCTAAAAATTCCATAACCTGAGAATCGTTGACTCTATTGGCGTATTCAAAATATCTTTCGAGATGGGCTTGTGTTAACTCTTTTGAACTCGGCGATGATATCTTTAATGCTTCATAAATTTCGGAATTTGTTATTTCCTCTTTTTTGCCATAAATGTATTTTTTGAATGCATCGGCTTTCTTAAGCATGGTCAAAAATGTGGTTTCTTTTCTTCTTGGAATAGTTTGGTGAATCCGAACTGGCTTAATCTTGCCTTCTAACATTTTCTTTGTTTCATCTAAGAAATATCTCCCTCGTTCAGTGATCTTGAACCCACTTTGCACATTTCCAAATAACCACTTTTTTGTTAGCGTACAATGATTAAATGCGCAATAGTAGATTGTTCTGCCATCAGGG
>Ga0315314_1003628_pt1 | contig 11964 bp, 11 predicted proteins | sample TDP9_MG_FD_203631 | JGI IMG/M metagenome (GOLD analysis project Ga0315314, IMG submission 203631) | Freshwater sediment microbial communities from Lake Towuti, South Sulawesi, Indonesia - TDP9 | ecosystem: Environmental > Aquatic > Freshwater > Lake > Sediment | place: Indonesia: South Sulawesi...
GGTGACCTCATTTGCACCTACCCAACTTATCGACTATAGACGAAAGACTGTGGGGCACATCTTTCAAACCTTGAACCTGATCCCAACTCTTACAGCTGCGGAAAACATTGAATTACCGATGATGGCGGTAGGCACAGGAAGAAGCGAAAGGAAGCAAAGAGTCAAGGAGTTGCTCGATGTCGTGGGTTTGACCCAGAGAGCTGACCATAAACCTGATGAACTGAGCGGTGGCGAACAACAGCGAGTAGCAATGGCGGCAGCTTTGGCAAACGACGCTCCTGTAGTCCTTGCGGACGAGCCTACAGGCGAGTTAGACACAACGAACGCTAAAATCGTGGTCGATTACTTAGTGAAGATCAGCCGAGAGTTGGGTAAGACTATTATCATGGTGACACACGATCCAAACGTTGCAAGACACGGAGACAAGATTCTGCGTATCGAGGACGGCACCATCAAGGCAGCGTTGACACCCGCGCAAATCTCGGAATCGACTGCAGCTATCTCATACGTTGATCAGTTGAAGGCAAGGCTGGCTGACATAGACAGCCAGATGGAACAATTGGACAAAGACTTCCACACAGGCAAAATCGACGGCGACCAATACACTGAACAGAGACAACGACTCAAGCAAACAAAAACGGGGTTACTTGATGAATTACACCGCATGGGCGTAGTTATCTGAAACAAGAACCCAAGAACCCAAAACTGATATATTCTAGGCTTCAGTTTCTCGTATTTCCATGAGTCTTTGGCGAAACATACCCGCAGGCGACGATCCGCCAACAATACTCAATGTTGTTGTCGAAGTTGTAAGCGGCTCACGAGACAAATACGAATACAAAATAGAGTGGGACGCCTTCATTCTTGACCGAGTCCTACACTCGTCGGTTGTTTTTCCCGTCGAATACGGGTTCATGCCTCAAACATGGTTTGACGACAACGATCCGTTAGACGTAATGGTGTTAAGTTACGAGCCGTTAGAAGTAGGCTGCGTAGTAAAAGCCCGAGTCATTGGCGCCTTGGTCATGGAGGACGAGGAAGGAGAAGACCCGAAAATCCTGTCAGTGCCCACGAGTGACCCTCGATATGACGGATATACCAGCTTAGGAGATGTCCACCCACACCTCTTGAGAGAAATTCAAGAGTTTTTTGAAACCTACAAGCGGCTAGAGCCCAAGAAATGGGTGAAATTTAAGGCTTGGAAAACGCCTGAAGAAGCCAAGAAAATAGTCACCTATGCAATGGAACTCTACAAAAAGAAGATTACATCAAAACCTTGTAGAGGCGCGTAGTGTGATGACGGCAAGCCGCTCCTGAGTGCATCAACACTTAAAAGCGCTACCCATGAGCTGGATGGACAACTCTTCCGCCTACAATTGTCATTTCTACTTGTATGTCCTTGATTTTCTCTGGTTTAACCTTCAGCGGATTGTGAGATAAGACTGTCAAGTCTGCGTATTTGCCTGTTTCAATTGAGCCCTTAACAAGTTCTTCAAAGGAAAAGTATGCAGCATCAATTGTGTAGGTTCTAAGCACCTCTTCAACCGAGAGTCTTTCCTCAGACGCTTGTCTATTAACCGCAGCCCACACTCCCAAGAGAGGACTCAACGGTTCAACTGGCGCGTCAGAACTAGCTGCGAGCCGAATACCTTGCTTTATGAGCGACTTGAAGGCATAGGTCCAACGGGCTCTTTCAGATCCCAACCGCTGCGGTACCCAGAAGTCTGAAACTATGAAGTGAGGCTGAACGCAAACTAACACCCCAAGAGACTTCATCTGTTTGATCAAGCTTGGATTCAAGACTGCCGCATGCTCTATGCGATGTCTATTCTCTGCAATTCGTTTCCTGCTCAGAGTGTCCTTGAAGGCGTTGAGAGTCTCTTCAACAGCTTTGTCGCCGATAGCGTGAACCGCGATCTGAAAGCCTGCTTGGTCAGCTTGTTTGAGTAGAGTTTCTAGTTGACTTGGAGTGTAGTTTAGAATGCCTTTTGTTGAAGAGTCGTCTGTGTAAGGCTTCGCGAGAGCCGCGGTTCGAGCCCCAAGCGAGCCGTCTGTGAATATTTTTACGCATCTGAGCTTCAGAAACGGGTCGTTGAGCTGTTCATCTTTGAAGTTGTCGAGGCATTCAATGGGGACGACAACGTAGACTCTTAGGGGCAGCTTCCCCTGTTTCCTCAGCTTCTGCAGAGCGTATATTTCCTCGGGTTCACACGTGATGCATGTTACGCTGGTCAGTCCAGCCTTAGCTGCCTCGGAACAGGCTTTTTTGCAAGCCTTGACTAGGTTTTCCTCACTTAGCTCAAGTTGATTCGACAATAGATCAACCGCTTTCTCTCTCACAAGCCCTGTAGGCTCTCCGTTTTTCAGGTCTGTGTCAATAAACTCTCCAAGCGAAGCTGCCCTTTCCTTATCGATCTTCGCAATTCGCAGAGCCTTACTGTTTGCAACTGCAACATGCCCGCAAACTCGGTTGAGAAAAACTGGGTTATCGGGCGAAACCTTGTCTAAATCCCAACGATTTGGAAACCTTTTTTCCTCAAGACGATCTTGATCCCAGCCTCGACCCAGAATCCACTTTCCTTTTCCGGTTTCCTGCACCTTGGCTTTCAGTCGACGCTGAATCTCTTTGATCGATGAGACGTACCTCAAGTCCAGCCACGGAAATGGATGTCCAAGTGAAATCAGATGTGCATGTGAGTCTATGAAGCCTGGCACAACAGTCTTGCCTTTTAAGTCCACAATCCTGGTCTTATTGCCTATCCACAATTTGACTTCCGAGTTGGTGCCCACCATGCTTATTTTGCCCTTAGTGACCGCCAGCGCCTGTGCATAAGGATTGGATTGATTCATGGTTACGACGGTACTGTTGATCAGGACTAGATCTGCGCTCATAGGACTCAGCTCTGCGGCGTGCTGGCTAAGACTAAGTCAGTAGTCTAATTATGGTTAACGCCTATTCCGCGAGAAGCTTTGATAGAGGATTTAATGATAATTAGACCCAGTTCTGTCCAGGCTTGCGCTGCAGAAGTAGCCTCTTCTCATAATTGCGTCTAGCACGTATCCTAGGAGTAGGCTTTCTTTTCTCGGTAGGCGCGATCTTCGGCGTCTGTGACCTTACCTTTCCTGCCTTTGAAAGGCTTCCGTGTGTAGGCATATATCAGTTCCCTTGTCTGAAATGAGTTTGAAGCGTTCTTTTAAGGGTTTTCTTTCTTCAGCCGATTTCATCTATGGTTGAAGGAAAGTCCACTCTTGGATGCCGCAACGTTTTGATGATGCCACGGGTAAGTATGTTTTTCTTAACCTCGGAGTTGTCGTGAAGCTCAACATCTCCGGCGGCTACGACGGACAATGCGACGAACACGTTTTCGCCGATTTTCACTGAGCCCTCAGAATGCACTGCTCCACTAATCACAACTTGGTCCATTATAGTCACGTTTCCTTCGGAGACCAAGTTTCCGTCTATTACAACGCCGTTTCCTACAAGCACGTCGCCTTCAGCCTTGACGCTTCGGTGGAAGACGCAATGGTCACCTATATTCAAAGCTCCCTCAACAACGAGGTTGTCTGAAACCTTAACGTGCTGCGCGAGTACTATACCGCTGAAGATGCGTATCGTGTCATTGCCGATTCTCGTAGCCTTTACCCCAACTTTGTTCAGGATCGCTTCCAGATCTCCCGCAAAATTAGGGTCGTTAACCAGATCTGGTCCGATCGTGACAGGTTTTCCACGGTTGCTTCTGATTCTTCTCTCGAAAGATGTTCGGATGATTCGGCGCGGTCCTCGGTCCCTTGGCTTCTTAAGCTCGATTACAAGAGGTAAGAATACTAGAACAATAAAGACCAGAGCTGCAACGAGCAGAAGCAGCATCAAAAGCAATGGATCTAGGAGTATTCTGAGCTTCCTCCATTATGAACAGTTTTAGCCCAATTATGCGCATTTTTGCCATTGGCTCTGGCAAAGGCAAGGTCGAAGAGAGCTTTGGAACATATGAACACGTTGAGAACAAGAGAGAAAAGCAAGACTGGAATGATCCAGCTTACCCGCATTCTTTTGTCCAAGTAGAGGCCTGCGCCTACCTCGAAAAAAGAGGCAAGGTTCCCAGCGCTACTATACATAAAGACTGGGAGCAAAGTCCAGACTGAATCGAACCAGTCGACAGGGAAAAAGAAGAAGATGACTGCCCCAAGAAGCCAGGACAACCCCACGAGCACCGGAACGAAATACATGCCCAACACGAGCGCACCGTCGATTTTCTCCCTAAGGCTCAAGTTTCCACTTCCTATGAGAGTTGGGAAATGCTTGAAGAAACATTGCATGTGTCCTTTTGCCCAACGATGCCTCTGTTTCCAATAGGATTTCCAGTTTTCTACAGCCTCCTCGTAACACTCAGCCTCATTTGCGTACCTGACCTTGTAGCCAGCCTTGTAGACCCGAAAGGTGAGATCCGTATCTTCAGTCAGCATCTTTTCATCCCAGCCACCAAGATATTCAATCAAACTGCGTCTTACGGCGCACACTGTCCCCCCGCATTGAGGGATCAACCCAAGGCTGTCTCTAGCTAACTGATCCACGCGATAGCCTCCTACGCGCTCCAGAGCAACAAGCCGTGAAACAAGGGTTGTGGGTTCATTGAGAACCGTTATTCTACCCTGCACGACGCCCACTTCGGGATCGACAAAGTAGCTGATCAATTTCTCGACTATGTCCGCTTGGGGACTATAATCAGCGTCAAAACAGATCAAAACCTCACCGTTTGCATGTCTGATTCCTTCGTTGAGCGCACTGGCTTTGCCATTTCCACCAACATCTGAACATCGATGAAAAACTCGGATAAAGCCGTGTGCCTCGGCGAATTCATCTGCAATCTTGCCAGTATTGTCTGTTGATGCATCATCTATCAAGATCACCTCTAGCTTATCCTTTGGATAAGTCAGCCTCGTGATTCTATCTAGAAGCCTGCTTACAACGGCCTCTTCATCTCGCGCCGGTATCAGAACTGAAACTGTTGGTCTGAAGCTTAAACTGTGTAGCGCATAGAGCGGTTGACCCTTTCGCCTGTACAAGGCGGTTAGCGAAAAAACGTAGTGACGCACCAGATACAAGGACATAACCACGACAAGGAACGTAAAAGTGCAGTATAGTAATAGCTTCAGCATCGTGATCAACCACTTTTCTTTGATGTCAACGTGGATAGCATAAGGGACCAAACTACGACCACCCACAAGATGTCCGTCAGCGGGCCAATCAAGAAATTCACAACTGCAAACGCACCAGCTCCAAGGTGGTATGAAAGCAGAACAGCTACTAGGAGTCGAAGCAGACTCCAAGTTAAACCTACAAGGAAGCCGAATTCTAGCCACGCAAGTTTTAACCATATAGAACCCTTAAGCGGATGCATCACCAGCAGGAAAAGGAAGCCGAAAACAGCGATAGATAGAAGCCCGCATCTTTGCTCAGTTAGCAACAACTGCAGGTTTGAACCGTCCATTAGCTTTATGACAAGCAAGGGCACAACAGAATCGAAAATTCTCGTAACAGAAACCTGTGCGGCGGACAACAAACCGGTCATAGCTTCAACCAGAAGAGATGGGAAGCTGAGCCACAACAACGAATATGAAATCATAAGTACTGCCAAACCAACGAATACATGGATGATTCCCGACTCAGTTTTATGAGGCAGTTTTTGAGCAGACGAACTGCGAGCGAAGGGCGCTCCCAACATTTTCCCCGCATAAAGTGTGAAAAATGCGTTTGCAGTTTGAAATATGAATCGAAATCAGCATCTCTAGATGCGGTAAATAAGCTTTGCTAACATGCCTAGAGGGGAATAATCTGTTATTGGTCACAGTTTGTATCCTATCTTTCTCAGGATTTCCCGTCTTGTTTTCACGTCGGCTTCGGTTTCGATTCCCGCGGTTTTCATGCCGTCGACAACGCCCAATATTCCTCTTCCGTGCTCGGTTTCAGCCACGATCACTTGTATGGGATTGGCGGTTGCAGCGTGTATAGTGCACACTTCAGGCACGTCTTTGATTTTTCCTAGAACGTTAATCGGGAAAGCGTTCCTGATGAAAATGATGAATGAGTGACCACAAGCCAATTCAAAAGCATGTTTGGCGGCTAGGCCTTTGAGTTCTTCGTCATTTCCTTCCAGTCTCACAAGGCATGGTCCGGAACTCTCGCAGAAACTGATTCCAAATTTGATGTCTGGCACGCTGTTTTTTAATGCTTCGTAAAGGTCTTCTACGGTTTTGATGAAATGCGCTGTTCCCAAGATGACGTTAACATCCTTCGGTACATCAATCTTCACAACGCTGAGCTCCAACACAAAACACCAACCTACACGATATAGACCTAGATTTTCAGCAGACGGAGATTATAAGCCTTAAAGAGCAATCGCCTGCCAACACGTCTCTTCCTAAACCACTTTTCATAAGTGGGTGCATGGAAATTCTATGTAGAAACCTAGAGAAGGAGCTTAAATTATTAGGGTAGTGATAAATCCTCAAAATGCATTAATGTCGCTTAGTATCCATTCAAAGACTTCTTTCTTTATCAGGAACAGAGGCAATGTATTATACAAAAAAATAGGGATTTATGGAAATATTCTTCCATAGTTTGTGACCAAGTCGTGCAGGTCTGAGGTGTCTACTTTGTTGTCTTCGTTGAAGTCGCAGCGTGGGTTCCAATTGATGTTGTCTGTTGTGGAGCCGTAAGCCTTGCCCAGTTCAACTAGATCTGAAGCATTTATTTTTCCGTCGATGTTTGCGTCTCCGGGCATCATGACTCTTATGACTTTGCTGCCTTCAAACAATGTTCCATCAGTGAGCTGCCCAGTTAACGTTAAGGCTACATTCCCATGCATTATGCCTTCGGAGATAGTGTATTCGCTAACTCGTGTTCTGTTGAATTTCGCCATTCGCTCTAAGACTCCATCATTGTTATGGTCCACTAAGTATTCGCTTGAGTTTGTTACAAAATCATACTTAAGGTCTAGGACTGGTCGAATAGTTCCATTAAGCGTAATTGTGGTAGCTTCAATGTCTGCTGCATCGTATCCTTCAGGAAGCTGAACATAAGCAGTAATCCACTGCCCCTTACTTCTCAAGTTGAAAGTATCAGGGTCAATGTCCAAGCTTGCCATAATGGTTGGTGGAGTTGGAGTCCAAGGGTTCATTAACGGATAGTTGTCTTGATTGTTTTCATCAATAACGTATGGTTTATCCCATATACCTGAACCATCCAGTTCCTGAGCACTTGGATATCTAATAGTGTAATCACTCCAGTAGTTTCCACCAGAAGGATAACCATCATCCCAAAAGTTTGAATAACCAGAGGTCTCGAGGTATACCTGAGGAACATTATTGATAAGATTGTTGTGACATAAAACATTGCTAGAGGACAAGTAGAGATAGACGCCACCAAAGATTTTGTTGTTTGTTATGTTGTTTCCAGAAACAGTGTTGCTGTCAGACTCACTAAGGAACATTCCCGCGCCGTTGTTTGCCAATATGCTGTTCCGAAGAATTGCATTATTGTGTGCCCTTTGGAGACTGATGCCACTGTTGCCTTTTGTTATGTTGTTTCTGGCAATAATGTTGTTGTTCGCTGACTCTCGCAAAAAGATACTAAGCGAGTTGTCTGCCATAGTGTTGCAGGACAATGTGTTGTTAGAAGACCTTTCAATATCAACGCCATAGAAAGCAGTTTTTACTATGTTGTTTCGCCCAATTGTGTTGAAAGACGAAAAGTAGAGTTTGACGCCACAGACGTTGTTGTTTGTTATGTTGTTTCCGATTATGCTATTGTTTGAAGCATAGTAGAGACCAATGCCAGCCCAGAATGTTTTGATTTTCATGTTCTGGATTGTTACGTTTCTTCTTGTAGAAAGATCTAATCCTTTAGATCCCCAAGCACCTGTGCCTTGGATAGTGTAGCCTGCTCCATCAATAATAATATTATCTCTCTGCACCACAATCGAATCATAAATGTTAGCGGTAAAAGTGTAGAGATCTCCGAACTTGCTAATTGGAGCCGTGGAAGGGTAGACTGTTCCGTCTAGTAGAATGTATATGGTTTCTTCTGCCTTAGCTGGTCCAATGTTGAATGCCAATGTTAGCATGCTTGTTAGTATCAGTCTGAGCATTATTCCAGAAACTGCTTTCCTTTCCAATCCTATAATTCTCCTTTCTCTAGATGGTTGAACTGTCATATGCAATCAACATTTATGCCTTATGAAACAATCTTCTGTACATAATTCTCCAGTGCCTAAGGTTAAGGTCATGATTCCTATGTATGAACCGTTAGAAACCTCAAAATGTGAGAAGTGCGGTAAGGTTATAGCGGAATCAAAAGAATTGATAGGGTTTCTGAAAGATACGCGCTGCCTTTAACTTATTTCTTTGTCTTTGATTTGGTTAGTTTCTTTGTTATCAAAGCAACAACTACTCCTCCGATTATCGTCACAATCAAAAGCTGTCCTACTATTGTCTCTATGAAGAAAACCCAAACCGTCTCTGACCAAGAGGGTGGGGGCTTTTGACTTTCATAGTACTGGGACAAGATTGCCGAAAGAGTTTCGTTTGGAGCACCATTTTCTTTCAATTGCTTAAAGTCTAGCGTGAAAAGACTTGGATCATCTTTGTATCTGCCAGTCTCCATTCGAGATGATATCCTCTCTAACAAAAAAGTCATTTTATATTGTTTCTCGATATTTCCAATCTTAGTTGCATTGAGACCTTGGCAATCCCATACAAATTCGTCCAAGGCATCAAAACGAGCTTGTAACTTTGACCAATCCTCTTTATTGTTGCTTCCTTTCAGAATCATCCTATCTTCCTCAATCAACGAACCGAAAATTAAGATTGCTCCTTTCTCTGAGATGTTGAAAGCATGTCCTTGTCCCGTGTATCTTAGTATTGCTTCTGGGTCAGCGTAGAGTAAGCCATTTGGGATGTTGATTTGAGAGTCCAGTGTGTAAACACCTTTCAGTATCCGCACACTTGGAAGCTGAGATATGTTTGTACTCATTTGAGGATAAATGTAGTATTCAATCGGTAGAGAGAATTGTTTGATTGTTATAGACCTCGTGTTCTTCTGTGAATAGTTGAAAAGAACGAGAGCACCATGCGATCGTGACACTACTCCCACAATTTCATCAGGCGGGCGCCAGAAAAAGGTTAGATTATTCGGGATACCATCTAGAGGTTGATTTTCATTGACGATTTTGACGTACTGAGACAAGTATTCTTCAATATAGTTCCTCAAATCATTAGTCGAAACCACCGAGTTGTTATTGAAAAGCGGAGGAACAAACAACAATAAAAGGAGAGAAGTTATTATGATAACAGTACCAAGATAAGCGTACTTATGTTTTTTAACGTGCACTACAACATTATTTTTCGTTTGTTTTTCATCTCCTTTTTTCACATGAAGCTCGTTTCTCTTAAAGGTTGTTTTTGTTCTAGGACAAAGACCTATTGAAAAAACTTAAGGAACTCGAACAAGTGCCTTTTTTCTAGAAATTTTCGTTGAATACAAATATCTAGCATAACAGTTACTTAGTTTCAGCGCGTGCAGAAATTTACATCTTTAGTTAAACATTGGGTTCAGTGGTTCTTCACGGTGTAATACACGTTTTTGAAAGAAGCGTGATTTAAGGCTAGAAAGTTAAGAACTTAAATCATAGTTGAAATTATTAATGCAGGTTTGAACAAAGTACGAACAAGAAGAGTTCAGTGTGCTTAATGAATGTGATTGAGATTGTGTTAGGCGCTTCAGTTCTCGCACTTAGTGTCCTTTCTGAGTTGTTCATTAATTTTGGCGTGACACCTTCACGATTTTATCCTAGACACATCACCTACTCAGGTCTGGCTCAAAGTGTTCAATATTTCTTGTTTCCCATACAGCTTATTGTTGGATTCGTTACCATTGGACATGGAATCCACAAAAGAAGGGTTCTTGAGGCTGTGTTTGGCATCGGTGTATTGTTATGGGGATCAATTAGCTGGATGTTTGTTGCCATGGTTCTCATCAATGGAGGTTTCCCTTACACATTCTCTTGAACAGATGATCTTATTGACGTGTCGCTTTTCATAATGCCAAGCATATTCCTAGGGATTGGTCTCATGTTGGACGGAAAGAGAAAGCTGAAACATAATCATACGCGCGTACCAAAAACTCAGTTTTGCGTATGTGCATAGAAATTCTATCCAACCAACTTCAAACGATAGTTATATTAAAGGAAGAGAAAAAGAAGAGGGATGTTGCGGCTCCGAAAAAGATTAATCCGTGCACGTCAGCTCTTAGGAAAGCTTGGAGTGTGGCATTTTGAAGACTTACCTGACAATATGGTTCAGCAGTGAGGGTTCTGGACCCGTTGAGGTTGTTGAAAGACTCCGATCCTTAGGTTTCAAGCCTCTAAAAGGCTATCATGACCATGTCTACGACTGGAAAAGAGACGTCGAACTATCAGATGTATTTCAGCTTACAGATAAGATCCACCAGACGCTGAAAGGGCTTAACGTTCTATACAAGATTGAAACTGAATAGAAACACTGCCGCAACCCACCCTGACCAACAAGCGAAGAAGTTGTACAGTACAGTCTTGCGTGTACAACTACAACTGTCCAAGCGAAAGTAGAAGGTATAAGGAGCATATCTCCTCCTTCTTCTGAAAATCTCTTCCCCGCGAATCCCCTCTACATACCCAAACACCACGCAAACTAACATTGAACTTCACGCTAAAACACCAGCCAACCAGCCCGAGAAACACCATACAGAACCACAAACAGCGCCTAGAAAACAAACTGAAAAGTAGAACTTTCACGCTGAAAATTTTTTTCTGCACTCATACTAACCCTCTACTCAGCCCGACCAAAACCAAACCTTCAACATAAAACCACAAATACGCCTACCATCCTAAACCCTTCAACCATGAACCCCGAACTCAAAAAACTCGTCAAAGAAGAACTCTCAGGCGAAAAAGCCAAACAATACGTAGAGCAAATCAGCCAATACCACCGCATCCAAGCATCCACAATGTTCCACCAAGCCGCAGAACACGTAAAACAACAACTCCAAACCATCGGCTTAACGGACACAAAAATAGAACAATTCACAAGCGACGGCGCCACAAAATACTGGACACACACATCACCCATAGGCTGGGAAGTCAAAAACGCCGAACTACGCCTAACCGAACCAGAACAACAATTAATCACACGCTACGCAGACATACCCACATCACTACACACATGCAGCAACGCCACACCACCCGAAGGCATAACAGCCGAACTCATAGACATAGGCAGAGGAACAAAACCCGAAGACTACGAAGGCAAAGACGTCAAAGACAAATTCGTACTCGCAACAGGACGCGCCCGAACCGTACACGAAGAAGCCGTCTACAAGCGCGGAGCCGCAGGCGTCATAACAGACACATTAGCCCAAGAAATGAAAAACGTACGCGAAAGCATAGACATACCAGACGCCCACGGATACCAAGGCATATGGCCCCTAGCGGAAAACCTAGACAAAACACGATTCGGCTTCTCACTCTCAAAACGCCAAGGAAACCACCTAAGAAACCTCCTACGAGACAAAAAAACCATCAAACTCCAAGCCAAAGTCGACGCCCGACTCTTCCCAGGAAACATGGACGTCGTCACAGCCACAATCCAAGGCGCATCCAAGCCCGACGAGGGAATATTCATAATAGCACACCTCTGCCACCCACAACCCAGCGCCAACGACAACGCCTCCGGAAGCGGCTTACTAATCGAAATCGCCAGAACCATACAAACCCTAATCGACACAAACAAGATGCCCAGACCGAAGCGAACCATACGCTTCTTCTGGGTACCCGAATTTAGCGGCACCATCGCTTGGCTACATGAACACCAAGACCATCCACAACGCCTCATCGCTGGCATTAACCTAGACATGGTGGGCCAAGACCAAGA
>Ga0315314_1003629_pt1 | contig 11964 bp, 11 predicted proteins | sample TDP9_MG_FD_203631 | JGI IMG/M metagenome (GOLD analysis project Ga0315314, IMG submission 203631) | Freshwater sediment microbial communities from Lake Towuti, South Sulawesi, Indonesia - TDP9 | ecosystem: Environmental > Aquatic > Freshwater > Lake > Sediment | place: Indonesia: South Sulawesi...
CCGATTATGGTCAGAGTTGGACTGCTGGGGGCTGGCTTCATCGGATCAACCCACGCCGCAGCATACGAGCAGATAGAGAAGGCCGAGCTCGTGGCCGTCGCCGATGTTGACCACGCAGCGGCCGACAGACTTGCTGAGGAGCATAGAACAAAGGCCTACTACGACATCGAATCCTTGCTGGAGGAAGGGGAGATAGACATGGTGGATGTCTGTCTGCCTACCTTTCTCCATGAGCACGCTGTGCTCTCAGCGGCCGGGCTAGGAAGGCACGTTCTGTGTGAGAAGCCGATCGCTCTGTCGCTAGAACAGGTGGATAGTATGATCTCCGCTGTCCGACAGGCCGGGGTCATGGCTATGGTGGCTCAGGTCGTCCGTTTCTGGCCCCAATATGTGGTAATCAAGGAGATGCTTGAGAGGGGGGAGCTGGGCAGGCCACTCATGGCAAGGGCGACTCGCCTGGTGGGGCTCCCAGCCTGGAGTAGCTGGTTCAGGGATCCCAACTTGAGCGGTGGCGCTCTAGTGGACCTGCACATCCACGATCTGGACTATCTCTACTGGCTCTTCAGCAAGCCTCAATCAGTATATGCTGTGGGGGTGACCTCTGGGATGGGGAGCTGGGACTACGTCGTGACCTCGCTGGACTACGGTGATAAGAAGGCAGTAGCTGAGGGGAGTTTTCTGATGCCCGAGGGCTATCCATTCCAGTCCGCCTTCAGGCTGGTAGGGACCGATGGCTGTGCTGAGTATCGCTTTCGTGTTGGGGGCCAGGTGGACACACGGGAGATGGCCGAGGCTCGGTTCACACTCTACCGCCCTAACCAGCCTCCGGAGCACCCTCCCTATCCAGACAAGGATCCCTATGTGGCAGAGATCGAATACTTCGTGAACTGTGTGAGCCGAGGCAAAGAGCCGGAGATAGCGACCTTGGAAGAGGCTCGCAATGTGCTCCAGATCGCTCTGGCAGCGAGAAAGTCCCTGGAGACCGGCCAGGTGGTCAGACTGTAGGCGCTCCGACCATGGATGAAGCCTGCCACCAAGTCCCAGAGAGGGATTTCCTCGTGGCAGGCGAGAGTTCTTTCGGGTGCCCTGGCAGATGGTGCACTTGTCGGCTCGGAGAGTGCAACGAAGAATCTGGCGAGCTATGACTGAGAACTGGGGAAAGGAGATTCTCATGAAAAAGGCGCTCAACAAGTGGTGTCTTCCCCCGGACATGTCCATCCGAGAGGCCATAGACATCTCTGTCCGCATGGGCTACGACGGGCTGGAACTGAACGTGGCTGAGCAGGGGGAACTGACATTGGAGACCTCTGAAGAAAAGCTCCAAGAGATCTCCTCCTGGGCAGGGACAGCGCGATTGGCCTTGCATTCTGTCTGCACCGGTATGCACTGGCGCTATCCTCTCACCAGTGCCAATCCCGACACACGAGCTCGGGGGATGGCGGTGGCACGCAAACAACTGGAGGCCGCCAAGGCCTTCGGCGCTGACACCATCCTGCTGGTGGTAGGCTTGGTCACCGAGGAGGATCCCTATGATGCGGTGTGGGAGCGAGGGTTGGCTGTGCTACGGGAGCTGGCAGAGGAGGCTGCCCGGCTGGAGATACACCTCGGGGTGGAGAACGTGGGCAACTACTTCCTGCTCAGCCCGCTGGAGATGCGGGATTTCATCGACGCTGTGGGCAGCCCCTGGGTGGGCGCCTACTACGATGTGGGCAACACCGTGGCCTTGCGTCAGGGGTGGCCCCAGCAATGGATCCGCATCTTGGGGGAGCGCATCCTCAAGGTGCACGTGAAGGACCACCGATCAGTTGGGCCGGGTGTGACTGCAGGAGTGATCAGTGCGCCGCTTTTGGCAGGCGACACCATTAACTGGCCAGAGGTGACCAAGGCCCTGCACGAAGTGGGGTATGATGGCTACCTGACGGTGGAGATATCCCCCTACAGGTACTACCCCACCAAGCTCGCGCAGGATGCTGCGGAGAGCCTGGGTGTTCTGATGTCAGGTTAGCCAGGCCGGCCAAGGAGCGCATGAGCCCGGAATATCTCGTGGACGGCAGGTCGCAGGACAACCCCATGTCAGCATATGGTGAGCGCGCAGGGAAGGGAGTGGGAGATGGGGCAGTTGAGGCTGGGTGTTATCACCCGCTTGGAGGTGGGTCCAGAGAAGGCGCTAAAGATGGTGAGCGATCTGCGTTTCCCCACCTGTCAGGTTGTCTGTTGGGACGCTGAATGGCTCAACGCGGAGGTGGCCGATAGCCTCCGCGCCGCCGCCGAACAATACGAGGTGGAGATCACGACCATCTGGACGGGTCTCCCTGGCCGTTATGTGTGGGATTTCATCGAGGGGCCCAGTACCATCGGGCTGGTGCCGGAGCAGTTCCGGCAGACGTGCTTAAGGGTGCTCAAGCAGGGCTCTGATTTCGCGAGCCTTGTGGGCGTGCCGAGCATTACCACGCACGTCGGTTTCATCCCCGAGAACCCCGCTGATCCCCTGTACCCCGGCCTTGTCGAGGCTCTAGGGGAGATTGCCCACCACTGTGCGGAGAGGGGTCAGAGCTTCTGGTTTGAGACTGGCCAGGAGACGCCAATCACGCTTCTGAGAACCATCGAGGATGTGGGGACCGACAATCTGGGCGTCAATCTTGACCCAGCGAACCTATTGATGTATGGGAAGGGTAACCCCGTGGACGCGTTGGATGTCATCGGAACCTATGTGCGCGGCGTGCATGCCAAGGACGGAGAATACCCCACCAATGGCCGCAAACTAGGCGTGGAGAAGCCACTGGGCGAAGGGCGAGTCAATTTCCCAGCGCTCATCCGCAAACTGAAGACACTGGGATTCTCCGGGGCGCTGACCATCGAGAGGGAGATCACGGGGCCGCGGCAGATCGAGGACATCGGGAAGGGAAAGCGTTTTCTGGAACAGATCCTGGCGTCTCTATGAGGTGAATCCGGGAGGCACATCCCCAAGAGGAGAGTCTGACCAATGGTGCCCGCCAAACATGTTTTCACCTACTACCACCTTCGAGACCAAACGAGTTCGCCTAGCATAGGAGTTCTCTTCCCTAACTGGCAGGAGGGCAATGAAAGGGTGATGGTCCTCTGCCCGCACGATGATGACGGGATCCTGGGCGCAGGCTACGCTATCCTGGCCGCCCTGGCCAACGGCGCCGAGCTATACATTGGGATCTTCTGTGACGGCTGGGCTGGGTACTCAGCACCAGAGGAAGCAGCAACCATCGTAGAGCGGCGTCGAGAGGAGACAGTGGCCGCCTATGGCGCTCTGGGCATCCGGGAGGATCATATCCTGCGCTTCGACTACCCCGATTTCAGCCTGTGGGCCTGGCTGGGATGGCATCTGCCCAGTGGCCAGCAGGGCACGACCGCTGTCCTCCTACCCAGGATGCGAGAGCTCAAACCCACCCGGCTGCTGGTGCCTAATGGCTACCGGGAGCACGTAGATCACGAAGCGGCCTTCCGGGTGGGAGCGTACGACGGACCGCAGGTGGGCGATGCTATAGTGGCGGAGTATGGGTCAGCAGAGCCGATACGCTCCTACCTGCAGTACGCCGTGTGGGGCGACTTCTCACCTGAGGATGCGGTCATGGCCGGCGCTCCTGGTGAGCTACGGGCCAACCGGGCCATTGGAGCTTCAGCCGACGTGGAGGAGCGGATTTGTTTGGCGGTGGGCAAGTTCGCCTCGCAGAGACAGGTGATTGCGGGCATTCTGGAGGCACGGCGCAGGAACCGCGTGCGCGAGGGACGGGTCTTGGAGCTCTACTTGGCCTTCGACCCACGGCCACCCTTGGACTATGAGCCCTATCACCGTCTGATCGCACGCATCAGTCGATTCTGAGAGGAGTAATGGAATGGAATTCAACTATGACCTGGCTGCTTTCTTGCCGTTTCGGGATGTGAAGGCCTGTCGTCGCGTGCGGGCCATACGGAAAGAGGACATCACCCAGCATCCTAACCCCGATTTCAAGGTCCGGGTGATAGAGGAGCCCCATGACTTCTACACGGCCTTCGCGGTGGATATAGTGCGGCGGATACGGGAGAGGGGGCAGAGTGGAGAGGGGTTGGTGGTCATCTTTCCAGTGGGTCCCATGCCCCAGTATCCCATCGCAGCGCGGATCATCAACCAACTCCGCATCTCTTGCCGACATGTCCATTCCTTCAACATGGATGAGTACGCCGATCAAGATGGCAACACGGCACCCTATGGGTGGCCCGGCTCCTTCCAGAAAGCGATGATGGAGAGCTTCTGGCTGGCCATAGACGAGGATCTGCGGCCTCCCCAGACGCAGATCCACTTTCCGACCACTGAGGTGCTGGCGGACTATGGGAAGATGATCGAGGACTTGGGTGGGGCCGACGTGTGCTACGGGGGGATCGGCTGGTGTGGGCACATCGCTTTCTGGGAGGCCCACCTGGGCGAAGAGTTCAATGGCGACCTGGAGGCCTTCAAGGCTGCCGGACCGCGGCTGGTGGAGCTGCATTCCATGACTATCATGCAGAATGCGTTGCACTCCTTCTCAGGGGACTGGTCCTGGGTGCCACCCAAGGCGAATACGATTGGCCCGGCGCAGATAGTGGGGGCGAAGGACCGATCCTTCTGGCTGGATGGTTACATCGGCGGTGGGGTGAGCTGGCAGCGCTTCATTGCCCGGCTGGTCGCCCACGGCCCAGTCACTCCGTACGTTCCCGGATCCATCCTACAGACTGTTGCTGGGACCTACACTATCCTGGGAGGGGTGGCTGAGAACGTGGAGATCCACATGGCCTAGGGAAGCCTAGCGCAGCCGCGGAGAGAAGCCCATCAGGCAGGTTCGCGGCGGTGGAGCAAACGCCGCGATTCTGTTGTCCCGCCTATCGGCCGGCCTGCTGAAGGGAGCGGACTACGGCGAGCTGCCAAGGGAAGCAACATGGGTCACACAAATACTCACATGTTCCATGCATAGCCTCAGAGCTGACGGCTGACAACTAGGGACCTGGAGATGCGAGATTTCACCCATTCATGAGGAGATCGCCCTCCAGAACGGCTCATCAAGGGGAGTGGACATGACACAGGTTGGTATCGAGGGCGTTGAGTTCAGGCTGAATGGCGATCCCACGCACGCAGGGCGCCGGTTCGAGGGGCACGGTGTCCAGGGTCTTCTTTTCAATGTGCGCGCCGTACAGGCCACCTTCGATGATGCCAATGCCCATACACGGCATCTCTGGGCCTATCCCGATACAGGCGTGTGGGATCGCAGCCGGAACACCGAGGAGTTCTGTGCTGCTCTACCCTTGTGGCGGGACCACGGTGTGTTGGCCTTTACCATCAATCTGCAGGGGGGAGGGGCTCTCTACTGGCCAGAGATCTACAACCAATTCGACAACAACGGTTTCACGCCAGAGGGCGACCTCAAGCCAGCCTACGCCGACCGCATGGCGCGGGTCCTGGCCCGTGCCGACGAGTTGGGCATGGTGGTGATCGTCGGCTTGTTCTATTGGATACACGTGCACAGGATGCGAGATGAACAGGCCGTGTGGCGCGCGGCGGAGCAGGCGCTGGAGTTTCTACAGGGGACAGGGCATCGCAACGCGCTGGTCGAGGTCGCTAACGAGACCCATCCCCGCTTTGGCTATGAGTGTTTTGCGCCCGAACGGGCACATGAGATGGTCAACGGGCTCAGAGAAAGATACCCCGAGTTCCTCTACTCCACTAGCTTGGTGGGTGTCAATGTGGACACGGGCAACGGGATGCCACCGCCATCTCTGGTCGAGGCTGTGGACTTCGTGCTATTGCACGGCAATGGCACCCGACCTGCACAACTCACGGCGGCCATCAAGGCAGTGCAGGCGATGCCGGCGTATCAGCGGTTCCCCAAGCCCATTGTGATCAACGAAGACTCGCCGGGCATCCCCAATCTGGAAGCCGCCTGGCGAAATGGAGCTTCGTGGGGGTACTTTGACCAGGGGTTTGGTGGGCCGGCCGCTTGGGGAGGCGATGCCTATGTGGACTATTGCTCCCGGCCGCGCGAGTCCCGCTACGAGGAGTTGAGCGGGTTTCAGACGCCGCCGGTTAACTGGACCATCAATACCGATCTCAAGCGGGCCTTTTTTGACCGGGTGGCTGAGATCACGGGGTATGCGGACCATGCTTGATCAATGAAGTGGGCAATGGAGTCGCCCAGCTAGGAACCGACGCCAGATGAGCGGGCAAAGGATCGGGGCATTGCCTTCCGCCAGTTGATCTCCAACACATCCGGCTGCATGAAGCCAGGCGAGGAGCCGGGCAAGGTCCTTCATTATCAGACCTTCGGCATGAATGCCTTGTGTCACCCCATTGCTTGCTGCTACGGGCACTATGACAGCCACAACCCGGGGCGACTGCCGGGGTTCGGCCGGCTGATCGAGGAAAGGATCCGTCATCCCATCGGCGGCACCTGGACCTGGGGATACAGCAATTTCGAGCTGCCGCCTTAGCCTCGCACCAATATCTTTGGCAACTACGTTCAGATCTACGCCACGGCTCACGATATGGCCCGCATGGGCTGGTTATGGCTCAACTGGGGACGCTGGCGAGATCGGCAGATCGTGCCAGAGGCCTGGATACGGGAGGCAACGCAGACCGCGCCGGACATCTGTGCGAACTGCCCTGGGGAGCAACGGGAATATGGCGACGGTTTCTGGACCAATGATCACCTCGAACTTCTCCTGGGTCTGCCCCGTGACAGCTTTCTCGCCGCAGGTGCGGGCAACATATGCATCTGGGTCTGTCCCAGTCTCGACCTGATGGTCGTAGGGAGTCCAGGCTTATTGCCTATGAAGGATAGGAACTTCGAGAACCTGTTGAGGTTGGTGGTGGACGCAAAGGTCCTAGACTCTAGGCGTTTCCAGAACCCTTGGGGTCTGAAGTAACACCGTCGTGGGGCTCACGCTTCACTGCTCATAGTCACTGAGCGCAGCGCTGGCAGCCCGGAGAGAGCGTGATATAATGGGGTCTGGCCAACAAGGATGAGCAGAAGGAGCGTAGTGTAGTAATGCTATGTGTGTATGATCCCCCCTCAGCAGAGTGGGATCAGTTTGTCACTTCCCATCCTCAGGCCCATATCCTTCAGATGAGTCTCTGGGCGGAGCTGAAGGGGTACTTCGGCTGGCGAGCCCGACGGGTTGCTCTGGTCGAGGGCGGCCAGATCCGCGCCGGGGCCCAACTGCTGCTGCGCCCCTTTTTCCCTCGCTTCCAGGACGGCCCTTGTCTGGCGTATGTGCCCAAGGGCCCCTTGGTACAGTGGGAAGACGTGATCACTACTGCAGTGCTGCTGTCCGGCCTCCACCGTGTGATCAGGGAAGAAGGCGGTGTGTGCCTCACCATCGAGCCAGAACTGCCGGATGCCCCCCACCTTAACCATCGTCTCAGGGAGTGTGACTTCCGTCCAAGCGTCTGCAGCATACAGCCGCGTCGCACCGTCCACCTGGACCTGCGCCCCTCTGAGGAGGAGATCCAGGCGGCGATGAAGAGCAAGACGCGCTATAACATCCGCCTGGCCGAGCGCCGCGAGGTGAAGGTGCGGGTGGGGGATGCGGAGGATGTGTCCACCTTTTACTCGCTGAGCCAGGTCACCAGTCAGCGCGACCGCTACGGCATCCACAGCGATGCCTATTACCAGAAGGCCTATGATCTCTTTGTCCCAGCGGGGCAAGCCTGCCTTCTCCTGGCGGAGTACCGCCGACATGCGCTGGCGGGATTGATGGTCTTCGCCTGCGGCCCACGGGCCTGGTACTTCTACGGTGCCTCCTCCAACGAAGAGCGCCAGCGAATGCCTAATCACGCCCTGCAGTGGGCAGCTATACAGTGGGCCAAAGAGCGCGGCTGTGAGACCTACGATCTGTGGGGTGTGCCCGATGAGGATGAGGAAGTGCTGGAGGCCCGTTTTCTGGAGCAGAGCGACGGCCTGTGGGGAGTTTACCGTTTTAAGCGGGGCTTCGGCGGCCAGCTAGTGCGCTACATAGGGACCTATGACTATGTGTATCGCCCCCTTCTGTACAAACTGTACCGTCAGGCGCTTGGCTGGCGGGGAGGGGGGAGGTAGCCATGCAGCTCCGCCCCGTCACCGATCGCCACGACTGGAACGCCGCCCTGGCCCGCTTTCCCCAGGCACACGTGCTGCAAACCTAGGACTGCGGAGAGGTGAAAGGGCACTGGGGATGGCATCCCCTGCCCTTGTTGCTACTGGAGGATGGAGATGTCGTGGGGGCGGCCAGCGTGCTGCGCCGCCCGGTAGCGAGCACGCCCTTCTGCCTGCTATACGCTCCAAAGGGGCCTGCCTTCGACTATGAAGATGTGACGCTATGGCCCCGAGTGTTGCAGACACTGGAGGAATTAGCCCGACAGCAGAGGGCCATCTTGCTCAAGATTGACCCGGACCTGGAGCAGAACGCAGAGGCGGATAGTACCAGGACAGGGGCCCCAGCCCGAGTGGTGCTCAGACTGCTGCAGGAGCGGGGATGGCGCTTCTCCCCGGAGCAGATTCAGTTTCGAAAGACGGTTGTGGTTCACTTCCGCCCCTCAGAGGAGGACATTCTGGCGGGCATGGACAGCAAGACCCGCTACAACATCCGCCTGGCAGAACGGCGAGGAGTGCGTGTGCGGGAAGCGGGAGTCGAGAAGCCGTCGGCGTTCTACCGCCTGTACGCTGAAACCAGCGCCCGGGACAAGTTCCCCATCCGTGCCTTGGCCTACTATCAGGATGCCTGGTGAACCTTTCTCTGCAGGGGATCAGGGAAGCTCTTCCTGGCCCGCTATGGGGGAGCATGGCTAGCTGGCCTTTTCCTTTTCTGCTGGGGGAAGACAGCCTGGTTTATCTGTGGCGCGTCGTCCAATGCGGAGCGCCAGCGGAGGCCCAATCATGCGCTTCAGTGGGCAGCCATCAGGTAGGCTAAGGCAGAGGGATGCACGACCTAGGACCTCTGGGGTGCACCGATCTCCTCGATGAATCAGATCCCCTGTGGGGAGTATAGCGGTTCAAGCGAGGCTTTGACGGAGAGGTCATCCGCCACCTAGGTGCCTATGATTATCCTGTCTACCGCCTCTTCTACCGGCTGTTCAGCAGCCTCCTCCCTCCCTACCGGGCCCTATTGTGCCGGCGGCGGGCCCAGGACCCAGGTCCCTGATTGCCTCTCAGGGCTATAGTGCGCGGCGGAGGATACCCTCCAAGGCCTGCACGGAGAGGGGCCGCGGATTGTTCCGAATGAGCCGCTCGATGCCGAAGGCAGCCCGGGCAATACCCGGGACCTGCTCCTCTGAGATGCCAATGTCCCTCAAGTTTCGGGGGATGCCGATGTCGGCTTTTAGGCGCTGCACCGCCTCCACACTCTGCTCTGCTGCCTCCCACACCGACAACCCCTCCACCTCTTCGCCCAACCAGCGAGCGACGTCAGCGAAGGCCTGAGGACACGCCGGCAGGTTATACTCCATTACATAGGGCAGCAGCAATCCATTGCCCAGTCCATGGGACGTATGGGTCAGAGTGCCGATAAGGTACTGCAGCGCATGGACGGCGGCGGTGCCCGCGTTGGAAAAGGCCATCCCCGATAGTAGTGCCCCCAGATGCATCGCCTCGCGGGCCGCGACGCTGCGCCCTTGACACACCGCCTGCCGCAGGTTGGCCCCTATGAGCTGGATGGCTCTCTCGGCCAGGGCGTCGGCCAGGGGGAACTTGCCCGAGTAGGCCACCGGCTGGTCGGGGTCCACGGGTAGGGCGTGGTAATCAATGCAGGTGTAGGCTTCAATGGCGTGCGTCAGAGCATCGATCCCACTGTCCGCCGTGACCTTGGGCGGGCAACTGACCGTCAGCAGGGGATCGTAGAGCGCTACCCGCGGGCGCAGATAGTTGCTGGAAATGCCCACCTTCAGGTTACGTTCCACATCGGTGAGTATCGCCACCGGCGATACCTCTGAGCCCGTGCCTGCGGTGGTGGACACAGCCACGAGGGGGAGGATAGGTCCGGGGACCTTATTCTCGCCGAAGTAGTCGGCCGGCTGCCCGCCCCACCTGAGCACGATAGCGGCGGCCTTGGCTAGGTCAACGTTGCTGCCGCCGCCGAGCCCCACGATGACCTCTGGGCCGGCGGCGCGGGCGGCTTCAATGCAGGCCTGTGCGGCCTCCACACGCGGCTCCGGTTCCCCCCCGTCGAAGACCTGGAACTCCAGGTTGGCCTCCGCCAGGCTCCTCCGCACCCCGTCCAGCAGCCCGGCGGCGATGAGCTGTTGATCCGTGACGATCAGGACCCTTTGGCCCCCCAACTGTGTGACGATTCGCCCCAACTGACGTACAGTGTTCCGTCCGAATAGGATCTCTCCCGCTGTGCTGAAGCTCCATTGTTGACGCATCACTTCCCTCCTTGGTTGCACACGGTGACAGATTGCCAGCCCTCACAACTGTGATATAATGTATTCGGATAGCAGCTCCAAGGCATCGTTATCTGCTGCGTACACGAATCGCCTTCGGGACTGGTCATGAGCATGTGAATCTGGAGTGTTTGCCGAGTTTGAAATATCGCCTATCGCGCGTCTGGGAGAATGGCCGCACAGAACAGAAGAGCCGGGTAGCTTCAGCTCCCACCCGGCCTCCTGCTCTGTCAAAGGAGCCGCCAGACACATCCTTGGGTATCGATCTCTCAGAGAACTCTAGGGTCCTGTAAGTGCGTCGCGCGCGCTGACCCACTCAACCGGAAAGACGTCTTCGTAGGGGATCTGCAACTCCTCAAACCCTTCTATGATGCTATCTGCATCTGGTGCTTCCCACACACAGACCGTCTTGCCGGTCTCCCATTGGATATACATGCCGTTCCAGACGACTTCGGGGTATTTGGCCTTCAGCCAAGCCAGCATCGCGGGCCCGCCTTGGGCAAACATCTCCCGAGCCCCTCGTCCGAGATTGTGGATGGCTACAAACTTGGCCATTCCGTTTCTCCTTTCTCGATATTCTGGGGCGGCCCCTTTTGCATAGTATAGTGCAAAGGGCGCAGGTGTCAAGCGTTACTTATTCTCACCCCTGATGTGCTTGGGATTAGAGCCACTGGCCCAGCGTCTCTGCCTTAAGCCCGTGCGCGGACGGAGGTCGCTCCGTCCATGAACCAAGTAGGCCTATGGGGAAAAGACAATGGATTTCGGCCAACTGCGGGTGTACGTAGCGGCTGTCCAAGAGGGGAGCCTCTCGGCGGCCGGCAGGCGCCTGGAGCTGAGCCAGCCAGCCATCAGCAACAAGATCAAGGCCCTGGAGGAGGAACTGGGGACCCGGCTCCTGCTGCGCGACGCACGCGGTGTGGTAGGTCTGACCGCAGCCGGCGAGGAGTTCCTGACCTACGCGGAGCAGACGCTGGCCGCCTATTGGGCCATGCGCCAGCGACTGCAGAGGCTGCGAGCGGAGGTACGCGGACACTTGCGTCTGGCAGCCAGCCCCACGCTGGGGGAACACTTCCTGCCCGCTCTCCTGGCCGCACTGCAAGACCGCCATCCCCAGATTGAGGTACAGGTCACCATTGCCCCGAGCGGCGAGGTAGTGCGCAGGGTGGAAGCGCGCGATTGTGATGCGGGCCTCATTAGCTCGCCTCCGGCCCAATCCCATCTCACCTTCCACCGCGTCGCTGAGGATGAGCTTCTCCTTGCTGTCCCGACGGGCCACCCCTTCGCCCAAAGGCAGCTTATTCGCTTCGCCGAGCTAGGTGGTCAGCGCCTCATCCTCCCCGAGCAAGGATCGGGCACGCTCTCGAGCCTGGAGTCCTTGCTCGGCCAGACAGAGATGGCCATCCTGCGAGCCAATGCTGTCCTCACCCTGGGCAGCCCCCACGCATTTCTGCAGGCTGTCAAGGCTGGCCTGGGGCTAGGGTTCCTCTCCTCTTATCACCTGACCCCGCCGCCGGAGGGGATACAGGCCGTCAGGATCGAAAGATATGCTCTCACCCGGGGACTCTATCTGG
>Ga0315314_1003630_pt1 | contig 11957 bp, 14 predicted proteins | sample TDP9_MG_FD_203631 | JGI IMG/M metagenome (GOLD analysis project Ga0315314, IMG submission 203631) | Freshwater sediment microbial communities from Lake Towuti, South Sulawesi, Indonesia - TDP9 | ecosystem: Environmental > Aquatic > Freshwater > Lake > Sediment | place: Indonesia: South Sulawesi...
ACAGTTCAGGGCATACTCGAAATCTTGTACGCCTTGTCGGGTTGGCTGGCGGAAATCACAGGCACAGCCGAGGTGAGTCTTCAACCCTCTGCTGGCGCCCACGGTGAACTTCTAGGCGCATTTCTTATGCGAGCTTGCCACAAGCATAACGGTGACGCTCAAAAAAGAACAGAACTAATCGTGCCTGATTCGGCTCATGGAACCAATCCAGCAAGTGGAACCATGGCTGGCTTCAAAATTGTGATCGTGCCTTCTAACAAAAACGGCTGCGTTGACTTGAAGGCGTTGAAAACTGCTGTGTCAGAGCATACAGCTGGCTTAATGTTAACCAATCCTAACACGCTTGGAATTTTTGAAGGGGATATCGCTGAAATCGCTGAAACCGTGCACGATGTCGACGGATTACTCTACTACGATGGAGCCAACCTAAACGCCATTACAGGTAAGACACGACCTGGAGACATGGGCTTCGACATAGTGCACATAAACATTCACAAGACGTTTGGAACTCCACACGGCGGCGGCGGCCCAGGCGCAGGTCCAATAGGTGTCTGTAAAGAGTTGGCGAAGTTTCTGCCGGTTCCTCAGATAGCCTACGACGAGAAACGCAAGCGTTACTTTCTTGACTACAACAAGCCTGAGAGTATAGGCAAGATTCGAAGTTTCTTTGGCAACATAGCGGTTCTCCTTCGGGCCTACGCCTACATTTTAAGCCTTGGCGGTGAGGGACTCGAAGAAGCAGCTGAAATCTCGGTCTTAAACGCCAACTATCTGGTGAAGAAGTTGAAGGAAATTCGAGGCTTCGAGTTACCATATGCTGCTGACCGCCCTAGAAAACACGAGTGCGTTTTCAGCGTTAAACCCCTGTTTAAGGGGACGGGTGTGCGAGCCATGGACATAGCCAAGCGCATCCTCGATTACGGAATGCATTCGCCGACCACGTATTTTCCGTTAATTGTGGAAGAGGCACTCATGATAGAACCAACCGAATCTGTGGAGAAGGAGGAGCTGGACCGTTTTGTCGATGTCTTAAAGAAGATTTCCAGCGAAGCCTACTCGAACCCAGATTTGTTGAGGAATGCTCCGCACAACGCGGCTGTGACTCGTCTGGACGAGGTTAAGGCGTCTCATCCGAAAACTATGGCTTTGAGTTGGCGTATGCATCAGAAACGCAATGTTATTAAAGACGCGTCTCCATAAATTTTGCTTCAAGGTGAAGAAGTCTTGACCGATTTGGAAGCCAAGGTTAAGAATGAAGTTGAAAAGATTATCGACCCAGAAACAGGCTTGACTTTTGGGCAGATGAGCTTAATTCAGAACGTCAAGGAGCAGGAACCAGGCGTGGTCAAGGTTGAGTTTGTTCCAACCAGCCCCTTCTGTCCCATAGCCTTCAAGTTTGCCATGGACATCAAAACCACAGCGAAACAAGTGCCTGGCATCAAAAAGGCGCTGGTCTACGTGCACGGGCATAACATGGAAGAGGCCATTAACCAAACCGTTAACAAGACAGAATAGAGTCGCAAGTCAAGTTGACGTTTAAGGTAACTGTAAGGTTTTTCACCACACTGCGTGAAATCACTGGAAAGAAAGAGGAACAGATTGAGTTCGCCCGAGCCGCAACTGTCGAGTCACTCCTAAAACAATTGTCTAAAAAATACGGAAAAGACTTCAACGATTACGTTTACGACGAAATAGAAAGCGTGCGTGGGCACCTCCATTTGCTGGTCAACGGTCAAAGCGTCACAGCATTGCGTGGGTTGAGGACTCAACTCAAAGAGGGCGACCAAGTGGCTATTCTGCCTCCAGTTGGCGGAGGATAAAAAAAGCAAAGCAAAATTTATAATTGAAGGCATCATGACAACGTTTTGTTCAATTAGCGAGTTGACACAATGCATTGAAATGTAACTATTGCGGCAGAGAAGAGGTTTTACCCTTTAAATGCCAATATTGCCAAGGACTCTTCTGCGCCGAACATCGACTGCCAGAAAACCACGCCTGTCCACAGATTGAAAAAGCCAAAGCGCCCAAAGAACTGGCACCTCCGTTTGAGTACAAGGTTACGTACACACCGACTCGGCACCGAGCTAAATTTGGGTTCAGTCTCACTGAAGTAAGACACTTGATTATTAGTGCATTATTAGTTTCCGGTGTCGGCTTCTCCATGCTGGGAGCCAGAGTTTTTATTAGCAATTTGGAGGTGGTTGTAGTGCTTCTGGTTGCATTTACTTTTTCTTTTCTTCTTCATGAAATCGCTCACAAAATTGTGGCGCAACGCTATGGGTTGTGGGCTGAGTTTCGACTGGTGTTATCTGGCGCCCTACTCACTTTTATATCGATAGTTATTCCATTTCCGAAGTTTATTGCACCAGGTGCTGTGATGATAGCTGGAGCAGCTGATAAGAATACTATTGGCAAAACCTCAATAGCAGGACCTTTAACAAACATAATCTTAGGCACGACTTCATTTGCGATTGCTTTTGTTACGCCTTTACCTTTTATTGTGATAACCGTGCTTGCTGCATTCTATAACGCTTTCATAGCGGTCATAAACTTGATTCCAGTGGGCATGCTTGATGGACTAAAAGTTTACAATTGGAACAAGCCTGTGTGGGCCATGGCGTTTATATCATCAGTTGCATTGATGATTGCAGTCTTTGCCCTATATTCACCTTACCTTGGCTTGTAACTTTAAACTTCTATACTTACGAAAACTTCTTCGGGTACGCGGATGCGCATGATTCGGCGCATGACTCTTTCGTCAGCGTCTATGTCGATTAACCGTTTGTGGATGCGCATCTCCCATTTGTCCCAAGTTTGGGTGCCTTCACCGGCAGGTGTCTTCAAAACGGGTACGCGCAGGTGTTTGGTGGGCAAGGGAACCGGTCCAGTCATCTTGACTCCTGTTTTGTCCGCGATGGCTTTGAGTTCCGTGCATACTTCTTCCAGCTTTTTGAAGTCGGTGCTGGTCAAGCGAATCCTTGCCTTTCTTGCCATCGCCACGTTTTCTCCTTTTGGTTTGCCTTAAATCCACATTCATTGTTTTAAATACTTTGCGCCCTCAACTATTCCAGAAAGCCTATTTGAACATGTTGCCCCGGAGGGAGAATGTGGTTCAGCGTAAACTGCGAGTGAAAGCCCTGCTCTTAGACTTGGACGGCACTTTAGTAGATTCCAGCGAAGCTCTCAAAGAAGCCGGCAAAGCAGGATTCGCCGCCATCGGGTTCACAAACTTTAACGAGGAGAAAATCGCCTTCGAGGTTGCCCGTCGATTAGAACAGGATCTTCCAATCGACGATTTGTTCACTAAATTTCACATCGCCAGAGAAGTTGAGGAACACTTTCTTCCAGCCTACTTAAACGCATATTACTCAGCATTAATATCAAAGAGCAGACTCTTCCCAAACGTTAAAGAAACACTACAAACTCTATCTCAGCATTTTCCTTTGGCGCTGATAACCCTGCGCTACGTTGTAAAAGAACAAGTCATTGATGAATTGAACCATCTTGGGATTAAGAAATACTTTCACATCGTTGTCACAGCACTAGACGTTAAGAAACCCAAACCTTTCCCAGACGCCCCTTTAGCAGCCGCCAAAAAACTAGGCATACCCATAAACCAATGCGCCATAGTAGGTGATTCAATTGTTGACATTCAGGCAGGCAAGTCTGTCAGCGCAAAAACCATCGCTGTTCTCACAGGACTATTCAGTCGTGAGCAGTTGGAGAAGCAGAAACCCGACCTCATCATTAAAGACGTAAACTCTCTGCCAAAGTTTCTGACAAAAAGCGCGCAAAATTACCTCTAAACTTCATATTTGGCGCCAAATATTTGTAGAATGCAGAAACCTAGAGGGGCTAGACCTGCACAAGCGCGGCTCGCGGCAAATTTCGAATAGTTACCGCATTCGAACCCCATTGACGTTTTTGTTCTGCCAACTAAACTGTTTTATTCGAGTAGTTTCACCGTAACCGCAGGCTGCGCAGCGCTTCTTTGCTACGTTGTAGGCTCTTCTGCCGCAACGTCGACACTTAATATGTAATGTTTTGCCCATGCGGCGACCGAAAGAAGGCGTGCCCTTATTTATCCTGCCCATAAAAACCACTAGTCACAATCATATCATGATCAAAAGAGTTAACGCGGCGGAGGAGAAATCAAGATGACGTTGTCTCCTCGAACAATGATGACGCCGAGCTTACGCACGTTCTCAGCGTTTGTGGTGTCCTCCGTTTCCTCCAAAACCAAATTTAAGTGCTGGTCGTAACCCTTTAGTCTTCCGCGTAGGCTCTTGCCTCCCTTAAGCCTAACGAGGACAATCTTGCCTAGGCTTTCTTCCAAGATTTGTGTGGTCATTTCACTCATGTTCAACACTTTCTCCAGTTGTCCTAAATCTCGACTTTTATAGGTTACAATCAAATAATTTAAAGGTTGTTACACTAGGAATGGGCTGTTAGAATGTCTGAAATCAAGCTAAGGCGTTTTCTCAGAGAAAAAGAAGCCACGCAGTTACTCGAGGAGTTCTCGCAAAGACTGAGGGTTGATGTTAACCAGCTGCTTGACGCAAAAAAGCCACATGTAGAAGTATCTGAAACCCCAGCAGCCAAAATTTTCTTCACGAATGGAAAGCCTCTCATGGCCAACCTTAAAGATGTTTTAGTTCCAACACTACTCTTTGAAAAGGCTTTACTGTTTCTTCCAAAAACCACGGTGAACATGGGCGCGGTTCCACACATCTGCAATGGAGCAGATCTACTGGCGCCAGGAATAGTCCAGATCGATGGAAACTTCAGAACAAACGATTATATCGTGATTATCGACGAACGGCATCATAAGCCACTGGCCATCGCCATCGCCCTTATGGACTCAGAAACCGCACGTAACCTTCAGCATGGAAAAGTAGCCAAAAACATGCACTATGTGGGCGACAGCCTGTGGAATCAACTTAAGAAAGCATGAAACAAAAAATTAATGATTTGTGTTACAAAAATAATATTTATACGGCGCTAATACAACATTTAACCCAGAAACCATTAAGGAAGGAAACCGTTGACGGAGAAGAATCCTGCCTCCTGTCCAGGGCTATCACAATTTATGAGACCGACGCCTTCTTTTCATATGTGTCCCAAGTGCCATGGGGACGTGGAGGTTTGGAGTGATGAGGAAGAGGCACCTTGCCCCAACTGTGGAACAATGGTTTCAAGGGGCAAGACTCAGTCCTGTCTTGACTGGTGTGAGTTCGCTGACAAATGCAAGGACCTAATTGAAATGAAGAAGAGGGAAAGGGGCGAACTCTGAAACATCATTCTCAACATCTAAAGTTGCCCATTTTTGTTAAAAAAGTGTCAATAATTGGCTTAGACGCATGTTTCATTATTAATTTTCGTTAATTCTCACAATGCTGTTTAGCCTGGTTAAATGAACTTGGACTCCGATTTGAATGTTAGAGGGCGTGCATGTTGGTTCATAAACATTAAGAACTCCATCAAACAATTCAATCAGTCAAGAAACGTTAAAGTTGTTAAGATTCTAAGGTTAATATGGAGTTGAAAAGGCTTGCCCAAACTGGGTGATACCCTTGGAAGAGTTTTCTCAAAAAGTAAGCAAACCTCTGAGACAGCTGGTAAAGAAGAAGAAAAAGCTGTTGCAACTGCTCATCCGGACAAGGTCTATTTGAAGGCTTTACCATTGCGAGATTTAGGTGACGTAAACATGATTAAGACAGAGGTCAAATCTGGAAACATACTTATTTTAAAAGTAAGCCCGCTAGCCAAGAAGAGCATCAACGACGTGAAACAGGCTGTGAGCGAACTTCTCGAGTTCACTCAACTCGTTGGAGGAGACATTGCCCGCTTAGGCGAGGAACGAGTGGTTATAACGCCTAGTTTTGTTAGGATTTGGAGAGAAAAAACCACAACGGAGAAGGGGACGCTGCCTACCGCAGCTTAATTGTTTCCAGCAGAGCTGGCACGATGGCTTCGGTTTTGTATGCCCTTCGAAAGAAATCGGCTACACTGAAGCATTTGGCTTTTTCTCCGTGGCACACTATGATTCTCTCAAGCTTAGGAATGGTCCTGCGAATGTAATTCATTATTTGTCTCCTGTCCGAATGCCCTGAAAATCCCTCAATGGACTCTACTCGCAGTTTTACTTTGAGAATTTCCATTTTTCCTTCGCTGCTTATTATTGGCGTCTCGGTTAGACCCTTTTGAACCCTTCTTCCTAACGTTCCCTCTATCTGGTAGCTCACAAAAATTATCGTGTTGCGTTCATCCGGAGCCAAGTGCTTGAAATACTCTATAATCGGACCGCCCTCCAACATGCCAGATGTGGCAATTACTATGCAGGGTTCGCCTTCAATTATTTCCTGCCTAGCACTCGGATGCTCCACAATGGTGAAATAGTCAGATTGAAACGGATTAACTCCATCATGCAAAATGCTGTTTCTAACTTCCCTAGCCAAGTATTCCGGGTAAGCAGTGTGAATTGCTGTGGCCTCCGAAATCATGCCTTCAATGAACACCGGCGCCTCTTTAATCAATCCCTGACGCATATAACCGTCTAAAATAAGCATGATTTCTTGAGCCCTGCCAACAGCGGGCACAGGGATTAAAACTTTTCCACTTTTTTCCAACGTTTGATTTATTATTGAAGCAAGCTTTTCTTCAGCTTCCAATCTCGAAGGCATCACGTCTTGCATTGCACCATACGTGCTCTCTGTTATTATGGTCTCCACTCTAGGAAACTCAGTAGTCGCTGGCTCGAGAAGCATGGTTTTCGCAAATTTGTAGTCACCTGTATATACTACATTGTGTAGTCCCTCACCGATGTGCAGATGAACTAGAGACGAACCAAGGATGTGCCCAGCGTTGTGCAACGTTAAACGAATGTCAGGTGCAATGTCGGTGACCACGCCGAAGCGTATCGGAATCGTGTGCAAAACCACGTCACGCACATCTTTCTGGTCGTACGGCGCCATTAACCCTTGTTTATTTAACACATCTAAATAGTCTAGCTGAAGTAACGTCATCAGGCTTGAGGTTGGCGCTGAACAATAAACTGGACCATCATATCCATACTTAAACAGAAAGGGAAGCACAGCACAGTGGTCAAGATGAGCATGGCTGATAACCACAGCGTCAAGGGCGTCGAGGTCAAATTGAGGTGCGTCAAATCTTGGAAAGGCTTCAAGCGGGTTTGTGGCGCCAGGGTTAATGCCGCAGTCAAGAAGCACATTGCTTTCTCTGGTTTGAGCAAGTATGGCTGATCTGCCTACCTCTTGGAAGCCGCCTAACGCAGTGATTCGTATGTCTCCTACCCCGTGGATTGTTGGTCTGAAGATTCTTTCTCCCACATTGCGAAGTATGCGGACTCTTTCTTTGCTTTCAGAATGCAAGAAGTGGCGCATGTGCGCCATGATTTTGGAAGGAATAGGAGGGCTTCTCAGCACTCGTGGTCTCCAACGCGTTTGCTTTATGATTTCGTGCAAAACCGCTCCGTTCTTGCCTATGACTAATCCTGGTTTTTTTGCTTCAACAATGACTTCGCCGAGGCTTGGGTCAAAGTTGACACCGGTGATTTCGGCTTCTTTGGAAACTATCTCTTGAATCAGCTTCTCGGTTTCCTTTTCAGTCAGTCTCACAGAAGGATCAGAGCGGACCACTATTCTTTTTCTAATAAGGTTGACGATTTCAGCCACGACGTAGCTCTGCTCGATTAATATTTCTGGTTTTTTTGTGTAAACCGCGAGTGTGGATCCTTCAAATTCGATTCGGGTCACTTCGGCTTCTTTTGGAACATGGTCTAGGATGGTTTGGCTTATCTCCACCTTGGCTTTGTCGTAAAAGGTCACGCTTGTTTGCACTCCAGGTTTTCAAGAGTTAGCTATGATGTTTCGTTTTTCTTTTTCGTTCAGTTCTCGGTAGCCTTTCTTATCTATAATTGAGACATCGAAGCTGTCGCCGCTTGCTGCATCTCTTTTCATGGCTGAGTCAACTGCTCTCACCACGACGCCCAGCATGTCCTTGATTGAAGCGTCTTGTTTGTACTTGTCTTCAAGCACGCCGTAAGCGATTGGTGAGCCAGATCCCGTTGCCACACATTTCTCTTCGGTTACGCTACCAAAGGGGTCGACGGAGAACACGTGCGGTCCGGCGTCGTCCATGCCTCCTATTAGTACTTGCGCTTGTAATGGCGCGTACCGCGACGAAAATAGCAGGTTTGCAACTAGGCGAGCGGCGGAGTTTACTGGCATTGGTCTCGCAGTATTGAGTCTGTACAGTTGAGCATTTACTCTCAGTACTTCTACTGCTCTTTGCGCGTCGGCGACGCCGCCTGATATTGTCATGGCCAAGTGATCGTCGATCTTGTAGACTTTTTTTCCTTTGTGATGGGCTACGAAATAGCCCATTGTTACTCTGGTGTCTGATGATAGGATTACGCCGTCTCGGCAGACTATTCCAATTGTTGTTGTTCCTTTTAGGACTAGTTCTTTTGGTATTTCTGGCATATTTTTCGTTTTCTCCCGAAATTTCTATATGCGGATGCTTAAAATTTCTCGGGAAGTAAGCGAATTGTATTCATAATGACTTATTAATTAGCGTTACGGTAATCCTATCAGGGTTAGAGTGTTGCTTTTTGATGGTTATTGTGTCTCTTCTCTCTTGATGAATATTCCTGTTTCAGTAACATCCTAAATCGTGAAACATCGCTTATTAGACATGTAATGTCTTTAAGATATTCTTGAGGAGAAAGAGAGGAAGGAGAACCTATCAAGGAGATAGATAAAAATTGTTTGAAGAAATCTCCGTGAATGCTGCACAAGTTTTGTTACAAATGTTCTGGCTTATCCTGGTCCTTTTATTCGTTTGGGGCCTAGTATGGTCCAGAACTGATCCTACCTCAAAACACGACTAAACGCCGCATCTGAGCGCCTTGCAACTCTATGTTTTCTCTATGTTTTGTCGTTTAATTGAGAATACATAAGAGTGTATCGTAAGACTTAATAGATTCGGATTCCTTCATTGTTCTGTAGACTCGTATAACACATCTGGGGTAAAAAAGCAATATGAGCATCCCCCGCAAGGTTGACGCAGTTTCGACTACACTCTTACAAAAAATCAAGGAATGCCTTGACAGTCTAAACGAAAAAATGGAGGTCATGATTGAAATTCAGAAGCATGGACAACGTGTGAACACGGAAAGCATACCTAACGTTTTAGACGTCATGACCCTTCTATCTCTTCCAGACCACCTACGCAAGACAGCCGTTACTTTGTGTAAAATGGACCATGCAACCGCCGACCAAGTGGCGGAGCAGACCAAGCGGGCAAGAGCGGTTGAAAGTGGCTATCTCAACCAGCTGGTTTTGATGGGTTACGTTAAGAAAGAGAGGCGAGGACGCAAGGCATACTTCTACGTTGAAAAAGAAGAAAACCAAGAAGAGATGAAGGAACCATGGGAAAAATAATAGCCATCCACTCTTACAAAGGCGGAACTGGAAAGACACTCCTATCGATCAACCTGGCAGCCTTGTACGCTAACAGAGGCAAAAGCGTCGCCCTGCTAGATATGGACTTCCGGGCGCCTAGTCTTCATGCCATTTTCAAGGTGCATGACAGCGAATACTGGCTCAACGATTATCTCAACGGAGTATGTGAAATAAAGAAAGTCCTTCATGACTTATCGCAAACGCACACAAAGAGAGGTCGCCTTCTAGTTGGGCTGGCCAATCCTAGCACCGAAGCCATAAGGGAGATGACGGCTAAAGACAGAAAATGGGAGATGAAAGCTCTAGGCAGGCTCCTTTCGTTGAAGACCTCACTTCTCAGCGACATGGGTTTGGACTACGTTGTTTTTGACACCAGCCCAGGCTTACAGTATTCTTCTATCAATGCCATTGTTAGTGCTGACGTAGTCCTCGTAGTGTCCGGCACGGACATATCCGACATCAAAGGTACTCAACGCATGATAGATGAACTCTACGACCTCTTTGAAAAGAAAACTGGACTGATAATGAACAAGGTGCTCACTGAAGTTTTGTCGTCGAAAACGGAACGCGCTGATTTAGCTCATAAACTCCTTAACAGCTATAATCTACCAATGATCGAGATGATTCCATGCTTCTGCGACATACTCAGAACCGGCAACTCCAGCATATTCGCCTTAGAGAACCCGGAACACCCCTTCGTTAAGACATTGGATAGAGTAGCCACAAACATAGAAAACCTTTAACTATCATGTTTTAGATACTTGTCCCTTACTTTCTTTGCCTGCTCAACGTACCCCTTCAACCGTCGGAGTTCTATCTTTTTTTCAGGCAAGGTCTCAGGAGCGTACATTAAAGGTAAGACTGCCAAGAACAAGAAGAATGCAGCTAGAGAAAAAGCAGCGTTTGCTGGGATTAGTGCAACGTAGGGGGAGAGTGTAAGCCCCATGAGACCTGATAGAAAATGAGGGATGCTTCCAATCACGTAATGTTTTTCTGCAGTTGTCGCTTGTGAAGCAAGGTCTCCCCAGACAATCAAAAATAGTGATACAATGAATATTCCCGCTGCAGCGCCGTCTATAGCCACGAAAAGATATCTCGCAATGGGGACTTCCGGTGCCATGCCCAGTATCGCGTATGCGAGACCCAATGCAGCGAACCCTGTTACTATAACGCGTTTTCTTCCAATTTTGTCTGCAAAAAAGCCTCCAATAAAGGCAAAAATTCCACCGCTGATGGGCTCTAGCATCAACATAAAATTGTAGAAATCGTTTCCAAATGAGAGTTGTAGAATGGTCTGTTCTAGCCCATTCACGAGTGTGAACATCAACCAGGGAACAAGGTAGAGCAGGAAATGTTTGTCTCTTAAGATTGTCACAAAAGATGTTCTCGCCTTTGTTGTCTCGACCCCAAGTTCTTTTGGTTTGAGCAACAAGAATAAAATAAAACCTAATCCTCGCCAAGCACTTGCTGTAACAGAGGTTATCGTTGAATCAAAATTTAACGTTGCAATTGCGATGGGTAATGTGGAAAAATTTGTGACTAGAAATAGAATACCGCCCATACGTCCCCTGTTTTCAAAGGTTGTGTGTGCAGCGAAATAGGCCAAAGTTAAGGGCATTCCTAACCCAAATGACAAGCCTAAAAAAACTGAAAAGAAGGTGATGCTTTCGACTGAGGTGCTTCTAAATAAGGCAGGCAGTAACGAGGAAAAGGTGCCTAAGAGAATCCATGAAAAGAGAAAGGTGTTCTGCTTGAATTTCGTTGATATGATAGCGCCGACTAAGCCAGCAATTATGATGGCGATTAAATAGGCAGAAAGGACGTAGGTTCGTAATTGAGCGATTTCTGGGGCTTTGAGCATGCTGTTGATTAGTACTTGTTGAATGAAGTACCAGGTTAAGGCGTTGAAGAGTAAGACAAAGACTGTGGCAAAGTCTTTTTGAGAAATACCAGCTTCTTTCAAGAAGCGTTTTTCCAGCATGCCCACGCTCACTTGTTAGAGAATTATCCATTTACTTCTTAATGAGAACTAAAGGTTTTTTGTAGATGTGTACAACAAGTCTTTTAAGCATATTTGTTTGACATATATACGCAAAGCATGCAGAGGTGAATGAATTGAGAAAATCAAGACGTAAGGTTCTCGCTAGGATTAACTGGTGGTTCTAAAACCATCAAATTTTGACGGCACAACAGAACGAACCAGTGTTTCAAGGGTATCTCCGTTAGTCTTTATTCTTCCCAAGTTTAATATAGTATTTTCTGACAATTCATTCATGAGTTTCCATAATTTCTTTGGTGCTTCACTTTCCTCAATCATCGCTAAAATCTTTTCAACATCTTTTTTGGTCACTCTTCCCTTTTGAAGAATGGAAGCAAGTTGAGATTTTATCTTAGTATCTTGCAAGGCGTAGAGGATTGGAAGAGGTATACATTCTTTTTGGATTCTCTGCAAGCTCTCCTCAGGATCAACCA
>Ga0315314_1003631_pt1 | contig 11956 bp, 8 predicted proteins | sample TDP9_MG_FD_203631 | JGI IMG/M metagenome (GOLD analysis project Ga0315314, IMG submission 203631) | Freshwater sediment microbial communities from Lake Towuti, South Sulawesi, Indonesia - TDP9 | ecosystem: Environmental > Aquatic > Freshwater > Lake > Sediment | place: Indonesia: South Sulawesi...
GAATGCGCGGTTTCATTGGGTATCAAGTGGATGGGGATGTTATTGAGCTTCATTTCCCCAAGGAAATTATCGGCAGCCCAGCGAGCTTCAATTATGTGATCGCTGTTCGCAAGCACGGTGAAGGGGGAGCACCCCACGCTTCGCTTGTTGCCGACAAGGCTCCACAGCAGGGCCACTACGTGTTCCACGCTCAATACGTGGACCGGGGGATTGTGCCGTGGGAATCATTTGCAATGCTGGAATCCGAACATGCAGTAATTCTCTACCAAGACGGGGATGACGACTATATTGTGCGTCGGGCGGCAGAAATAGCGGAAGGTTTCGAGTTAACATACATGGTTATCGGAGAGGACATCCCTGCATACCCGGCACAAGATTTCACGATCTACATCTATCGTTCTCAAGGCGAGTTGCTGGAAGGGCTTGTGGAATACAGCTATTTCCCACCCGAATTGATTGAGTTCTTCAGGAAAATAGGACCGCCTCGTCCCTTCAACTATGTGATGCACATCACGAAGGATTGCCAACAGATGACCGTGGCTCACGAGGTGACGCACACGTTCATCGAAGAATTCAGCGGCAACGCATATCTTTCAGCCAAGTGGTTGGATGAGGGACTTGCGGAATATGAATCCTATAGATTTGGGTTGCGCTCGAAGTACAATCAGTCGGCGGAGATGTGGAAATATGCCAAGATGAATGCTGTTCACAACCTTTGTGATCAAGGACGGCTATATACGCTGGGAAGCATATCAACAGAGCAACAATGGGGTGACCTGATGACGGAAGGATACACAACAGAGATCTATGCCCAGGCATTCGCTTTCGTGGAGTATCTTTGCCAGACTTACAGAACGGACAGATGTCTCAGTATCCTCAGATTCATCCAGGAAGGCCAGGACCATGAGCTTCTAGTCGTAATATTCTGTTAGGGCCCGTTGCGCAGGTCCCTCTTCTTCCGACACCTTCTTCCACTCCCTACGTTTGACGTAGCCGCCTATCTGTTCCTTGATCCTTTTCGCTACGGCTGGCCCTATCGTTGGGAGGTTGACGAGATGGCTGAGTTGGGCTCTCTGGAGATCCTCAATAGTCCTGTAGCCGGCATTATGCAGTATGCGGGCTCTTATTCTGCCGATGCCCTCAAGCCTCGTAAGCGGCAGCAGCTCCATCTTGACGCCCTTCGTCACTCTTTCTCTGATTTCAGCAATCTTTGGAAGAACGTCCTTGTATCCCAATAGCCTCGCCAACTCAGCTGAAGCGTAGAGAAGCCAGTCGGCTGTTGAGATCGTGCGGTAGAGGTCTCCAGGCTCAACTCCGAACCTTTCAATCATCTCGTCTTCAGAGGTCTCTTCAACCCAAGACTTGAGAACCAAGGCTGTCTTGACTTCACCGAGAAACTCTTCGTAGGCGATCTGATCAGCCCACTCGTTCGGCTTCTCGAAGAGGAACTCGTCACCATGTTCTTCGGCAAACAGGGCGACTCTCTCGATCTCTCGGCTTGAACACCTAAACTTTGGAAACATGTCGGGCGTGTGGGCAACCATGTGGAGGAAGCTAATGTCGCTCAACTTTGTCGCACGGTTTTGGAGTCCGTCCCGAATCATTATTGCCGACATGGGATCAATGTAAAGCTGCGAAACCCTTTTTCCAAATCTGGTTGCATTGAGGTCGGGTCCGCTGATCTCGACCATCTTCTCCTCGTAAAGGAACTTCAAAATCTTGGAGATGACTCCCCTGATTGCCCGCAAGTCATACTGGAAGGCATAAAGGGTTCTGCCAAAAAAATCGTAAACGCCTTGCTCTGAACGGGCAAACTCCGAGGCTATCGTTGCCAAGACATGTGACCTCAGAATCTTTTCCACGCCCAGTTTCGACCATATCCTCTCAGGCTTAGCCAGCACGTAGCTGGTGAAGAGAAAGTCGCGTTCCTCATCTGTCTTCGCAATGAGGACGGATTCGCCTATCTTGTCATATTTCGGCCTCCCAGCTCGTCCAACCATCTGCTTATACTCAAGCACCGTTATCGGGTAATAGCCATATCCCGGTTCATAACGCCTATAGTCGCTTATGATCACCATCCTAGCTGGGAGGTTAACGCCAAAAGCAAGGGTCGGCGTTGCAGTCACAACTTTGATCTTTCCCTCGCGGAAGGAGTCTTCAATCACCCTTCTGTGAACCGAGCCTAGGCCAGCATGATGGAAGGCAACTCCTTGCTTTACGAGGTCGGCGAGGAGTGCACTTACTCTGGTTCGCTCCCCGGAGCCAGCGATGGAGTCTGCGATCCGGCTCAAGGAACGTTGCATGGGCTTCGAAAGGAGACTATTCACCTTTGGAGCTATCTTTCTCGCCAAGCCGACCGCATTTCTCCTAGTCGATGCGAAGATAAGCGCTTGGCCGCCTTGTTCAATGCTGTGCAACGCGAGGTTCATCGATGAGTTGCTGCCCTCCTTCTCGATCTTGGTTGAGCCGCCGTCCTTGAACTGGATCTCTCTGTCCAGAAGAACCCCTTCCCTCAGAGTGACTGGTCTCCATTTTGTCGTGACTGGAATAGCCTTAAGCCATTCCGCTATCTCGTCAGAGTTTTGGACAGTTGCGCTCAACGCTAACAGCTGAATGTCCGGGTTCACCTGCAAGAGGCGTGCGAGAACAACTTCCAAGGTCGGCCCCCTTTCTCCGTCGTTGAGAAGATGGACCTCGTCAGCAACAACAAGAGAAAGGTCATCCATCCAGGGCGCTCTATGTCTCAGCAACGAATCACACTTCTCGTTGGTGGCTACGATCACGTCAAACCTTGCCAGCCAAGGGTCGCTGCTGTCAAAATCGCCAGTGCTTATGCCTACTCTCACACGCCTTCCATCGGGCTTTTTCAGGGCAGTGTATTTCTTGAACTCATCATACTTCTCGTTGGCTAAGGCTCTAAGCGGGCACAGGTAGAGGACTTTTCCATCCATCTCCAAGACGTGTTTGAAGGCGCACAACTCGGCAACAAGAGTCTTCCCGGAAGCCGTAGGACTGGCTAAGAGGAGGTTCTTACCCTCGAGCGCGCCGGCTCTGACAGCTTCCTCCTGTGGTGGGAAGAGCTCCTTAATGCCTGAGTCCACCAGAATTCGTTTAGCCTGGTCAGGTATCTTTAACTCTTCGGAGAGCAAGTCCAATCCTTTTTCTGGGTTTAGGTCTTCTTCAGGTATCCTTCCTTCGGTTCAAACACGGTTCCGTCTCTTCTCAGAATGCCTAACAGCCTTTCAGCGTCAGTTCTTGGGATGTCGAACTCGCTGCTGAGCTTGTCCAAGAGATCGTCCCTCTTAACTGTTCCCGTCTCCCTCTCCATCTCTACCAAGACGTTCAGAATCACCCGGAGTTTGTCCTGTTGGCTCTTGGGTTTGCCGGTCATTATTATGTCGATGTCGATCTTGCGCGAAGTAACATCGATACCCGCCTCCTCAAGCGACCTCTTCATGATCGCAATTGCATGCTCAGCGTCTTCCTCCAGAATATCCACTCTAAGCGTAGCGCGAGCCCTAGCTTCAGCAATTCGGACCAACGACTCCAGCTGGCGGGCAGTTATGGCAATGGGAGAACCCTCAGCCTCACTGGCAGCTCGCATCTCCAGGTAGAATTCCTTCAGGCGTTCAAGAGCTTTCGGCGTGAGAATCGGTGTTATGCCCTTAGCATAGGCTATGTATTTTCTCAAGAGGTCAGATGAGATCGGCGCTTCTCCAGGCGAAGCCCCTGTCCTATGCAATTCCAGAATATGTTCACTCATCTGTGAGTCCCTTTCCTTCTCAGGGACATCCCTCAAGACGAATATCAAGTCAAACCTTGAGAGGATCGTTACTGGGAGTGATATGTTCTCAGCGACGGTTCTGTAAGCGTCGTACCTTCCAAGAGCAGGGTTAGCCGCTGCCAAGACGGCGGCTCTGGCGTTCAAGGTGGCTACGATTCCTCCCTTAGCGATGGAGATGGTGTGCTGTTCCATTGCCTCGTGAATGGCGACTCTGTCGTCTGGACGCATCTTATCCATCTCGTCTATGCAGGCTATGCCTCTGTCCGCCAGTACGAGAGCTCCCGCCTCAAGCGTCATTCCCCCGGTTGCTGTTGGGAGAACAGCTGCGGTTAGTCCAGCTGCTGTTGTTCCTCTTCCGCTGGTGTACAGTCCTCGGGGAGCAATTCTCGGCACATATCTCAGCAGCTGCGATTTAGCCGTCCCCGGATCGCCTATCAGCAGGATGTTCAGTTCGCCTCGGATGCTTATGTCGGGCAGAAACTTTGGGACACCGCCGAAGAGCAGGTACATTATGGCTTCTTTGATGTGTTCGTACCCGTAGACCGAAGGCGCAATCGAGAGCACTATCTTCCGGTGAACCCACGGGTCCTTAGACAGCCTCAATATTTCCTGCTCCTCTTCAGGCGCGATGATGAGGGACTCAGGCTCCTTCCCAGTAGTGTCAATGAAGTTCGCATCTATGAGAAGGGCAAATGCTCTCAGTTTCCCAGCTCTGGGATAGGTTCTAGCCTCAGCGCGGACAATGCCCACAACGTGAACCCGGTCGCCTGGCCTCGCAACATCAACTATGTCTCTTCCAACTAGCTGGATGTCCAATGAGCGCGGAGTCTGACCGGGGGGCAGCTCCTCAGGGTATTCCTGAATTCGCAGCTCTTGGGAGTCAACAAACTCGGAGTCCTCCTGAACAAATTCGAAGCTTCCAGGACCTCTGCACCCGGGGTTTGTGCATTTGGCGGGGAACGTCAGAAAGTTTCCAGTTTGAGGGACGGGGATCGGCTCATTGCATCTTCTGCATCTGAAAACAGCCTTCGTGATTAGGGGTCTGACATTAGTCGCCCGGATGACTATGCCTTCAAGCATCGCAAGTTTTCCGATATGGTCTGAGCTGAGCTTCCGCAGGGGTGTGGCGAAGGGCAGGCTGCGAAGCCTCACTGCAACGCCTACATCTTTGATTCCCTCTGCGTATTCAGAGTCTTGTATCTGCAGCTGGCTGAAAGCCGCATTGCTCGCATATTCCAGATATTTCTCGGGTTGCTCAAGCAAGCCTTCGGCCAAATCTCGATCAGCTATCAGAAGGTCCTCGAAATCCAAGACCAGAGAGGTCGCTCCGCTGAGTGACATCTGAGAGATCTTTTGGCGACACCTGTCCGATTTGAAGAAATCTTGGAAGCGTTCCTGCGGCTCCTCCAGCATCAACTCCGTCATGACCGAACCGTCCTCTAGAGGATTTCTTCCCTCCATTCATTTATGATCTTGTCGAGCTTCTCATAGAGTTCGAGCTCTTCAACGGTGAGATTCCTCAATATCTGGCTTTTCTGACCCGGAGTGCACGCCAAGGAGATTACCTTCTTCAGTCTGCAGCCAACTATGTCGTTCGACAGCTTCCGGGCATACTCGTATTCCCTCATCTTCTCCGGGCCGCTTCGAGAGGAGTTCCTAAGATCTTCGATCAGCCGTCGAAGCCTAGGGTAAAAACCTTCAGGCAACGAAGAAAGATTGCTCGCCGGCTGAATGCGTTCCCTGTGAAGGGTCTGGTAAAGCCTCGAAGCCGTCAAAGTCTCATCGCTGAGGCGGATGATTCCAGCCTTCTCGAGCTCTTGGGCTACCCAGAACTTTACTTCGTACTCGCTTCCTTCTTCGAAAGGGCCAACAGCTAGACCCGCGAGCTCTATTTTTGGAGAGCTTCTGACGGCTATGACTTTTGTGGGCTTGTTGGTGAAGACAAAATCAGCGTCCTTGACATGCGAAACCGTCTTGTTCTGCTCCAAGATGGCAAACCTCGCCCAGCCCTAGAAAGCACGATAACATAAGAAACCCGAGCATATAAATCTACGGAGCGGGAGAGAGACTGGAGAAAACCCTTTTTTCTGGCTCTGAAACTGGATTCGTCTCGTAGTTGCATGGGGAAATGTGCCTTTAAAGGCGCATTCTTAGGCTATTAACTACGATGAGTGAAAAACAGCCAAAGGGCTCCTAGTCTTGAGGACATGTACTTTTAAACTAGGAAAAAAGCGAAAGGCAGATGCTTCCGTGAAGATCTCCAGATTGAGTTTCCATGCAGAGCCTTGGGCGAGCGGAGTTGTGTCTCAAACTTCATCCCGGCAGAGGCATCGATGGATTTTTAGGAGACTGCACGCTAAAACAATGGGAAGAGATTGCCTTGCCAATCTGGGGAAGATGGAATCAATCGTCGGAAGCAAGTTTCCTTAATCCCCATGGCTTTGAAAGGTGACCAAGTTGCGGTTGCACGTCCATAAGAAGGCTGTAAGAGCCCTCGGAATCTCCGAAAGCTTTGTTAAGGGCAAGAGCAAAACATCTGTCCTCGCAGGGGTCGTTATGCGGACCGATCGAGCCATTGACGGTTTCGTCTTCTCCGCCGCCACGGTCGGAGGGATGGACGCCACCGAGAAGATGATTGAAATGCACAGAACGCTTGAGAGGGACGACATAAACTTGCTCATGTTGAACGGCTGTGTCATCAGTTGGTACAATGTTGTCGATCTACACAGGCTAGCAGAGGAAACCGAGCTGCCGCTGATATGCGTAACCTATGAAGAGTCTGAAGGGCTGGACAAGTACTTCAAAGAGCTTTTCCCACAGGACTGGGAGACGCGGGTCGAAGTATACCACAAGAATAAGGAGAGAATCGCCCTTAAGCTTGACACGGGCTACACGGTCTACGTCAGATTCATAAACATGAGCCTAGAGGAAGCTAAAGGAATCCTCAACAAGTTCACAACACACGGCGCTGTCCCTGAACCGTTAAGGGTAGCCCGGCTACTGGCAAGGTCCTTGGCCAGAACGCCGGCCTCAACCGGCTGCGACACGTTAGATAGCCAGTTACAATAAGACTGCAGTAAGGATACTTGGTTTTCGTTCATACGTCTGAGTTCTGTTCAACAAGGGTGGCTGATGACAAGGCAAGCTCAGATCTAGTCAGACATAAGAAGCGGTAAAGCACAAGATATACAGGCTGGAAGTGAATGAGAGAGATTGGCAATGAAGAGCGACAACTCCAACACATTGCTGGAAGAGTGGAAAAGGGAAGAGAATCAACCGTTCTGCGGATGGGACTTTTCCTATCTTGCAGAAAGATATGTACCCCAAACTCCTCCATGGTCGTATGAAGAGATAGCTGGAGAGTTAATAGCGGCCTCTAGCTCAGTACTGGATCTTGGAACAGGGGGCGGCGAGAAACTGCTAGAGTTCAAGTATGTCCTTCCACATCAAACCGTGGCTACGGAAGGTTATCCTCCAAACCTGCAATTGGCCAAGAAAAGGTTGAAGCTTCTCGGCATTGACGTCGTTGAGTCGAACGATTCCCTTGAACAAAGGCTTCCGTTCAAGGATGAAGCTTTTGATCTTGTGATTGATCGCCATACTTCCTTCAATACATTCGAAGTGGAGAGAGTCCTCACGTCTGGTGGGGCTTTTCTTACGGAGCAAGTAGATGGCAATAATCTCTGTGATCTATCGGAAGCTTTCGACTGTCGGCAGCCATGGACCTTCTTCACTCTGGATTTCGTTTTTGAGAAGATTGGGGAAACCAACCTTGCAGTAGAGACTGCTCAGGAGTGGACCGGAAACGTCATCTTCAAGGATGTTGGAGCCATCGTCTACTATCTAAAGGCAGTCCCTTGGACCGTACCGGGCTTCTCTGTCAGAAAGAACCTCGCCCATCTGGAGAGGCTGCAGCGAAGGTTGGAACGAGGGAAGGAGTTGATTTTCCAGCAGAAGCTATTTCTGGTGAAAGCCATAAAGGCCTAGAGGTCAGAGGTATCCCTGTACAGCAAATCCGCGTCGACGGGTTTGAGAGACTAGGCGATCAGGGCGTCAATGGGAATGTCAGCAAGTATCGAAAGAAGGCTGGAAGAGATACAGGAAGTTCTGGAAGACCTAGCCAAGGAGCTGTCTGGAGGAACGCCTGCCATCGTAGAAGGCAAGAAAGACATTGAAACGCTGGAGAGGCTAGAAGTGAACGGCGACATCATATCTGCCAAAACCTCAGGCAAAGCCTTCTCAGACGTCCTCAGAGAGATCGAGGAACGCGGAAAGAATGAGGTGATCCTATTACTGGATTTTGACAGGCGCGGGAGAGAATGGACGGACCGCCTTGCCAGAGACTTTGAGAGAATGAAGATCAGGCCGAATCTGGTTTTTTGGAGGAAGCTTTCGAGCCTTGTGGGAAACGATGTGAAAGATATTGAGGGACTCTCTAGCTACATCCAGACCCTTAAGAGGAGAATAGGTAAGAATATATCGAACTAGGATAGTAGAGTATAAATGCCCTAAATGGGCTTAAGTCTCAAAGATAACAATTCAATCATGTTATGAATGTGAGGTGAAAAGAATATTGTCCTTTCAACCGTTCACGGTAAAGTACGTGATCAGAGCCAGATTCAAAGTTGAGGGAGTTGTGGAGAAACCCGATGTGATAGGCGCTGTCTTCGGACAGACTGAAGGTCTCTTCGGAACAGAGCTTGACCTTAGGGAACTGCAGAAGTCGGGTAGAATTGGGAGGATAGAGATAGAGCTGAAATCGGCGAAAGACGAGACAGATGGCTCCATAAATATCCCGACAAGCCTGGACAGAGTCTCAGCAGCCATAATCGCAGCGAGCATCGAAAGCATAGACAGAATAGGTCCCTGCTCAGCAGACATCTCCTTAGAGAAGATTGAAGACGTGAGGGAAACCAAGAGAAAAGCCATAATCGAAAGGGCCAAAGAGATTCTTCACAGCTGGAACTTGGAAAAAAGACCTGAGACTGAAGAAATATTCAGAGAGGTCTCCGAAATTCTGAGGGCGACGAAAGTAGAGTCGTACGGGCCTGAAAAATTGGCAGCAGGCCCAGACATAGACACTTCCAAAGGGATCATCATCGTTGAGGGAAGGGCTGATGTGATAAACCTGTTGAAGATGGGTATCCAGAACGTCATCGCCCTGGAAGGCGTGAAGATTCCGGAGACCATCATAAACATGACAAGAGAGAAGGAAGCCACAGCCTTTCTGGACGGCGACAGAGGAGGAGACCTCATCTTGAAGGAGCTGCTACAGGTGGCCCGCATCAAACATGTTGCCAGGGCGCCGAAAGGCAAAGAAGTTGAAGACCTAACCGTGAAGGAGGTCGAGTTTGCCCTTCAGAACAAGGTTCCTGTCGAAGAGGTGAAGGGAAAAAGGAAGAGACGGAAGAGGGTTCTCGTTCCGAAAGAGATTGTGAACGCTGCTAGCAGCCTCAAAGGAACACTTGAGGCCATCCTCTTGGACGACAAGATGAAGGAGGTCGGCCGCTTATCGGTCAGCGAACTTGCTGACAAGATTCGGGAAGTCGAAGGCGTGAATACTGTAGTCTTCGACGGCGTCACCACTCAGAGACTCGTAGACATCGCAAGCGAGAAGAACATAAAGTATCTGGTTGCGGCACGCGTTTCAGATGTGGTCAAGCAGCCGCTCAATGTAAACTTGCTGACTTTCGACGATGTGGCTGAGTGACCGCTACCTTCCCCCGAAGAATTCAGCCAAGGTCTTCGCCTTCTCAGAGGGCTCTGGAGACAGTAGGTCTTCTTTTCTGACGCCAAACAGCGAAAGGACTCTTAAAGATGCTGGCAAAACTTGGTTCTCGACATAATATTCCACGTCCACTTCCTCATAAGAGGCCATCGCGTACGGTTTAACCCTCTCGAAAAGCCGACCTGAACCTCTAGTGATGACGTAGCCAACCTTGTCGCCAATAGCAAGGCTCCATCCTTCCTTCTCAAGCATTCTCGCGGCTTCGACGTGAGGCGCGTTCACCTCGTATTCGCTAACAGGTTTGGTCAGAGTCTTCCATATGACAAGATCTCTATAGGGCACCTTACGCTCTCGCAAGCTAGCGATGAGACCCCGTACATAGTTCGCAGCTTTTTCTGGTGAACGTTCTTTCAGAATCAGTTCCAAGACGCGCTCCTGAGTGGTTTTTGCCACATTCGCCCAGTCTCCTCTAACCACCTCCAGACCAACCGTCTCGAGAGTGCCATCTGGCAGAAGGCCGCAGTAACGTTTCTTTGCCTCTGTGAAGAAGACACGCGTGTAGACCTTCTCAGGCTTTATCTCAAGACCCAGTTTCTCCTCGATCGTCTTTGACAGAGTTTCAACTTTCTGAGGATCATGTTTCAGGAAGATGCTGTCGGTGTCGCCGTATATGACTTCCAAACCGAGGTCCTTCGCCATCTCTATGCCGCTCATGATTGCGGTCCTTCCCCAAGCCGTCGTAGCCTCTGCCACAGGTTTCCTGAACCATCTAGCGCCAATCCACCCAGCATACCCATACGTGGCGTTTGTGATGACTTTCACCGCCTTCTGCCGGGCGTCGAGAAGCCGATATTCCAAGCTATCCGGGTCTAGGCTTTTCATCTTCTTTCTGATATCATCTCTGGCAGTAATCAGATTTGACAAGACTCGCTTGTAGAAGCCCGGCGGCTCCTTGCGGAATCTGTGCCCAACTTCAGGGGTCACGTTAACCTCTGAAGGCGTCATCGGTTCTTCTGGAGGAACGTAAGTGTCGGGGGAGATGTTCTTCTCGATCATGATGTTGGGATACATGGACTTGAAGTCGAGCACAGCTACGTTTTCATGTATTCCCGACTCGGGCTTGAGAACCATGCCGCCGGCATAAGGGGCGTAAGGTCGCTCAACCCTTTCGGGGACAAGCTCGCCTGTCTTGTAGGCTTCACGGATCAGATACCACTCGGTCCTGAAGCCGACGGCTGCCTTGCCTATCTGATCTAGTGGCAGACCGACAAGCCTAGAGAGCTCGGTAGCGTAGTCAAACATCTTTTCGAAGATGCCTAGGACGCATTCAGCCTTCTCCGCCGCAAACTGAAGTAGATGCGGCCGTTTCCCTGCATCATCCCAATAGCGGGCAAAGTCCACCTCATCGATCATTGTCTGTTCGCCCATCTTTTTCACACCGAGGAAATCCGATATGCTGCTCAAGTCTTTGACCTTGACTTCGGGAAGTTCGTCCGCCAAGTCAAATGTGTCAATGCTCACGCGCCCCGTAACCGAGATGTGCGCATACACGCTGAGATGAGGCAACGTGTTCGCTCTGTCAACAAGGAGGTCTAAGCCAAGATTCTTAGCCCTGTCCATAAGGTACTGCCAGTGTCGCTTGTTGGTTTCGTAGCCAACGATAACATCTGGGTCGAATCTCTGGACATATTCGATGAAGGCTCGTATCAGATTCTTCTCGTCGTAGCTTCTTGCCGTGAAATCCATCTTGTCTCCAGTGTTCGTAACGAGAGAGATGACCACAACGGGGTCCCTTTCTGGTCTCGGGGCTCCTTTGGACGCGTGGTAGACTGGAAAGAAGCTCATAACCCTAAGCTCTGGCCCGCCTTCTCTTTCGACCCTTCTTGGCGGCGATCTGGCAACGTACACAAGGTCAGCCCGAACCCCTGAAGGTTCTTTGTCTTTTTCAACATCTATCTCGTGCCAACCGCAAGGCGCAACATCGTTGTCGACGAGGTAACGCATGGAGTAGCGCATGTCGTCCTCAAGGCATTTTTCCACGCCTTTGACTTTTGAAAGAAGCCCTGAATACTTCTGAATAGTATCAGGGTCTTGGCAGGAAACCTTGATCCCGTGCACTGTTTTCCCGAAAAGCTTCCGCTGCGTGAGCTCAAGACCAACGATGAAGGGAAGCTCTTTTCTTTGCAGCTCAACCCATTCCAACACAGTTTTCGGTTCTTCCTCAGCGTCCAGAACGAGGTAGAAGTAGGTGAGAAAGCTCCTGTCGATGATTAGGACGCGTCTTCCTTCATCGTCTATGCCCCACATCCACAGCTCGGGCTTACGATCCTCGTCTCGCACTTCATAGTTTACGTCCAGAAGCCAGAATGTGAGTTTGGGCAATGCTTCCGCTCCGTCCTCACCATTTCAGATATGCCAAAAGGTAGATATATCCTTGCATAGTC
>Ga0315314_1003632_pt1 | contig 11955 bp, 11 predicted proteins | sample TDP9_MG_FD_203631 | JGI IMG/M metagenome (GOLD analysis project Ga0315314, IMG submission 203631) | Freshwater sediment microbial communities from Lake Towuti, South Sulawesi, Indonesia - TDP9 | ecosystem: Environmental > Aquatic > Freshwater > Lake > Sediment | place: Indonesia: South Sulawesi...
GGAGCCTGATAAGCGACGACGCGCGACCACGCTGTTTCAACTTCCATGAAGGGTATAGGTTGAATCATGATCCAGGCCCTCTGATTGTTCAGTTTGTCAATATCACCCACAATAGATTCAGCAAGGATCAGATGGGCCTTAGGAAGCGTAATATGGGTCATTGTGTAGTAGTCGTCTTGGGGGAACATCTCGTCCCACCTCTTGCCGTATTCCTTAATTAACTTCTCTTCCGCTTTCTGGAACTCACGCTCGTGCATACGGCGGATGGGCGTGTTCATGGGGTGTTCGGCGCAGCCGCAATCAACACCGATAACCTTGAGGTTCATGTCCAGGGCCCACTGGAAGAAATCGGGAGAAGGTCCGGGATGTCTTACCAAGAATCCGAATTCCTTGGACTCCACACCGCCCTGGGCAGTCTCGCTGTAGACATCTGGCTGATCCCAGGAGTACTTGTGGTACCCTGTATTGATGATCAGGATATCCCTCTCCTTCACCGTTGCCCGGCTCAATATCATGTCGGGAGTATAGAGACTATAATCGGATACCAGATCGGAGATGTCCACCACAACGCCGGGCCCACACAGACCTTCCAGTGGAATCTCGGCAATTGCTCTGCCCCCGGAATGGAAAGCGGTTTCGCCTACAAGGTGCGTACCTACCGTGTTGCTCCAGTTGAGTATCTGGCCGTTTGCACCCTGTCCTCCACCGTAAGCGCCAGTGACTCTCTTGAAGAAGTGGATTTCCAGTGCCTTTTCCCCAGGCCACGGCGGTGTGAAAATGCTACAACCCTGAGTCAAGTCATACACCTTAGCATCGGTCATAACTTTGATGAACTGTTCCCTGTCCATTGCATTCCGCCCTTTCGTCCTATTGGAATTGATAGACTAGATCCCGTAGTGCTCGGCAAAGGCCGCCAGCGCCTCCTCGAAGATGGCCATCGGCGGACGCACCAGCCCGGCGCCGACCTGCCCCACCCCGGCGTCCTTGTGGGCGATGCCCGTGTTGACACGCGGGGTGATGCCTTTCTCCACCACCTTGCGCACGTCGATGCCGGTGGGCGTGCCCCGAAAGCCCAGAGGGGGCATGGTGAAATATTTGTGCTCGGCGTAGCAGATCTCGTACATTTCCAGAGTGGCATTCATCGCATCTTTGGGCGTGCCGCTGACGAACGTGACAATGGCCGGCGCGCTTGCCATCGCAAAGCCACCAATACCTGCTGTCTCCGTGATTGTGCTGTCGCCGATGTCGCCGCCGGCATCCTCGGCTTTGAAGCCTGGGAAGTAGAGGCCTTGAGGGACCGCGACTGGAGCGGTGAACCAGCGATCGCCCAGCCCGCTGACCCGGATGCCAAAGTCGGTGCCGTTACGGGCCATAACGGTAACAATCGTGCTGCCCTCTACTCCGTGGGCGGCGTCGGCCATCGCCTTGCAGGCTGCCATCACCGGGTTGAGCACGCTGAGGGCGTTGTCGCCCAGGAAGCGCAACACCTCCGAAGCAACATCGGCGTCCTTGGCAACCTTAACTACGAATGGCGCCAAGGCTTTCGTGTACAGCAGGGAGCCAGCCTTGTTGCGGTTGTGCCCCTCATCGCCCATATGCAAGGCTTCGGCCAGAAGAGGCCGGATGTCAATACCTCCGCTGGCCTCTATGGCGTCAGCCAGGACGGGGGCCATAACATCCTCCATCCAGCGCAGGCGGGTCAGCACATCCTCGCTGTAAGCGCCATAGCGCAGCACTTTGCCATAGCCCTCATTCAAGTTGGAGAAGGACTTTTTGCCGTGGGTCTTATTCTCAAGAATGTAGACCGACATAGAGGGCGAGATGACGCCGGCCATCGGTCCGACGGCCTGATGATGGTGACAGGGTTCAAAGTCAACCTCCCCTGCTTCCACCAGCGCCCGCGCCTCGGCCTCGTTCTCGGCCTTCCCCTCGAAGATCAAGGCCCCGATCACGGCTCCCCGCAGCGGCCCCGACATCCGGTCCCAGGTGATGGGCGGGCCGGCGTGCAGGAGCAAGTTCTCACCCATACCAGGGATCACCTCTCGCGCCTTGCCCAGTCCCACCAGCACCGGGCGGGCCTCCATCATTCGCTCTGTGGCGTCAGAATTGGCTTGTTCAATGTCCATAGTGCTTCTCCTTCTCTTGATGCACTGAGCTTCACACCGTAAGTCCGTCATACGCTATTTCGTAACCATGCCGCGCGGCAAAATCCGCGAGTTCCGGGTGGACAGGGTTCCCGGCGTGGGCGATGTGCGTCGCAAAGGCACGGGCCTTGTCGGCCAGCAGGCCCTCCTGGCGCAGGCGCGCCACGTGCTCGATGAACTGCCGCGCACTCATGTGATCACTGCCCGGCTCGTCGGGGCCGTAGGTGTGATCGAGAATCACCACGTCGAATCGCAGCTTTTGCCGATGAAAAGCCTGCCAGGTTTCCTCCGGCAGTGTCGCCGTATCCACGCCGTAGAAGATACTGCGTCCATCCGCCTCAACCGCGTAGAGCAGCGGCTCCACCGTGGGGTCATGATTTGCCGGGAATGCCTTCACTTGATAGGGTCCTACGGTGAAGGCTTGCAGCGCCTCGATCAGATGAATCTCCAGGTTCGGGCGCTCGCCGACCTCGGGGTGGAGGAGGCCAGCGGGGGCGCAATCCCTCTCGAGGAGCTGCGCGGCCCGTTGCGCCGTGGCCGTCGAAGCATAGAAGTGCAGCCGGGGCGCGCCGACCACGCCGTACTCTGGGCTGCGCGAGAGGAGGTGAGAGGGGTCCAGATGGTCTGCATGCGCGTGCGTCTGCAGGCAGTAGCGCACCCTGACCAGGGGGCGACCGTGCGTGAAGGAAGCGGTCATGATATCGGGGCCAAGGTCGATCAGGAGATCGTCGTTGAACAGTACGGCGGATCGCTTCCGCAAACTCGGACCGCCGAGCGCTCGTGCCCGATCGCAGTTGTCGCACCGGCAGAAGGCTTCTGGATAGGCATTGGCAGCGGCGGTTCCCAGGAACGTGATGATCATTTTTCCCATCTTCAGTTGCGTGTTAGCGCGCCTAACTACGGATTCACGACCCGCGGGAGGCGCTTCCCCGGCTCAAAGCGGGAGCGGGCTTCCACCAAAATATCCTTGTACAGTTCCAGGTTGCGATCTTGCAAGTGCTCGAAGGTTTGCGGGCTCTTGCTGCCCCAGGTCACGTAGCGCAGGGGATCGGGATCGAGCCTGGCAGCGATAATCTCCTCTCCGCCCCGGGCCTGGGCCAATCGCCAGGCGATGGGGCTGACGATCATGCTATGACCAAAGTAGTAGTTGTTGCCCGCATCCGCTCCCACAGAATTGGTAGCGACTACGTAAACGTGGTTGTCGTACGCGCGAGCGGCGTTGGTGATATACCAGATGTCGAAACTGCGCAGTAGGGCCGACGGCCGGACGATGACTTCGGCGCCTTTCACCGCCAGCAGGCGCGACAGCTCCGGAAAGTCGCCATCGTAGCATATGATCATGCCGATGCTGCCCAGGGCTGTCTCAAACACGTCGGCGCGGTTGCCAACTGTCACCCAGCCGCCGCAATCACAACGTTCCAGCGGAAAGGGGTGAGTCTTGTCGTAGGTTCCGATGATCTCTCCGTCTGGCCCGATCAGTATCGCCGAGTTGTAAACGATTCCCCGTTCGGGCCCTCGCCGATACGACGGCCAGACCACATGGACGCCCAGCGATTTGGCGGCTGCCTGGAGGTCGCGGGTGATGCGGCCCGGGGCCTCGTCCACCAAATCCCATATCTCTTTCGCATGCAGACCAGTCACAAAGCTCGTAGTCACCGTCTCCGGGAAGACGACCAACTCGGCCTCGTGCTCGCCGACTGCCTTCCCCAGCCAGGCGATTCCCTTGTCAATGTTAGCCTGCACATCGTTGGGCGTGACGGCAATCTGTACGCAGGCAGCGACAAACTCTTTCATTGTGCATCCTCTTTCTTTGTATCACATACTCATCCGAGATTCGCTAGTTCACACGCCACATAACGGTGGAGCTCAGGTGCGTGGCGGCTCTGCTCAGAACCTCCACAGACCACAAAGATACCATGCAACGTCCCTTGATTTCATTGCGGCGTAGCCGCCTTGCCTGCAGCGAGTGGCTGATATCCTCCTTACCTCCCTCGGAACCGATCCTACCCTCCGCTGAAGGTGGGGTAGAGGCGCACTTCTTCGCCGTCCTTCAAAGTCCGATCCAACGGCACGCTTGCACCCCCGACCATGGCGAGGCAGGCCCGAGGGTCGAGCAGGGGTGAGGTCTCGCGGAGGGCCTCGATCACCCCCGCTACGTCGGTCTCGTCAGGCAAGATCAATTCGATCAGGCCATCGGGGTCGTCAACTCCGACCTTGAGCCAGCCATGCAGTGTGACTCGAACCCGCATTTGGTACTTCCCTGTCAATGCAGCCCAAGCTCAGTTGCCACACCTCAAGCTTCTCGGACTTTAGAGGCTCTCGTCCTTAGTCCTTCGTCCCTATCTCATCCGCTCTAGGATTGCCATCAACTTCTCGTCGCCACCAGCCGGGGGCCGCCAGTCTACCTGAATCACCGCGGCACCCTGAGCCTTCAAGCTTTCGGTAAACGACTCCAGGCCTACGTTGATGGCGGCCAAGGGCTGATGCAGCACGGCCAGGTCTACACCTTTGATCGGCTCTGCAGGCGGCGGGCCAGCGGCTTGGCCGAGGGACTGGACCAATCGGCCAACGTAGCGGACTGCCACCTCGTTGCTGGTTTCCACCCGTGCCCCCGCTTCCTCGAGCTGTCGCACCTGGGAGTCCAGGCCCTGTGGGTCCTGGTCAGTGCCGACCACGACGGCCACCACCTCCAGATGTCGCCCGGCTTCTTCTGCTTCCGCACGTGCGGTGGCGACGGCAGGGGCCAGTTGGCTGGCCGGGTTGGGGTGAGCACCATAGCCCAGCACCACGTCGAGCAAGATAACGGCCACCTCTGGATCGCTGGCTTCTTGTCGCAGCCGCCGGATGCGGAGCCCATTGTCCATCATCGGGTGCAGGCGGCCCACGGTGAATTCGTCCTCACCCAGATCGACAATCGTGTGAGTGTGGCTGACTAGGGAGTTGGCTAGGCGATAATCTTTGTCCAGTGGGGCGTTAGAATAGACGGCAGGCAGATAGTCTTGTAGGAGAAAGAGAGCTTCATAGGCCAGGGTGCCGCCGGAGAAGAGGCCACGCAAGTAGCGTTGCCCCGGTGCGAAGCGGGCAAGATTCAGGTCTGGAGTAAGTTCCGTGCTGGGTGCTGAGGCGGCCAACTGCACGGCTAGGTCGGCGGCTTCATCTAGGGTAGTGGCAAAGTGCAGGTTGCCCACCTGGCGGGCCGAGGGGGAATAGCTGATGAAATCCACCACGACCGGTTTGCCCACCGACCGGGCGGCTCTCAGCAACTCATCGACCACTTTGGATGATGGTGGCTTGGAAATGAGAACGATAACTCGCGTTTCGGGGTCGCGGCTAAGGAGATCAAGGCCCTGGCGGGCCGTCACTGCGCCCACTGCCTGAAAGAGATCGCGCCCGCCGGTGCCGAGGGCGTGGGTGATGCCACTCCCCAACTGGTGGATGCGGGTGCTCGCTTGCTGTAGCCCCGTTCCCGATGCAGCGACCAGCCCAATCGGCCCCCGGCGCACTCGGTTGGCAAAGCCCAGCCCCACCCCGTTGACGATGGCTGTGCCGCATTCCGGCCCCATGATTAACAGCCCCTTTCCGGCCGCCATCTGCTTGAGGGCAATCTCGTCATCTAGGGAGACGTTGTCGCTGTAGAGGAATACGTTCTTGCCCAGACGCAGCGCCTGGCGGGCAACGCCAGCGGCATAGCGACCTGGCACTGAGACGAGCACCCATTGGGCCTCGGGCATCATCTGAACTGCTGATTCAAGGCTCTTGGGGCGATATTCCAGCTCGATGCCCGCCCCGAACTCAGTGAAGAGTTCATCCACCTGGTCGAGTGCAGCCTGAGCTGCGGTGTCGTCTTCGGCCCGGACCACGATGACCAGGTCATCGGCCACGGCTGCTTGGGCTTCCGGCGCCAGTAGGTCACTCTGGGCAAGGATATCCTTGTTGGCGTCGGTTCCCATCACTATGCCGACGTCGAGGACGCCAGGCAGCGCAGCCAGGGAGAGCTGCAACTGCAGGAGGGTCAGGGAGTCATAGTAAGCTCCAGTCCGAATTCCCGCTTTAACCACTGCCATAGTAGCTTCCAGAGGATTCGGCTAGTTGCACCGAGGATAAGTCTTCATAAGCAGCTGACGAAGCCAGCGCGCCACGATAAAGAGCAGTTTGGCCCCATAGTGATCTACTGTGAGGACAATCTGACATCAACCAGACCAAGATGGCAAAAAGCGTCGTCAGCGGACACAGTTATGACGGGCATAAGAGGCCGCATTCCCTCCTTTGCGAATAATCGCCACTGTATCACAAGCTTGAAGGGATATCAAATGCTTTTACTCACTGGATTGGCCTTGGCGCTGCTGCGAGCCTGGATGCTGTATCACCTCACATACTATGCTCCACCTTAGATAAGAACCTGGTAGATGTTGGGGCGGCCATCGAGCACGCGGCCGTGCTGACAAAATATCTTTGACGGTCATGCTAGGTTGCCACCGAGGGCTTGATCAACGCCTGACGATTGGCCTTGAGGGCGGTGCTAGTCTAGGAGATCGCTCTGCTGTATCGCTTCGAGAGCGACCTCGACTTGCCGGTTGGCCTGAAAGCCTTCATCAAGGCCGCCTGACGGACTATGACCAGGCCTCGGTTAGATGACCCCTTGCTCTCTCAATCCCTCCACCTGCCTGGCATCATACCCCAGACTCGAAAGCACCTCCTCATTGTGCTGCCCCAGCCGGGGTGGAGGCAGGCGGTAGGTGACCGGCGTCTCCAACAGATGCACCGGGTTCCCGACAGAGCGGATCAGGCCGACCAGGGGATGTTCCAGCTCCACGATCATGCCCCGAGCAAGGAGTTGAGGGTCGCTCAGTACCTCGTCGGGGAAGTTGATGGGGCCAGCCGGAATGCCCTCAGCGACAAACCGCTCTAGCCAATAATCTGCTTTCTCCCCCTCCAAGATCTCCTGCAACAGCGGGATCAACTCGGCCCGGTGTTCATTGCGCTCAGCGTTGGTGGCAAAGCGGGGATCGAGCATGATGGTCTCTTGGATACCCAGCAAAGCGCAAAAACGCTGCCAGAGCTGCTCTGTCCCCACACCGACGATGATGTACTTGTCCTTGCTCCGGAAGGGCTGGTAGGGGGTGATGGTCGGGTGAACGTTTCCCAGACGCGGAGGTCTCCGGCCAGTAGCGAAGTAACTGCCAGCCAGGTTGGCCAGCCAGGTGACCTGTGAGTCGAGGAGGGCGATGTCCAGAAACTGACCCTGGCCGGTTCTCTCTCTGGCCAACAATGCGGAGAGGATGCCGATGGTAGCATAGATGCCGGCGGTGATGTCAGCCATGGGGGTGGGGAAACGGATAGGACCACCCTCAGGCTCCCCAGTCAGGCTCATGAGCCCCCCCTCCCCCTGCGCCACCACATCGTAGCCACCACGCCCGGCTTTGGGCCCGGTATGACCGTAACCAGAGATGGCGCAGTAAATCAAACGAGGATTGAGGGCCTCCAGAGTTTCAGGGTCCATGCGGGCTCTTTGCAGCGATTCCATCCTTGGGGTGCTGACGATGAAGATATCGGCCCCCTCCGCCATTTGGTGCAAAATGCGCTGGCCTTCGGAGGTCTGGAAGTTGAGGGTAAGCCCCCGCTTGTTGCGGTTAGTTGACAGAAAGTAGGCGCTTTCTCCTTTGATGAAGGGAGGCCCCCAACCTCGGGACATGTCGCCCCGGCCGGGCGGCTCCACCTTGATCACGTCCGCGCCCAGATCACCGAGCATCATGGTGCAGTAGGGACCCGCCAGGGCCTGGGTCAGGTCAATGACTCGGATCCCTGCCAGAACTTCAGCCACTTGACTCCCCCTTATATTTCGCATAAAGACTCAGGCCTACCTCCAACCCAGTGCGAGAAATGCTTTACGATCTGAACTGTCCGATGACTCGATACTTCTTATAGCGTGCCTCCAGCAACTGAGCGGTGGGAACTTCGTTCAACCCCGCCAGGCTTTGGCACAGGTATTGCTTCACCGCTGCCGTCGCGCTTTCCGGTTCAGCATGGGCACCCTCACCCGGTTCCGGAATGATCTCATCAATGATGCCCAGCTTTTTCAACTCCCAGGCGGTGAGATGGAGGTGATCGGCTATTTCCTTCGCTTTGGTGGAATCCCGGAAGATGATGGCCGCTGCCCCTTCGGGGGAAATGACGGAGTACATGGCATTCTGCAACATGAGGATGCGGTCGGCGACCCCCAGTGCCAATGCCCCACCACTCCCCCCCTCGCCGATGACCACGGTCAGGATCGGCGTCGCCAACTGGGCCATAGTGGCCAAACAGTTGGCCAAGGCCATGGCGATGCCCCGCTTCTCTGCCTCGTAGCCGGGACTTGCCCCCGGAGTGTCAATGAAGGTGATGATGGGCAGCCCCAAGTGGGCAGCCAGCCGCATCAGCCGTTCGGCTTTCCGGTACCCCTCAGGGCGGGCGATGCCATGGTGCCGGAAATCTGCCTCCTGGCCTTGTCCCCGCTCCTGGCCGATGGCCATCACCGCCTGGCCCTCCAGCCTGGCCACCCCACCCACTATAGCTGGATCATCCCCGTAGTGTCGATCTCCGTGAAGTTCAAAGAAGTCGGTGAAGATTCGCCGAATGTAGCCCAAGGCCGTAGGACGGTTGGCATGACGCGCCAGTTTCACCAGTTCCCAGGCGGAGCGTTGGTGTGGTTCCGCATCGGTCAGGGGGCCGGCCTGGGCTTCCGGGGAGAGCTTTTCTCGGGTGCAGAAGGTGGTCAACAGAGCGGCAATGCTCTCCTGCAACTCCGGGCGCGCAACGATGGCATCAATCATACCATGCTGAAGAAGGAACTCAGCAGTGTGGGACTCTGAGGGGAGCTTCTCCCCGGTGGTAGCCTCCACTACCCGCGGCCCGGCGAAGCCGATGAGAGCATGGGGCTCAGCCAGGATGACATCCCCCAGGTTGGCGAAACTGGCGTAGACACCCCCGGTGGTGGGACTGGCCAGCACGGAGACAAAGGGCAACCGGGCGGCGTGGAAACGTTCGACCGCGGCCGCAGTTTTGGCCATCTGCATCAGGGCCAACATCCCCTCTTGAATCCGAGCACCTCCACTTGAGGTAACGAGCACAATAGGGAGGTCCTGCTTGACAGCCCGCTCGAAAGCCAGGGTGATCTTCTCTCCGACCACAGAACCCATACTGCCACCCATAAAGGCAAAGTCGAAGACGGCCACAAGGGTCTGCACCCCACCGATATGACCCACTCCGGTGATGACCGCCTCGGTCAATCCGGTCCTCTTCTGGGCCTGCTTTAATAGTTTACGATACCCATCCCTGCCTGAAAAGAAGGAGAGGGGGTCTACTGGGGCTAGGCGGACGTCAACCTCCCTGAAGGAATGAGGGTCCACCAGAACCTCGATCCATTTCTTCGCCGGAAGGCGAAAGTGGTGGCTACACCTCTCGCATAGGCCATAGTGTCGGTAGAGGGTGTGGGTGGTGACATCCTGATGACATGACGGGCAGATGACAGGCCATGAGGGCCTGATCTTTCTTACCAGCCACGTCGCAACATGCGAAAGGTCGCACAACATCTGCATCGCCTATTTCACCGCTTCATCAGTGATCTTCAATGCGTCGTCAATGATAGCCATCCCCTCCTTCAACTCCTCCTCGGTGACGAGGATGGTGCCCGGCTCAGCCGCGCTCTCCATCCGCGCCGCCCATGGGTGTGTACTCCAGCTGGACGTCCGAGCCCACCCCGCCCATCAACACCTACCCGGTGTTGATGCCGCTCTATGAGGGGGCAGCTCAGTCCTGCACTGGGGACGGGCCAGCGCCATCCTGGCCCGACACTTCACGCAGAACTTGGCGGCTTCAGGGTTTTTCATATTGCATCTCGGACACTGCACCTTAGTCTCCCCATCACTCCTAGACAGTTGTCCCCCTAACTTCATCCCCTCTCATAAGGAGATGCCACAGGTCTGCTGCACCAGTGAGCCATAGATGTTGAGGTGCATATCGTCGGCCAAGAAGAGAAGATCATCTCGGAGGGATCCCACCACCAGGCCCATCCCCCTCCATCTCCTGGTGACGCCGCCGGGAATATGCTTCTACAAAAAGGAAGAGGCACCAGCCGATAGATAATCACCATCCACCTGCCTCATGGCGCTCCCCTCCTACACTGCTACCACGTGATCTGATAAGCATCTACGGACTTAGTGTGCCGGGTCTCCCCCGCGTAGCCTGGCACTGATAGTGTAAGCTCAAAGTCATTTTGCCACGCAAAGTGGAGCTTGTCAACCAGCGTCCCACGCGAGCGGTTGGAAACAGGATGGAAGATTCGCGACCCTAGCCCCAGAACTCGTAAGGCCTACCTAGTCGCGATGCGGCGTTTTGTCAACTATTTGGAAGGGGTCGCAGCCCCTAGGCACCGCACGCCACTCTATCCCATCTTTTGAAGAGGAGAGCACTGAGAGACTCCGACAGTCCGTTCGGCCCATCCAGGTGCGTATCTTTCTGAAAGCCGTTATGCGCTAGAAAGATAGCGAACCGCAGGAGATTCGAAAGCGCAACGGGTAGCCTCTCTTGTGGGGATTCCGAGCCGGTTTGACAGATTTTCTAGGCTGGGCTATCCTCTAAAATGATCTCATCCAGGGAGGAGGGACAAAAGACTAGCTAGTCTTCTGCATCTGCATGGCTCGCGATGAGGCGGAACTGATCTCCCTCGCGGAGGCTGCCGAGATCTGCGGGCTGTCCCCTGACCACCTACGAAGTCTAGCACCAGGGAGTTGGCTGGAGAACGTGGAGAGGTATTCGATACTCCCAGGACTGGGAGTGTAGAAACCGTGAGGGAAAAAGGCCCTTGACAAGATCACTTGAAGGAGTTATACTTATAGAAAGTTAGAAATTCCTACTCCAGGCAGGAGGGCTGAATGGACAAGGAGAAAGAGATGAGCAAAGTTGTTAAGCCATTAGCAAAAGGGCAAATTACCATCCCGGCTGAGTTTAGGGAGAGGCTGAATATTGGCTCGGAAACCCTGCTCTATCTTCAGCTTAAGGGAGGGAAGATCGAGATAACCCCACTCCGAGTCGTTCCCGAAAGTGGAGTCCTCAGAGAGTATAGCGTTAAAGAGATCGAGCAGTTCCTGGCCGAGGATGCCCTGGACGCGGAGACGGCGGCTAAGGTCCACCAGTTGTTGGGCTAATCTGCGACTGAAATGGCCTTACCTAAGAGGATTCCTAAGCTATTCCTAGACGCCAGTATTTTCATTGCTGCGGCCGGGTCGCCCAGCGGAGGCTCTTCGGCTGTCTTAGAACTGTGCAGAAAAGGACACTTTGAGGCAGTAACTACCAAGTTGATACTGTTGGAGGCAGAGAAAAACATCCGAGAAAAGTTGCCAAGGGAGGCTCTGTTGAGGTTTTACCGGGGTTTAGGGACCCTGCCCTTGATCATCCAGGAACCTGCCAAGAGCGAGGATATTGACACCTACACTGCGCTTATCGATGAGAAGGACGCTCACGTCCTCGCTTCCGCGGTTAAGAGTGGGGCGGATTTGCTTTTGACACTGGATCGCAAGCACTTTATGACAACCAAAATGAGGCGTGCAAGGCTAAAGGTCCTCATAGCAACTCCGGGCGATTTTCTACGGCATCTGTAATTATTCGTCTTTGGCAAGATCCACCTAAATTGGGTCGCGTCACATTTAGTCAGACGTCCTATGTCAATGGTCTAGAGAGAGGTTCAAGGCCACTGGATCAGGGAGTTGCGGGGGGTTGAAGTCGGGTGTATGATTCAACCGACGGAGATGGGTCTGGCTACCCAGGCGTTGCACCT
>Ga0315314_1003633_pt1 | contig 11953 bp, 9 predicted proteins | sample TDP9_MG_FD_203631 | JGI IMG/M metagenome (GOLD analysis project Ga0315314, IMG submission 203631) | Freshwater sediment microbial communities from Lake Towuti, South Sulawesi, Indonesia - TDP9 | ecosystem: Environmental > Aquatic > Freshwater > Lake > Sediment | place: Indonesia: South Sulawesi...
ATCGTCTGCGCTGAGGCGTTTCACTTCCGTGTTCGGGATGGGAACGGGTGGTGCCACCTCGCTCTAACCACCAGGAGGCTACGATTATTTTACCATATTACTTAGCGCAAGGAAAGAACCCAGGCTCAGAGCCTGGGTTCTTTCCTTCCCTACCAGCCAGTGGTTTTAGGCTTCGGGTGGAGCCGGTCGCTTAAACAGGGGTTTGCCTAGAGGCACAACCGTCCGACGAAGCGTGCCGTTAACCAGCTCACCAATTCCCATATGGAGGAACCATATCCCCAATAAGAAGATAAAGTAGCCACCGACAATACCTACAGCATGGCTGGCTTTTCCAAAACTCACCATGGCTAGCATCCAGACACCGACATCAGCCAGCCAAATAAACCCGGCAAAAGGCTTTGACCGGTAACCAGCCAAATAGCCTATGGGGATAAGGACAATAGCAATAGCCACCCAGACCATGGCATCGGTAATCAAGCCACCAGCCGCCAGTGGTGGCGGCGTGGTTACACCATATAGCAGCATCAGCAAGCCCTGCACCGCCTTTAGGGCTATTGCCCCGCACAACAGAACACCCAAGAAACCAAATGACGTTGCCCCCATGATGTTTCTATTTCGGTACAGGATTATAGTTACAATAATGAAAGCGATTAATGCCGCTATACCCCACGGGGCGGTAGCTATAGCTGACATAGGATGAACCCAACCACAGAGGAACGGTGCCGCTGAAAAAATGCCAACACCAAGAGCAATGAACCCCAGTGCTTCAGGATTAGCCCAGGCTGGTAATGGTTGTTCAGCTTCCCGTTGCATATGCTCACAACCTCCTTTAGATTATAAATTTATATTAAGCCTTGCCAAATACAAGGCGAAACACAAATTTATATTAAGCCTTGCCAAGCCCAAGGCGGAGCATAGTAATTGGTCTCAACATTGTAAAGGGGGTAAACTAGTCCTGTCAAGCCCTTTAACCGGTATTTTACACCTCACCCCCTGTATCCCCCTCTCCATAATAGGGAGATGTATTCTTTGCATGAGGGGGAATTAAATGGAAAGAGGGGCGGAAGCCCCTCTTAAACGCCCCAGCATTAGTGTTACAGCAATTTTGAAAATGTCTCGGTGCTGACTCCTGCTTGCCTCAGGATTGAGCGTAGCGTCTTTGGGGCAAGCTCTCGCCGGTGGTAGGGGATTGTTACCCTACGGCCTGTTCTAACATCCTTGAGAATATAATGGCTTCCGCGAGTACGGTGTACGATAAAACCAGCCCTCAGGAGTGCCTCCACGGTTTGCTTGCCGCTCGCCCGCGGCAGCTTCATACTGCAACCTCTACGACGGCTTCCTCAACAGCCTCTTCAGTCGGGATGGGTTCTCCATCAGCCTGAAGGCTCTCTATATAGAGTTCGATTGCCTCCTTGATATTAGCCAGCGCCTCTTCTTTCGTATCGCCCTCGCTGATGCATCCGGGCAACACAGGAACCGTAACCGTATATCCACCAGCCTCATTGGGCTCAAGAATGACACGAAACGTTCTCAACAAGTCCTTTTCTCCTCCCTGACCGATTAATTATAGCACACTCGCATTACTGTCTCTACCCCATCCCCCTTTAGTTTTTGGGAAACCTCACCCCCTTTATCCCCCTCTCCATAATAGGGAGATGTATTCTTTGCATGAGGGGGAATTAAAAAGAAAGAGGGGCTTCCGCCCCTCTTAAACGCCCCACTTTCATGCTCTCTTGCCTAATGCGCGTCTAAGTCCGCGTGGTGCTCTCCAGTAAGAGTTGATAAGCTTGCCTCGGCGGTTAACATATGCTCTTACAGGTTTCACCGCTATCCCTTTGGGTGTTTTAGCCATGACCATACCTCCTTACATTTCCGTGTAGCATCAAACACATTGATTCAAATTTAACCCTTACCTATCTCCTTAGCTCCCTCTCTTGACAATTCCCAAACCCCTCGAGGAGAGTCAGGTTTTAACAGACCTTCTTTTACGAGTGCATACCGTACCCATTGAGCAGCATTACGCCATCGAACGTCCATGCCCGAGCGGAGCTTCTGTAGGTCAAACTCATTAAGAAGGGGTTTCACCTTTTCCTCGACAACCTTGAGTACGTCATTCGCATAGGCCCTACCCCCAAGTTCATGAAGCGCTTCCAAGATAGGGCGACGGTAGGTTTGATTAGGTGTTCTTAATCCCTTCCGTAGTCTACCACTCTTTCTAGGTGACTTTTCGGTAATTCTACTCTCCTGTCTTGATAGCCGAGGTTGACGGCATTTTAAGTGTTCTTCTGCGGCTGCGAGTACTTTGCGAACAGCGTCCTCTGGACTATCTTCAAGAGGTTCGGCCCAACGCTTTAATCGATCCCATGTGGCATCAGTAATTCTTATAACCGGCATTATCTTAACCTCCCTTAATTGTTACATAGTAACACTATAACATAAAGGGGAGGATTTGTCAAGAGGGACGCAGCCTCTCTCAAAAATTTCCCCCTTCCCTTCACCAATCCCCCAAGGGAAGGGGGTCAGGGGGATAGGTAACAAATAGGGATAAGACGCAGACGCGCCGAGGGCGGGTGGGTGGGAAAAGATGCACAGGGAGAGTGGCGGGAGGCGGGGAGAAAACAAAAAAGAGGGGCTTTTTACCCCCTCTTTTTATATCTACTAGGCTAATATCAACTCTGAAGCAGGTCAAGCCCTCGACCATTAGTACCGCTTAGCTAAACGCATTACTGCGCTTACACCTGCGGCCTATCAAACAAGTAATCTACTTGCGGTCTTACCCCCGGTGATAAATCACCAGGACAGGAGATCTAATCTTGGGATGGGCTTCGCACTTAGATGCTTTCAGCGCTTATCCCGACCAGACTTAGCTACCCAGCGATGCCCCTGGCAGGACAGCTGGCACACCATAGGTCTGTCCCTCTCGATCCTCTCGTACTAGAGAGAGCCTCCCTCAAATCTCCGGACGCCCACGACGGATAGAGACCGACCTGTCTCACGACGGTCTGAACCCAGCTCACGTGCCGCTTTAACCGGCGAACAGCCGGACCCTTGGGACCAGTTTCAGCCCCAGGATGCGACGAGCCGACATCGAGGTGCCAAACCTTGCCGTCGATGTGAACTCTTGGGCAAGATAAGCCTGTTATCCCCGGGGTAGCTTTTATCCGTTAAGCTACGGCCCTTCCACACAGTACCGTAGGATCACTTTGCCCCAGTTTCCTGCCTGCTCGACTTGTAGGTCTCACAGTCAAGCCCCCTTATGCCAATGCACTCTACGGGTGATTTCCATCCACCCTGAGGGGACCTTTGGGCGCCTCCGTTACCTTTTGGGAGGCGACCGCCCCAGTCAAACTACCCGCCAGACACTGTCCCCTAGCTTGCACTAAGGTTAGAGGCTAAACTCACCAAGAGTGGTATTTCAACGTTGGCTCCACCGAGGCTAGCGCCCCGGCTTCTCAGCCTCCCACCTATGCTACACATGATAAGCCCAGACTCAGTGCCAAGCTGTAGTAAAGCTCCACGGGGTCTTTTTGTCCTGTCGTGGGTAACCCGCATCTTCACGGGTACTTCAATTTCGCCGAGCCCCTCGTTGAGACAGCGTCCAAGTCGTTACACCATTCGTGCGGGTCAGAACTTACCTGACAAGGGATTTCGCTACCTTAGGACCGTTATAGTTACGGCCGCCGTTCACTGGGGCTTCGGTTCGGTGCTCTCACACCTCCCCTTAACCTTCCAGCACCGGGCAGGTATCAGCCCCTATACTTCAGCTTACGCTTTAGCAGAGACCTGTGTTTTTGTTAAACAGTCGCTTGGACCAATTTAATGTCACCCTCAAAAGAGGGCACCCCTTCTCCCGAAGTTACGGGGTTAGATTGCCGAGTTCCTTAACGAGGGTTGTCTCGATCACCTTGGGACTTTTATCCCCGCCTACCAGCGTCGGTTTGCGGTACGGACGCTATTACTTCACCGGTAACGAGGCTTTTCTTGACGGCCTGGGATCAGCTAAATCGCCTTGGGTTTCCCCTCAACTTCCCCCCACCTTCAGCTAAATATCTGGGGTGGATTTGCCTGCCCCAGCATCACCTACAGTGGGTGACGCACCATGTCCATTAGGCACGCTTAGCCTGCCCTTCCGTGTCCCCCCTTTACCTCAGTAACAGCGGTACGGGAATAATAACCCGTTGTCCATCGCCTACGCCTTCCGGCCTCGGCTTAGGCCCGACTAACCCTACGCGGATTAACCTTCCGTAGGAAACCTTAGGCTTCCGGCGGGCGTGTTTCTCACACACCTTGCGCTACTCATGCCGGCATTCTCACTTCCCTTAACTCCACCACTACTCACATAGTAGCTTTATGGCTAAAGGAACGCTCCCCTACCCTCCCTGATAAAATCAGGAAGCCATAGCTTCGGTGACGGACTTAAGCCCCGCTAAATTGTCGGCGCAGCACCGCTTAACCAGTGAGCTATTACGCTTTCTTTAAAGGATGGCTGCTTCTAAGCCAACCTCCTGGCTGTCTATGCAATCCTACTTCCTTGCCCACTTAGTCCGCTCTTTGGGACCTTAGCTGATGGTCTGGGCTGTTCCCCTCTCGACTACGAAGCTTATCCCCCGCAGTCTCACTCCCAGATTTTGGCTAATGGCATTCATGGTTTGGTTGGAGTTGGTAAGCTACTCGCCCCCTAGTCCATCCAGAGCCCTACCTCCATTAGCTACCATCTGAGGCTGCACCTCAATGCATTTCGGGGAGAACCAGCTATCTCCGAGTTCGTTTGGCATATCACCCCTATCCACAGCTCATCCGACAGTTTTGCAGCACTGACCGGTTCGGGCCTCCACCCCGATTTTATCAGAGCTTCACCCTGGCCATGGATAGCTCACCCGGTTTCGGGTTTAATCCATGTAACCCAATCGCCCTATTAAGACTCGCTTTCGCTTCGGCTCCGCAACGAAAGTTGCTTAACCAGCTACACAGATTAACTCGCCGGCTCATTCTTCAATAGGCACGCCATCACCTGAGTTGCCTCAGGCTCTGACCGCTTGTCAGCATACGGTTTCAGGTCTATTTCACTCCCCTCCCGGGGTGCTTTTCACCTTTCCCTCACGGTACTGGTTCACTATCGGTCATCAAGGGTATTTAGCCTTACCCTGTGGTCAGGGTAGATTCCCACAGGATTCCTCGTGTCCCGTGGTACTTAAGCCCAGGTAAGAAGCCTCCCCCTTTCGCCTACGGGACTGTCACCCTCTATGGTTGTCCTTTCCAGAATCCTTCGACTAGAGTTCGGTTTGTAACTCCTTGACCCATTCCGAGCTAGGTACTACCTGGCTTACAACCCCCTATAAACTTAGGCCTCAGAGCCACTTAGCTCATAGGGTTTAGGCTCCTCCCCTTTCGTTCGCCACTACTAAGGGAATAATCTTCTTTCCTCAGGGTACTGAGATGTTTCACTTCCCCTGCTTACCTCCTCCCAGCCTATGTGTTCAGCTGGGGGTGCTCAGGTTTTACCTGAGCGGGTTACCCCATTCGGGAATCCCCGGCTAGGCTTGCTCGACAGCTCACCGAGGCTTTTCGCAGTCTTGCCACGCCCTTCTTCGGCCCTTGATACCAAGGCATCCACCGCATGCCTTACCCGCTTGACCTGCTTCAGACTTAACATTAGCCCATATTCAATTGTTAACGTGCCATTTAAACACAAAAACGGCTTGGTGATTAATCACCAAGCCGCCTGCTTGGCTATCAATCACCACTTACTACTTTATGTCTCTAACTTCCTCATTTTCGCTAACAGTATAACACCTATTATTGGGTTTGTCAAGGGTTAATTGCAATGATTATTTAAAATTTTCACAATACCTGTTTGCAACAGCACTCTCTTGACAATAACGGCTAGAAGTGATAGATTAAATCATAATTAGCAGTCTCAGGCTTAGACTGCTAATGGAGGTAAGAATGCTATCCCCTAGGACAGGAAAAGTACTTAAATCTATAGTGGGGCAATACATCGTTAGGGCAACACCGATACCATCACAGAGCCTGGTCAATGACTATGAGCTGCAGGTAAGTCCGGCTACTATCCGCAATGAGATGGCACACCTAGAGCAGGAGGGTTATATTACCCGCTGCCACCCCTCAGCTGGAAGCATACCTTCAGATAAAGGCTACCGCTACTATGTGGAGTCTCTGAGTGACATCGAGCTCCCTTTAGCCGAGCAGCTCTTGATACGCCACCTCTTCCACCAGGTGGAAAGAGAAATTGAAGAGTGGCTAAGGCTAGCAGCAAAACTCGTAGCCCAGTTGGTTCAAAATATGGCGATAGTTACTATGCCTAAGCCGGCAAACTGTCAATTCAAACACTTAGAACTGATTGCCTTACGAGACTCACTGGCACTAATTGTCCTTGCCCTTCGGGGAGCTAAAGTAAAGCAACAGTTAATAACCTTTGACCAGATTGTGTCTCAACCAAAGTTGATGGCAATTGCCAACAGACTAAACACAGCTTATTCTGGCTTGACCAGACCGCAGATTTTAGTTAAAGACATAAACCCCTCCCCCATTGAACAACAGCTAACTGATTGCCTGGTAAAGATGATGCAGGCTGAAGATGAACTGGAACACGAGGAGCCTTATCTTGACGGTCTGCACTTTATGCTTAACCAGCCGGAATTTGCCTACAACCAACGGATGCTGCCCTTGATGGAATTAGTTGACCACAGAAGCCTGCTGAGGATTATTGCCCCCCGAGGACTAACCAGTCCCGGGGTGAGTGTAGTCATAGGTAAGGAGAATGAGGCAAAGGTTATCCAGGATTACAGCGTGGTCATTAGCCGATACGGTTTACCTGATGACGCCATTGGCACCATCGGTGTAATTGGTCCCACCCGAATGCCCTACGCCCGTGCCATCTCCTCGGTAAGCTACCTTGCCTCAGTGCTGAGTGAGCTGATGGCTGAGCTATATGGGAGAGAAATAGCCTGAGGTCAATTCATAAGGAAAGGCAAAGAGAGGCGAATACGGGTCACCGCAAAAACAAAGTTTTTGTGGGGTAAAAAGCCTCTCTGATATAACCCGTCCCCCTGATCCCCTTCCCTTTCTAAGGGAAGGGGGAGTAGAGTAAGAGAGGGGGCTTTGCCCCCTCTCTAAAATCTCTTCCCCCTCTCCTTTGAAGGAGAGGGGGACTAAGGGGGTGAGGTAGATAAGAGGTAGATAAAATGAAACAGCAAGAGTCAGAAGACCTAACCAACCAGGTAGAAGCAGAGGTTACTGAGATAGAGGACATAGAGGTGTTAAAGCAAGCCCTGGCTGAGGCAAAGGAAAAGGCGCAGGCCAATCTGGCAGGCTGGCAGAGAGCCCAGGCAGACTTCATTAACTATAAACGGCGCAGTGAACAGGAAATGGCCGAGGTCAGCAAGTTTGCCAATGCTACGCTTATGCTCAGCCTCCTGCCCATTCTTGACGACCTGGAGCGGGCCTTGGCTGCCATTCCACCTCGCCTCGCCAATGCGAACTGGGTAGATGGCGTCAGGCTCATCTGGCACAAGCTCCAAACAACCCTAGAAGCCCAAGGACTTACGCCAATCAAGGCGCTGGGGGAACCTTTCGACCCCAACTTTCACGAAGCCGTCAGGCAAGGTAAAGGTAAAGAGGGGATAGTTGTTGGAGAGCTACTCAAGGGTTACAAATTACACGATAAGGTCATTCGCGCTGCTCGAGTAATAGTCGGAAATGGAGAAGAGGAGAAAAAGGAGGAATAGACCATGGGAAAGGCTGTAGGAATTGATTTAGGAACAACGTTCAGTGAAGTAGCCGTGATGCAGGCTGGAGAACCGGTAGTTATCCCTTCGGCTGAGGGAGGCACTCTTTTCCCTTCAGTTGTAGCGATAAGTAAGAATGGGGAACGCCTTGTTGGACAAATAGCTAGGCGTCAGGCTATCATTAACCCAGAGAACACTATCTACAGTATTAAGCGATTCATGGGGCGTAAGTGGGGAGAGCCAGCCAGCCGAGAGCTGCCGGTAGAAGAAGACGCCCGCCGCAAGACTTATAAGGTGACAAAAGGACCTAATAATGAGGTCCGGGTGGTGATGGGGGGAAGGGAGTATCGGCCGGAGGAAATTTCGGCTATAATCCTGCAAAAACTAAAGACTGATGCCGAGGCTTACCTGGGCGAGAAAGTTACTGATGCCGTCATCACTGTACCGGCTTACTTCAATGATGCCCAGCGGCAGGCAACCAAAGATGCTGGCACCATAGCTGGGCTCAATGTGCTGAGGATAATTAATGAGCCAACCGCTGCCTCTCTTGCCTATGGATTGGATAAGAAGAGTGAGGAGACCATCGCCGTTTATGACCTCGGCGGGGGCACTTTTGACATCTCCATCCTTGAGATTGGCGAGGGCACCTTCCAGGTCAAGTCCACCAGCGGCGATACCCACCTCGGTGGCGATGACTTTGACCAGAGGATTATGGACTGGCTGTGTGATGAGTTCAAGCGAGACCAGGGAATAGACCTCAGGCAGGATAAGATGGCTCTGCAACGACTTAAAGAAGCTGCGGAAAAGGCTAAGTGTGAGCTTTCCACCGTCCAGCAGACCGAGGTAAACCTGCCCTTTATCACCGCCGATGCCAGCGGTCCCAAGCACCTTAGCATCACCCTCACCCGGGCTAAGCTGGAGCAACTGGTAATGGACCTAGTAGACAAAACGCTAGACCCCTGCCGCCAGGCCCTGGCTGACGCCGAAAAGACCCCCGCCCAGATTGATGAGGTAATTCTGGTTGGCGGGCAGACTAGAATGCCACTGGTCCAGCAGAAGGTAAAACAACTTTTCGGTAAAGAACTCCATAAGGGGGTTAACCCGGATGAGGTAGTGGCTGTCGGTGCTGCTATTCAGGCTGGGGTGCTCAAAGGAGAGGTTAAAGAAGTTCTATTACTTGATGTTACCCCCCTCACCCTGGGCATTGAGACCCTTGGTGGTGTGGCCACCTCCCTCATCCCCCGAAACACCACCATCCCTACCGCTAAGAGCCAGATTTTCAGCACTGCCGCTGATAACCAGCCCAGCGTCGAGATTCATGTGCTGCAGGGGGAGCGGCCTATGGCCGCTGACAACCGGACCCTAGGCCGGTTTATGCTTGATGGCATCCTGCCGGCACCGCGGGGCTTCCCCCAGATTGAGGTCACCTTTGATATTGATGCCAATGGCATCCTCAGTGTTAAGGCTCACGATAAGGGCACTGGCAAGGAGCAGAAAATAACCATCACTGCTTCCAGCGGGCTTTCTAGGGAGGAAGTACAGCGGATGCAGCGGGAAGCAGAGACACACGCTGCTGAGGATGCCAAGCGCCGTGAAGAGGCAGAAACACGCAACGCTGCTGACACCCTGGCTTATACCGCTGAAAAGACCCTCCGGGAGCACAAGGACAAGATACCTTCAGACCTAAATAAAGAGGTAGAAGGCAAGATAGCCGCCGTGCGCTCAGCGCTACAGGGCACCGATATAAATAGCCTTCGCCAAGCAATGCAGGAGCTATCCAACGCCATGCAAAAGATTGGCGCCGCCATCTATAAGCAACCGCCACCACCGGGCAAAGAAGGCGGCGAAGAAGGCATAGAAGGCGAATTCAAAGAGGTTTAAGTGGCTTAGGCAAGGATGAGAGGCAAAGTTGTGAACGGGAGTTAAAGAGGGGCTTCGCCCCTCTTATAAACCTGTTCCCCCTCTCCGAAAGAGGTAGATGAAGTCTCTTGCATGAGGGGGGTTAAGGGGGTGAGGTAAAATATAAAACTGGTTCCCCTTCCCCTTACCAAGGGGAAGGGGATAAAGGGGATGGGGTTATAATATGCCAACAAAACGTGATTATTACGAAGTCCTCGGTATCCCTAGAGATGCCACCGATGAGGAAATAAAGCGGGCTTTCCGCAGGCTAGCCTTCAAGTATCACCCCGACCATAACCGTGATGACACTGCCGGGGAAAGATTCAAGGAGGTAAATGAAGCCTACGAGGTGCTCTCTGACCCGGATAAGCGCGCTGCCTATGACCGCTTTGGACATGGTGGTCCCGAAGGACTTTTCGGGCGGGGATTTGAGGGCTTTGATTTTGGTGGTTTTGGCGATATATTTGATGCCTTCTTCGGCGGGGTGACTACGGCTACCCGTCAAGCGCCACGGCGCGGTGCTGACCTTCACTACAATATTAGTATCACCTTTGAGGAAGCCGCCTTTGGTTGTCAAAGGGAGATAAAAATTCTACGCATCGAGAACTGCTCCCTATGCCAAGGCATCGGCTGCAAGCCAGGCAGCCAGCCCACTCGATGCCCCAACTGTAACGGCAGTGGGCAGGTGCGCCATATCCAGCAGAGCATCTTCGGCCGCTTCACCAATATTACTACTTGCCCCCAGTGCCACGGCGAGGGCAGGATTATAACCGAGCCCTGCCCCCAGTGCCAGGGCACCGGCAGGGAGAAACATCAGCGCACTATCTCAGTTAAAATCCCAGCCGGGGTTGATGACGACTCTCAAATACGACTCAGGGGTGAGGGACACGCCGGCACCAGAGGCGGTTCTTCAGGTGACCTCTACATCACTTTAGCCATTAAACAGCATGAGTTTTTCCGGCGAGACGGCGATGACATCCTTTATGAGCTACCAATCAACTTTGCCCAAGCTGCCCTCGGTGCTGAGATAGATGTGCCCATCCTTGATGGTAAGACCAAGCTTAAAATCCCAGCTGGCAGCCAAACCGGTAAAGTCTTCCGGCTGAAAAATAAAGGCTTCTCCCACCTCAATAGAAGGGGGCGCGGTGACCAGCTAGTTAGGTTACGTGTAATTACCCCGGAATCGTTAACCAAAAAGCAGCGGAAGCTATTCCAAGAGTTGGCTGATACCTTTGAACCAACCGAAAGTGAATAAATTCAGGAATCCCTCTTTTGCCTGAAAAGAGAAAAAAGCTCCCAGTTTTGTCCAGTTAACTCATGGCTAGCCTCAGGCACCATGAGTTCAATCATTGCCTGGCGAGGCTCAGCACCCTCAAACAACACCTGATAAATCTTTTCCGTAATCGGCATCCCTAATCCAAGCTGCTGGGCTAGATTTCGAGCAGCAATAGTGGTGCTCACCCCCTCAGCCACGCCAGTCATTGAATCGGTTATTTCCTTTAACGAGCGCCCTTTGGTCAACTCTACCCCTACATAGTGGTTACGGCTCAACGGACTGGCACAAGTAGCTATTACATCACCGACACCGGCTAACCCGGCAAAGGTGAGAGGATTTGCCCCGAGAGCAACTCCCAGAGCTGCTATCTCAATTAGACCGCGAGTGATAAAGGCTGCCTTGGCATTATCACCATAGCCTAGACCATCAACCATGCCAGCACCCAAAGCAATGATATTTTTAAATGCCCCTCCCAGCTCGACACCGATAACATCGGTATTGGTATATACACAAAAGTTAGGTGCGGTTAGCAGTTTTTGGGCCTTTCTGGCTATAGCTTCATCCTCAGCCGCCACCACTGAAGCCGCTGGTAAATCACGAATAATCTCCCGGGAAAGATTAGGCCCGGAAAGCACGCAAATATTCGACCGAAAACGAGGGGCTATCTCTTCGGCAATTACCTGTGACATGCGCCTGTTACTACCCACCTCCAAGCCCTTAGCTGCACTTATTATTATCATCGACCCGTCAAGATAGCCTTGAACCAATCTTATATTATGACGCATAGTCTGGGACGGCACAGCTAGAATTACTGCCGCTACATTAGCTAATGCTTCGCCTAACAAGCTGGTGATAAATAGTTGAGGAGGGAAGGTAGTACCTGGAAGTAGGGCTGAATTAGTCCCAGTATTCCTCAATTCAGCGGCTTCTGGTTCAGTCCGTGCCCATAGCTTAACCTGCAGCCCCTTATTAGCTAATACCACCCCTAGGGTTTTCCCCCAAGTCGTGGTGCCAACAATGGCAATCTTGG